>OHBE01002660.1_pt1 | contig 12759 bp, 14 predicted proteins | sample 1577231 | NCBI WGS metagenome assembly OHBE01 (sample SAMEA3541506, study PRJEB24748) | human gut metagenome | biome: human gut; feature: human-associated habitat; material: faeces | place: China | collected 2012
GAAGCCAGGCGCGGCGCGGCTTCCTTTTCTGCTCCTGCCGGATCGCCTGCATCACGCCGTCGTGCAGCGCCGCAGGCGGCTCCAGCTCGCTTTCCTGCAGCAGCGCGTCCAGCTCGTGCAGCTGCCGCCATGTTTCCCGGCAGTCCGGACAGGCGTCCAGATGGGCCCGCAGCGCCGCCGATTCCTCCGCTGTCAGCGCCTCGTCCAGCTCCCGGTTCATAAGCTCCAGCGCGTTTTCACAGTTCATGGCTCGCCCACCTCCTGTTTATTCCGTGCATTTAGACGCGCCGGTTTCAAAAAAGTTCCCGGAGTCCAATCTTTTTTTCAATTGGAGCCGCGCACGCGCCAGACGCGACTTGACCGTTCCGACCGGAAGATCCATGATCTGCGCGATCTGCTCATACGGCAGCTGCCGCACCACGCGAAGCTCCAGAATTTCGCGGAAATCGACAGGGAGCGCGTTCATGGCATTCCGGATGGCCTCCTGCTTTTCGTTGAAGATCACCCGCTCCTCCGGCAGCGGTTCAGGGTCTGGAACGGACAGCTCCTTCCCCTCGTCCTCATCATCGGAAAACGTGAGCGAAACGTGCTGCTGCCGCTTCTGCTTGCGCAGAAAGTCGATGCAGACGTTCTGCGTCATCCGGTAGAGCCAGGTGGAGAACGCCGCGTCAAACTGATACTGCGCCAGCGTCCGCCACAGCTTCAGAAACACCTCCTGCGACAGGTCGAGCGCGTCCTCGGCGTTTCCCGTCATGCGCCAGCAAATATTATAGACCGGTTTCTGATGCAGCAGCATCAGCTGCTCAAACGCAGCCGCGTCCTGCGCGGCCGCTCTGCGGATCAGGCTGTCATCCTGCAAGAGCTTCACCCCAAATCTCTCTTGATCCCGTCTGCGATCCGTTCGATCTCGTCCATCGTCGAGATCGCCGAAATTATTTCCTTATAATAGCCGCTGTGCGCAACGCCGCGCAGGTACCATGCGAAATGCTTCCGCGCCTCCAGACAGGCAATGTGTTCGCCCTTATCCTGCGCCGCAAGGCGGAACTGCCGTAGAGCCGTATTGACGCGGTCGCATAGAGGCGGCGTTTCCGGCACGGCCTCGCCGCGCAGCGCGGCCTGCGCCTGTTCGAACACCCAAGGGTCGCCGAACGTCGTCCGGCCCAGCATGAGCAGATCCGCTCCCGTGCGCGCCTTGCACTTCACCGCGTCCTCCGCCGTAAAAATATCGCCGTTGGCGATCACGGGGATCTTCACGGCCTCCTTGACCGCGCGGATGCAGTCCCAGTCGGCAACGCCGGAATAGAGCATGGTCTTCGTCCTGCCGTGGACGGCGATCGCCGACGCGCCTGCCTGCTCGAGCATTGCGGCCAGCTCCGGCGCGTTGCATGAGCTCTTGTCCCAGCCCTTGCGCATCTTGACCGTGACCGGCACCGGCACGGCTTTCACAACGGCCTCGACGATCCGCGCCGCCTTTTCCGGATCCTTCATCAGCGTGCTCCCGTCGCCGTTGTTCGCGATCTTCGGCATGGGGCAGCCCATGTTGATATCGATAAAATCCGCGCCCGACGCTTCCAGCGCCAGCACTGCGCCGTCCGCCATGACAGACGGGTCATTGCCGAAGATCTGCGCGCCGCAGACGCCGAGCGGCGTTTTGTGCAGCAGACTTCTGCTCTTTTTATCCTGATAGATCAGCGCTCGGGACGAAACCATTTCCGTCACCGTCACCGCCGCGCCCAATTCCGCGCAGATCGTGCGGAACGCCAGATCCGTTACCCCCGCCATCGGCGCAAGCACCAGATCGCCCGTGATTTCCAAATTTCCCAGTTTCATGCTTACAGTTCCAAGGTATCGTCCTGATCGATCCAGTCCTGCACCGGAACGACCGTGAATTCTGTCTCTGTGTTGCGGATGACCACACGCCGCAGTCCCGCGTTGATGATCATGCGCCTGCACATCGAGCAGGAGGTCGCGTCGGACAAGATCGCACCCGTTTTCGCGTCGTGGCCGACGAGATAAATGTCGCCCCCGATGCACTCGTTGCGGGAGGCGGAGATGATCGCGTTCGCCTCGGCATGGACGCTGCGGCACAGCTCATACCGCTCCCCGCGCGGCACGCGCATCTGCTCGCGCACGCAATAGCCGAGATCGGAGCAGTTTTTTCGTCCGCGCGGCGCGCCGTTATATCCGGTCGCGACGATCTCATCGTTGCGTACGATGATCGCGCCGTATTGCCGGCGCAGGCACGTCGAGCGTTCGAGCACCGTCTCGGCGATGTCCAGATAATAATTCTCCTTTACGATCCGTTCCATGGCGCGCCCCTCCCGAATGTTCTGGTTTCTGATTAGTATATCATACTCTTTTTTCCGGAGCAACTGAAATCCTTGCTCTTATCCGCGATTTATGGTATACTGTGTAGGAATCTCAGGAGGAAAGGCGGCGAGGGAATGAAGCTGCGCAGATGGATCTGTTTTCTGTTGTGTCTTGTGCTGACCGTGTGCCTGTGCGCGCCTGCGCTGGCCGACAGCGAGCTGTTCTTCGTCGCCGTCAACGACACCATTCCCCTGACGCTGAGCGTCTTCCCGACCTACTCCGGCGGCACGCTCTACGTGCCCTATCAGGTCTTCGACAGCCAGCCGTGCGGCGTTACGCCGTCGTACAATCAGGCCAAGCAGACCTATGTTCTGCTCAGCCGCACCCGGCAGATGATCTTCGATCTGGCTGCCGGGACCGTCAGCGACGAAAGCGGCAGCGTCTCGACCGCGAACGTGCTGTACCGCGGCGGCATTCTCTATCTGCCGCTCACGTTCTGCGCCTCGCATTTCGGCCTCAAGACCACAATGCTCGAATCCGCAGGCGGCTATCAGATTCTGCGCTTCACCGACGGCAGCGAGGTCTATGACGATTCGCTGTTTGTAGAAAAGGCCGAAAATCTGATCGCCTACCGCGTCCGGCAGAACCAGAGCGGCTCGCAGTCCCCGGAAAGGCCCACCGACCGCCCCAACAGCGGCTCACAGGGCACGCAGGAGCCGCCCGCCGCAGAAAAAAAGCCGGCAACCGTCTACCTCGCCTTCACTGGCAGCGAGACCATGCGCGCCAGTATGGCTGCGCTGGAAACCTACAAGCTGCACGGAACTTTCTTCCTGACGGAGGCGGAAATTCTCGCCGACCCGTCGCTGGTCTTTGAGCTGCTCGCCGCAGGCCACTCCATTGGCATCACAGCAGGAGAAGACGATGAGGATCTCTCCGGCGCGCTCACGCGCGCAAACGACGCGCTCTGCGCCCTCACCTGCCAGAAAACGCTTCTCGCGCTCCTGCCCGCCGAGGCAGAGGCTCCAGACAGCTACTGCGTCTTCCACGCGCCGTCCTCCCCCGTCTCTGCGGCGGACGCCGCCGCGTCCGAAACAGCGCACCTGCTCGTCTGCTCCGAGAACACAGAAGCTGATCTCTACACCCTGTTTTCCGCCGAGGCCCGCGTCCTCCAGCTGCTCGAAAACGCCGACCGTACATAGCCTCCGCCCGCCCTCGCAGATTTTTTTCAAAAATCCGAAAAAAAGACTTGCAATTTCCGAAAAGATCTGATAGAATAATTCCGCAGATGGGGGTATAGCTCAGCTGGGAGCCCGGTTGAAGCGGTAAACAACCCCCGTACTAATTGAATAAGAAATTACTCAGCGCACCCCTTACATGGGGGTATAGCTCAGCTGGGAGCACAAGCCACTTATCTTATGCCCCCACAAATGTTTCCCGCTTCTTAGCGCAATCGGCACTTTTCAAAACTTCATAGCAATAGTAATTCCACTTGGGGGTATAGCTCAGCTGGGAGAGCGCATGACTGGCAGTCATGAGGTCAGCGGTTCGATCCCGCTTATCTCCACCAAAACAAAAAGTCATTCCGTAAGGGTAGTTTCCAATAAGACAGTACGAGAACATTACTGACATAGGGTAGCTGCCGTACAGGAGTGCGACAAGAAAAATTGGCGATACTTGGTTTTCATAACCAGGTATCGCCTTTTTCTATCTTTAACAGAATGTTTGAATCTTATTGGAGGTACATATGATGCAGGAACTGAACTATATTCGTTGCGGTGATTACTATATTCCCGATATTCGCTTACCGAAGGAAACCAGACCTATTGGTCGTTGGGGGCGTATGCACAGAGATTATATCAAGGAGCACAACCCCATCCGCTTCAATGATCTGTGTCTTAGCGGTGAAGTGTGGACTTATCTGGCTGATTTGAACGAGCAGGCACAGAGCCGCCTTGAACTTATCATCGAGCAGATGAAGGCATCTGAGGGCGTGACAGAGGGCATGAAGCAGCACAATCAGATGACATGGGTTAGAGCTATGAACAGCATCCGCAACCGAGCTGAGGAAATCGTCCTTCGTGAAATGATCTACGAGGAGGATGCCGTATGAGAATCCTTGAAGAATTTTGGTACGGCAACATCGAGCCAACCGGGTATGACACATCCTCTTGCAAAGAATACAAGAAACTGTTGGAGCTGATTTGCAGGAATGAAGAAAAACTCCAAGCAACCATGACAGACGAACAGAAAGATTTATTCGAGAAGTACGCAGACTGTGTGCAAGAATATCAAACCATCACGGATTGTCTAATCTTCCAGAACAGCTTTAAGCTGGGCGCACGAGTGATGTTAGAGGTCATGGAAGAATAACCGAATATTGCAAGCGGGACTTGCGCTCCAATGGGGTGCAAGTCCCGCTTTAATTCTACACTTATTTTAGAGAGTAGGAATCGTCCAATCACGGTGCCAATTGGCAAACAAGTACTTATCAAATTCAAAGAACTGCGTTTCGGTGTACGGGAAGAAGTGGTTTTTCGTTCCTACATTGTTTATGTAAGGAGTCGATAAAGCTCTAAGCTCATATGTTTTATAGAGTTGGCAAGGCAGTAATTGTTTGAACAAGGCAAAATTGAATGATGTGCCTACTTCTAAGTGTTGGCATATCTCAGAGAGACTTTCTTCTCCATTATATTTTGCAAACAAAACTAAATTTACACCAACATTGCAGGCGAGCAATTCACTTGGTATTTGTTTTGAGTAATAGGTTATACCATCCAGTTTTCTTCTCTTGCAGGCAAGCATAAGCATCTGTGGCAAGATGTACTCAGACTTAAAATTACGATTTGTTTCCTCAACTTTATACGAAGTACAAAGAGTCAGTACAAAAAGTTTCAAGAGACTAATAACATAATTCTCATTTTCTGACTCACTCAAAGTATTTTCACTTTCGTTAAATGCATATAAGGCGCTTATCGAAACAGTCAAGTTTAATACTTTTTGGGTATTATCCAAAAGAATAGGTGCGACATTGAAACGATGATCCGCTGGACATCCCATCTCCACCCAACAAGCGTAAGATGAATTGCCCAAATACAAACAAGGCAATCCCGGTATACTAAATCGTTCACTTTTGACAATGTGACGCTTGTTGAAAGGAATATGCAGCATATCTTCTGACGAGAACTCAACAACATTCTCAGACAATCTTGCTCGGAAAAACTGTACCTCAGAATAATCTGGTCCCCCGCCAGGGAACGCAATACTACTGTTAATATCCGTAATTGCCGGAGCTGCATCATTAAACTCATCAAGCATTTCGTTCACGATAAGTTGTGCATCAACCAGATCTCCCTGATAGTACAGAATGATAGATGAAATAATCTTTTTACGGTATTCTTTAACGGCAAGGACAATTTTATCGGAAGCTCCGCATCTTTCTAATTCAAAAACAAGGTCAGCAAGTTTTTCGACTATTCCAGGGTAATATTCATTATCTCTTTTAACAACAAGCGGCATTGCAAATTTCTGAAAATCAATTTTCTCTATCCAAGGATAAATGCTCATAATCTTCCTTCTTTCTATTCGCAAACGCAGTATACATACTGAAAGTACGTCAATAACGCAGAATATCATTTATAAGTTACCCAATGGGTGGTTTTATTATAGCATATATGTGAAGCATTCAACAACTGCTAATGTATCATTTTGTTGATTTCCTCACGCTTTCGTGATATGATAATTCTTAATGTAAGGAGGGACTCGCTATGGCTGTAACATACAAAAAGTTATTTCACTTGCTGATCGACAAGGGTATGACGAATGCCGAGCTGATGGAGAAAGCGGGTTTTAGTGCCAATATCATTACCCGTATCAAGCGTGACAATTATATTTCTCTCGATAGTATTGAGAAGATTTGCAAAACTCTTGGTTGTGGGGTTGACGATATTTTAGAATTTACGGATGAGGAGAAATAAAAATGGCTAAAAACACAGTACAATCCGTTGAACCGAATATTGCCGACTTGGTGAATGGCTGGCTCAAGTCATATAAAGTGGATTATAAATTGGAGCAGGAGTCCTTGAACACGGAAATCGATCAAGCCCTAAATGATTATTTTTCCAAGAACGGCGGCAAGGGCGGCAATCGCCCTGATGCAAAGCTACTCCTACAAGCCAATGATGGGAAATACTATCCGATTTTGATTGAATACAAAGGATACAAAGATAAACTTGTAAAGCTGGATGCTGAAGGAAATGTTGCAAACAGAAACGCAAAGAACCAACCTGATTATACAAATATCAACTCTTATGCGGTGAACGGTGCAGTTCATTATTCTAATGCGGTTCTGCACTACACAAGTTATACGGATGTTATCGCCATTGGCGTTACGGGCTACAAGGATGCTAGCGGGAAGCTAAAACATTTGATCGGCGTTTACTACGTTGCCAAGAGCAATTTTGGCGTTGGTCAAAAGGTTGATGAATATACCGATCTTTCTTTTTTGAAAAAAGAACACTTCTCTGCATTTATCGAAAAGGTCAAACAATTATCGCTCCCTCAGGACGAAATTGAAAAACTAAAGGAACGCAGAGAACAGGAAATTACTGCAAGCCTTGTTAAGCTGAACAACGACATTTTCAAGAGCGAAAAGGGTCTGAGTGAGAATGACCGTGTTTATCTTGTTGTTGCTTCTATTATGGCTACCCTTGGCGATGTGGAGAACAATGTATACCCGCTTACCAAAGCTGATCTGAAATCGTCCAACGAAAGAAATAATACGGACGGCGATATTATGATTCGTAAAATCGAGTCCTTTCTGGATGCCAAAAAGCTCCCTAAAGACAAGAAAGACCTGATTGTGCGAACACTGCAAAACACACTGACTACCGACAACATCAACAGAGCAGAAGATGGCGAAAGCCAGTTGAAACGAGTATTTATCAAGATTGTTGACGACCTTGGCGTTTACTACAAAATTGGCTTAAATACAGATTTTACTGGGAAGCTGTTCAACGAAATGTATTCATGGCTTGGCTTCACACAGGATCAGCTCAATGATGTGGTTTTAACACCGCCCTATGTTGCGACCCTTCTGTGCCGCCTTGCAAGAGTAAATAAAGATTCTTTTGTGTGGGACTTTGCCACTGGCTCGGCAGGTCTGCTGGTAGCAGCCATGAATGAAATGTTGGCTGATGCCAAGAAGAAAATTAAGTCGCCCGAAGAATTGGCACGCAAGTCAGCGGAAATTAAAGCAAACCAGTTATTGGGTCTGGAGATCCTGTCCAATGTTTATATGCTCGCTGTTCTCAACATGATTATGATGGGCGATGGCAGCTCCAATATCTTGAACAAGGACTCTTTGAAGTTTGATGGTCATTATGGTTTCGGCAAAACTGATGAGAAGTTCCCTGCGGACGCATTTATTTTGAACCCGCCATACTCTGCGGAGGGCAACGGAATGATCTTCGTTGAAAAGGCTCTTTCCATGATGGACAAGGGCTATGCTGCTATCATTATTCAGAACTCCGCAGGTTCTGGTAATGCAGTTGAATATAATAAAAGCATTTTAACGCATTCAACTCTTCTTGCCAGTGTTAGAATGCCTATCGACTTGTTTGTTGGTAAGTCAAGTGTTCAGACGCATATCTATGTTTTTAGGATTGGCGAAGCGCATCAAAAAGATGACATTGTAAAATTTATTGATTTCTCCAATGATGGATACACAAGATCTGCAAGAAAGAAGTCAACAAACAATTTAAGAGATACTGATAATGCTAAGGAAAGATACCAAGAGCTCGTCAATTTAGTCCGTTTCGGGAAAAGTAAGATGAGTATCTTCACTGAACAGGACTATTATGAAGGAGTTATTGATCCGGAAAACGGAGCCGATTGGAATCAAACTTCACCTATTGATACAAAACCGACGGTAGAAGATTTTAAGAAAACTGTTAGTGATTACCTTGCTTGGGAAGTGTCTACACTTTTGAAGAATCAGCCTTCGGAGAATGAGCGCCTGGGAAAATGACAGCCTCACTTAATGAGAAATTGCGGACAGTTAAGTGGGGCAAATACAAAACAAGTGAATTATTTCAGCCGCAAAAGATTACCAATATGTTATCCAAGGAAGATTTATCAGAAAAATTCAACTTCCCGGCATATTCTTCCGAGTCTACCAATAACGGAATAATTGGATATACTGATTCGCCTGAATTTATATGCGACGATGAACACCCTGTTTTTGTTACATTTGGAGATCACACATGTTCTTTCAATATTGCTACCAAAAGTTTTTCGGTTCTTGATAATGTGAAGGTGTTGTTGCCAAGTATTCATAACATCCGTTGTTTATTGTGGATTATTACAGCTTGGCAAAAGCAAATTCCTAATCTTGGGTATGCACGACATTGGAAAATAGCAAAAAACTGCATCGTAGAACTTCCCACCAAAGACGGCGAAATCGACTTTGATTTTATGGAATCATTTGTAGCTGAGCTGGAAGCTCAGCGGGTAGCTGAGCTATCCGCTTACTTAACAGTAAGCGGATACGACAATTATGAATTGTCGGCTGAAGAGCTTAACGCTCTTCAAAGATTTACTGAGCTCGACGATGATAATTGGGGCACATATACCGTAGGCAATCTTTTTGAAAAAATAGCAACAAAAAAATTGCCGTACAAGGCGAAGGAATTACCCAAGCAGCCCACAGACGATTATGTTCTTCCTTGTCTCACATCAAGTTTCCAAAATCAAGGATTGAACTATTATGCACCCAAAGCCGGAGCAACTGTATTGAACAATGTAATTTCTATTCCTTCTAATAGTGATGTCTACAGAGCATATTATCAGACAAGAGATTTTACTGTTTTGTCCGATGCTTATGCTATTCGCTGGAAATCCGAGGAAATTGAACTCTCCCCGAATCAATATCTGTTCATGGTCATGTGCATTAACAAAGTGACCGACCTGCCGATTTATTCTTATAAGAACAAGCTCGGCGGCTGGAATGTTGTAAAAACCAAAGAGATTAGATTGCCCGAAAAGAATGGCAAAATTGATTTTGCTTTTATGGATACTTTCATATCCGCCATCAAAAAACTGGCAATCAAGGAAGTTGTACTTTATAGTGATCGAAAGATCGCAGCAACAAAAGAATTGGTTTCAAAAAACAATCAACTGAATAGCTAAGCCAAAGGCGATCAACCGTAAAAAGTTGGTCGCCTTGTTTTGTTATTACATAGCAAAGCCGAGCACCCATGTCAACGGTCGAGATGAACGGGCTTCGCCCGCCGTTGACAAGTTTGCCCGTCTCCGCTGTATGGTAATCAAGGGGGCGACAGCAAAAAGTGCTGCCGCCCCTGTTCATAAAAAAGTTGCAATTACGATGCCAAACATTGACAATCGGTGTCGCTGTTTGTATAATGATGTCGTGGAAGTTTGTCCACACATAAAAACTGAATAAGAATGTTCAAACATATTTTATGAGAGTCGGATTTGTCCGACACGGTATTGGTACACCGGAAGTGCCGAACTGCTCCACCATGCCTTTGGTTCTGTTGGCGGGAGCTGTACGAAGCAGAACCCGACTTTGAATTTTTAAAGCCGATTACATAGAACATCACTTTGAAGCGAGAGCCATGCTCCCGCCGATTTCTGATGTTTTGTGTAATCGGCTCTTTTTGTTTTGTCATTTTTCCAAAACACAGTTCAGCTCCGAAAGCGTGAACTTGAAAAATCGGCGAAAACGAAAAGGCTGGGTAGCGTAGAGCAAGATTCTACCATGGGTCCAAATTTCGCTTATCGCTCAATTTGCCCCTCATGGAATCTTGTTGGGGAGTGCCTTCCCCAAACCCTGCTCTGTTCCGCAAAACGGAAGCGATACGGCTAACGCCGATTTTCGATTTTCAAAAAACGAAGGAGGAACCGAATGACAAAAACCTACAACACACCGAAACGAAGCCACATCGTAAAAACCCGTCTGGATGATGAAGAACACGCTGACTTTCTCCGCCGCTTGGAGATTTACGACATGAATCAATCAGAGTTCATCCGTGAAGCAATCTCCGGTGCGAACATCAAGCCGACCATCGTGGCAACATTGGTCAGCGACGATCTGCTCGCTGCCATAGGCAAGCTGACCGCTGAGTACGGAAGAATCGGCAACAACCTAAATCAGATTGCCCGACACCTCAACGAATGGCACAGTCCCTATCCTGTCATGGCAAAGGAATTGCAGGATGCCGCCGCTGATCTCGCCACTCTGAAATTTGAGGTGATGAAAAAGGTAGGTGATGCTGTTGGCAACGTTCAAGCATATAAGCTCTAAAAATGCTGACTACTCTGCCGCTGAAGCCTACCTCACTTTTGAGCATGATGAGTTCACCATGAAGCCTACCCTGGATGAAAAAGGCAGGCTTATCCCAAGACAGGATTACCGCATTTCCACGCTGAACTGCGGTGATGAAGATTTTGCGATTGCGTGCCTCCGTGCCAATCTCCGCTACGGCAAAAATCAAAAACGGGAAGATGTCAAAAGTCACCACTATATCATCAGCTTCGATCCCAAGGATGTTCCCGACCACGGATTGACCGTTGACCGAGCACAACAGTTGGGCGAGGAATTTTGCAGAAATCATTTTCCCGGTCATCAAGCAATCGTCTGCACACATCCCGACGGACACAACGGCAGCGGCAATGTTCATGTACACATCGTTATCAATTCTCTGCGAATTGAAGAAGTCCCCTTCATGCCGTACATGGACAGACCATGCGATACGCAACCGGGCATGAAGCACCGATGCACCAACGCAGCTATGGAATACTTTCGTGCCGAGGTCATGGAGATGTGCCACGATGCAGGTCTGTATCAGATTGATCTTCTGAACGGAAGTAAGACCAGAGTGACCGAGCGTGAGTATTGGGCGAAGAAGAAAGGACAGCTTGCACTGGATGAAGAAAATGCCGAGCTTGCCGAACAGGGCTTGTCCATCAAACAGACCAAGTTTGAAACAGACAAAGACAAGCTCCGTGAAGAAATCCGCATAGCACTTTCTGATGCTGTCAGCTTTGAAGACTTTGCAGAAAAACTTCTCCGCCGTGGCATTACCGTCAAAGAGAGCCGTGGGCGCTTGTCCTATCTCACACCCGACCGCACCAAGCCCATCACAGCACGAAAGCTGGGTGACGATTTTGATAAAGCTGCTGTATTCGCAATCTTTGTCAGAAACACAAAACGAGTGAGAGCAAAAACCGACACTATCCATTCTGCACCCGCTATGCAGAAAATTATCAATGAGCGTGATACTGTCAGCCGCATGGTAGATATTGATGCCGCAAAGGAAAAAGGAAAAGGTTACGAGCATTGGGCAAAGAAACACAATCTCAAAAATGCCAGCCGTGCCTATCTGCTGTATAAGGAATTGGGATTTGATTCTCCCGAAGCATTGGCTGCCGCCTGTGATGCCGTCCACGAAAAGCTGAGCGATATTCGCACAGAAATGAAATCAGTGGAAGCTACAATCGCAGAAAAGAAAGAGCTTCGTAATCATGTGCTGAACTATCACAAGACCCGATGTGTAATCGACGAAATGAAAGCCTGCAAAAATGAGAAAGCTCGCCAGAAATACCGTGATGAACATGACAGCGACTTCATCATTCTGAGTGCCGCCAAACGCTACTTTGATTCCAAGGGCTTGAAGAAGCTACCGAGCCACAAGGCGTTGCAGACGGAAGTGGAGCAGTTTATCAAAAAGAAAAACGAGCTTTACAACCAGTACCAGACCGCCAAGGAAGAAGCACAGCGACTTGATACCATTCGCCACAATATCGAGCAGACCCTTGGCAGAAAAATCGAACACAAACAGGAACAGGAGCGTTAATCATTCCCTTCGATTCGTTTTCATTCCCATCCGACAAGTTCCCAAATTGGGAACATGCCACCACAAAACAGAAAGGACAATTTTTATATGAACGAAAAGAAAAACAGAAATTACACAGTCAAAGAAAATGGCAACATAGTTGTTCACAACTACTGTGCGGCAGCGTTGCCGAAGATCACCGTGACCATTCACTCCGGTCAGACTACTTACCGCTTTAACGGAAGTTACGATGGAACACGAAGTCTTTCCGGTAAACTGCTCGACCACATGGCAAAAGATAATTAAAAATGCTCAAAAAATATTATAACGAAAGGGTGGATTTATTCACGAATGTGTGATATGATATATACAAGCAATCCTGTATTGGCAGACTGCCCGCCGATTAAGGAGGAACAAGACATGAACAGGCAGTCTGACAAAATTACTGCTATCTACTGTAGATTAAGTCGTGATGACGAACTCACAGGAGAGAGCAACAGCATTGTCAATCAAGAGTTAATATGTAAAGGGTGGTTTCTGCCACCTAATACATATGACTGCGGCTCATTTGTGGTGAATGGAACAGCAGTTGTAG
>OHBE01002662.1_pt1 | contig 12755 bp, 9 predicted proteins | sample 1577231 | NCBI WGS metagenome assembly OHBE01 (sample SAMEA3541506, study PRJEB24748) | human gut metagenome | biome: human gut; feature: human-associated habitat; material: faeces | place: China | collected 2012
TGTTGAAAAATTAGGCCTTTTCAACAGCTGGTAAACAACCAAGTGTTTAATTTTTTTATTCGAACAAATTTATGCAAAAAAATCGACAAATACGGTTTTTAAGGAACCGTATTCTTAAAAAAGTAATTAACGTTATGAAATTAACATTCTTTTTGTTGCTTGTTAGTTTTATGCAAGTGTCTGCAACCTTGCATTCTCAGAATGCTAAAGTTTCGATTCAGGTGAAAGAATGCTTGATAGAACAGGTATTTGAGATGATTGAACAACAATCGAATTACGTGTTCGTGTATAATCACGAGCAAATTAGTAAAATGGGACGTATTACGGGAAATTTTAAAGACGTGGAGGTCTCTCAAGTGCTGAATGCTTGTTTGAAAGGCACGGGATTGTATTATGAATTGGTGAACAATACGATTATTGTACATTTCCAGCAGGTAGAGAAAAAGTCCGTGTTGTTAAAAGGACGGGTGACTGATCGGGATTCGGTTCCTTTGCCGGGGGGTAACAGTCCGGATGAAGGGGACTACCGTGGGGACGGCCACGGATGTACAAGGGAATTTTGAATTACTAGTTCCGGAAGAAACTTCAAGTTCTGTTTTAATATTTACTTTTATCGGAATGAAACAAGCTGAAGTAACATTAAAAAAAGGGGTATTTGCTCATGTGATATTGGAGGAGGAGGTGGCCACGTTGGAAGAGGTCGTTTCCTATGGATATTACAATGTGGATAAACGTCATATGACGAGTTCTGTGACCTCCTTAAAAGCCGAAGATATTATGATGCCGGGAGTGAGTACAATTGATCAGATGCTGGAAGGACATGTACCGGGAATGATCTTTATGCAGAATTCCGGTCAGGTGGGTGCTAGTCCGAAATTGAAGATTCGAGGGACTACAACTTTATTAGGAAACCAAGCCCCTCTTTGGGTTGTTGATGGAGTTATCTTGACAGATCCGGTGAACGTGGATCCCACGACAATTAACGATTTGGATTTTGTAAATTTGTTAGGTAATGCTATTTCTGGGTTAAATCCGGATGATATAGACCAGATAGATGTTTTGAAGGATGCTTCGGCCACGGCTATTTATGGGCCTCGGGCTTCTAATGGGGTTATTGTGATCACCACGAAAAAAGGGAAAGTGGGGAAGCCGGCTGTGTCTTACTCTGTATCTGGTACTTATCGTCGTCGTCCTCGTTATACGGATCGTACGGTTAACGTGATGAATTCTCAGGAACGTATTGATTATTCCCGGGATTTGATTAAAGCGAAATTGGATATTCCCAATCCTCAAAGTTGGGTCGGATATGAGTCCGCATACGTGGATTATTGTAATGGCGTGCTGACCCATGATGAGTTTATCGAGCAAGTTCGTTATATGGAGACTGTGAATACGGATTGGATGGGAATATTAATGCAGGATACCTATTCTCATAATCATTCCATGAATGTTTCCGGGGGTACGGATAATATTCGTTATTATGCTTCTGTCGGGTTTATGGATGAACGGGGAAATCTTCGAGGAGAGGATAATAAACGGTATTCGGGGATGATTAATTTGAATCTGAATTATAATAAATTCACGATGCGTTTCGGGCTAAATGCTAATATGCAGAAAAAGGAATATACTCCTGGAGAGGTTGGTTTAGCTGATTATGCATACAATACGGCACGAAGTGTAGCGGCTTATACGAAAGAAGGAGAATTGTGGTATTATCAACGAACGGATAAAAATGCAACAGCAGATGAGGATCATTCATTTAGTATTATCAATGAACGTAAAAATACCTATGATAAGATTAATACGAATCAAACCGGATTGAATTTGTCATTAGGCTATAAGATACTCCCTCCATTGAAAGCGGAATTGACTTTTGCATATAATATGTCGAATACAGAGGAGGATATATTTTTTGGTGAGGATAGTTGGTATATTTCCAATTTGAAGAGGGCAAATAAAGAGACCGGGGAGATAAAGATTGCCAACACATTGTGTCCCAGAGGTGGGGAATTACGAATGAATACAACGAAGAACGAGAGTTATAGTCTGAGGGCTTCTTTGGCTTATAATAAAATGCTGGATCAAGAGCAGAATCATCAGTTGTCGGTTAATGTGATTGGAGAGTTGAGTTCCTCTAAATACACGGGTTTTAAGATTACAAAGAGAGGTTATCTTCCTGACCGTGGGATGATTTTTGATGTTGTTGATATCAAGGGGAGTGATTATAGGGATTATAAAGAGTGGATGATGACGGAGAGTGCTTTGGGAAGAATGACGCATAATTTAACTAATTTGGTCGGGGTGGTTGGTAGTTTGACTTATACATACAAAAATAGTTATATTGTTAATGGTAACATGAGGATCGATGCTTCTAATAAATTTGGAGATGCGAGTAATGAACGGTTGTTACCTATTTGGTCGATTTCCGGTCGTTGGAATTTGCATGAGAATGTGTTACAAAATTGCGGTTGGATTAATTTGCTTGCCTTGAAAATGTCATTTGGTTACCAAGGGAATATGTCTGCACAGGATTCTCCCCGTCTGGTGATACAGAAAAAAGGTACGAATACTTTTTTTAACGAGTATTATTCGTTGATCGATAAGTATCCTAATCCTAATTTAAGGTGGGAGAAGACTTCAACGTATAATGTTGATTTGGAGTTCGCTATGTTTCGTAACAAGTTACGGGGTTCTTTCGGATATTATTATCGTTACACGAAAGATGCTTTCCTCGAGAAAAAAGTTTCTATGGTAAATGGGGTGGAGAATTATACAGTGAATGCCGGGAATATACGAAATCAAGGATTTGAATTTACGTTTAATTTTACCCCGATTAATACCATGTTGAATCAAGCGGCAGTAAGTGGCCGTAAGCGAGGGTTTGTGTGGCGTTTGGACCCGAATTTCGGATCTGTATTCAATCAACTGATTGATAAAGTGAAACCGAGAAATAAACCCTTACAAGATGAAATCAAATATACAGATTATTTGACAGGTAAAGTGTATTTGGCCGGTCGACCGGTGAACACGTTTTATTCCTATAAATTTAAAGGGTTGAATCCGGAAAACGGTTCTCCTATGTTTTATAATACGGATCGATATGTGATGGAAGGGGATCAGGAAGTTGATATGGGAGAGGTGTATAATAATATGGATAAGGAGGAAGTTTTTAGAACAGTCATGACTCGATCGGGGTGTCGTGAACCTTTTTTACAAGGGGGAATTTCGAATTATTTCGGTTGTAGAAATTTAGGGCTTTCTATTAATTTGGCTTATAGTATCGGAGCTAAGATTCGTATGTTTAAGATGTACCCGACCCCGGGTAATATTGCCGGTCCGGAAAAGAATCTTCGACGAGAATTTACTAAAAGATGGCAACGACCGGGGGATGAGGTTTACACGAACGTTCCCGGTATATTAACAGGAGCAGCGTGGGAAGATGCGAATACTCCCTGGTGGAAAGATCGGCCTTTTAAATTTTCAGAGAATATATGGGAAATGTATGATAATTCGGATTTGAGAGTTGTTTCGGGAAATTATTTGAAGTTATCAAGTGCTTCTTTCAGGTATGTGATTCCGGATGAGTTTTGTAAAAAATTGTATTTGAAATCAGCTTACGTGAGCATAAGTGGAACTAATTTGTTTACAGTTTGTAGTCGAAAGTTGAAAGGACAAGACCCGTCACAATCCGGTACGACAAATTTAATTAATATTTCGGTACGTCCGACTTATTCTTTACAATTGAATGTGACATTTTAATAAAGGTGGGATATGATGAAAAGAATATTATATTTTGTTTTTTGGGTAATATTTTGTACCTCTTGCGGAAATTTTTTGGAGGAGTACTCTCAAGATTTGGTTTATGCTCAATCTTGCGAGGATCTTGATGAGATTTTAATTGGTAATGGCTATATGGCACAACCAACAACTCCATCTTATTTTAGTTATGGCGATAAAGCTTTCTATTATCCTTATTTACACGTGATGGATGATGATATTGAGGAGTATTTGACAGGTAATGCTAATATTTCTTCTAGTATAAATCCGGTGACCACGTTGCGTAATTTCTATATTTGGGCTAAAGAACCGTTTATGCGGATAAGTGGGCTTACTTTTAGAGATTATGATTGGAAACGAATGTATGAACATATCGGGTATTTGAATGTGATTATTTCTTATGTAAAGGAATTTCACGAGGATTCCGAAGAGATGCGTCATCGGATATTAGGTGAAGCTCAGTTCCTGCGTGCCGGTTATTATTTCATGTTGGTGAATTTATATGCTAATCCTTATTCAAAAGAGACTGCAGATGCAACTATGGGAGTTCCTCTGAATTTAACGGAGTATATTGAAGAGGGATATTTTAGCCGGGATCCTGTGGCAGCAGTATATCGACAGATCGTGACTGATTTGGAGAATGCAATAGTGAATTTGTCTGGAATAAAACAACCAACTATTTATCGGGTGAACGAGAAGGCCGCACGAGCTTTGTTAAGTCGGGTGTATTTGTACATGGGAGAATGGCAATTGGTGATAGATGAATGTGATGAAATTATAAAAATGGGATGTTCGTTGTGGGATTTGAATAATTTTGATCCGGGAACAGCTACTTTTGGTTGTAAACGGGATTATTTTTTAGCCAAGGAGTCTCCCGAAATCTTTTTTACACAAGGAGCTGGGGTTGTGGGATTATTGATGGATAATCAAAATATAACTTCCCAAACTCGTTATCGGGCCTCGGATGAATTGTATGGAATATATAGTAAATATGAGAAAGATGGTATCTTGGATCTTCGTAAAAATTGTTTCTTCGAAATGTCTAAGCGTAATAATGGATATTTTTTTGTAAGAAAGAATCCGATGTTTGATGCAACCGTATTTGATTCTTTTTTACTTCGTTCCGGGGAAATATATTTAAACAAGGCGGAAGCGCAGGCAATGTTGGATCAAGCTGATGCCATAAATACAATGAAAGAATTGATGAATAAGCGTTATGCAGATCATAAATTACCGGTAATTGATGGTTTAAGTGGTAAAGAATTAATACAATTTATTCGGGAAGAGCGGCGGAAGGAGTTATGTTTTGAGGGACATCGTTGGTTTGATTTACGTCGTTACGCCGTGTCTCCGAAATATCCGGAAACGAAAGCGATAACACATGTGATATTTAAGCCGGGGACTTCACTAATGGATAAAGCTCCTTATGATAGATCTTATGTTCTGCAACCTTATGGTGAAGATAACGCTTGGGTGTTACCGATTCCAGAGGAAGAATTGGTATTTAATAATGGTGTGATGGTGGATAATCCAGAAAGAATAGAGCGTGAGTGATGACCTGTAGAACTTTAAATAAAAAGAATATGTTGAAAAATTTATTATATGCTATGTTTTTACTCTCGTTATGTGTGTCGTGTAGTACGGGAGATGATGACGATGTATTTGCAACGGAAGATATGATTGATTGGTATGTAGTGCAAGATAAACCAGGGAAGGTGAATCGATTACTTTACGATATATACAAAAATGAGGGGATGACTATTTTCATCAATGATACTCTTTACCGGGAAGAGGCAGAAGATCAATTTGGTAACCCGATTGTGAATTTGGAACTTTTTGACGTGGGATATTATGTGTTTAGCACGGATAGTAAGGTGTCTGTACGTATGGCTGCTGATTCCGTTGCTATGATAAAGGCTTTGAATACAATACGTGAGAAAGTGCTTCCTTATTTACCGAAAAGTGGTGCCTATCGTCCTCGTTCGATCTTATTAGTGGATTCTGTTTTAAAAGTTTTTGAACCTAGTCGGGGAAAATTTGAATGGTCAGAAGTTTCTATTTATCAAGGAAGTTTAAAAGGGGTAGCGATTGGTCAAGTTGGTTCTGTTTTGGAAATGGATGACTTAGCTTTGAGTATGTGGGCAGGTCGCATATTAGGTGCTAAAAGTGTGGATTGGATTCAAGAAAATTGTGATGAATATGTAGATTTTGAAAATAAGACGAATGAAGGGCGAACTTCTGGGTCGAATTATGGCATATATATAAATTTTACTTCTACTAGTGTTCCCCCTATTTATGGATTTTTTAATTGGTATTGTCGTTTGGATGTGGCGAAAAAGTATAGAACCCCAGCATTGGAAGATGATTTGATTGATTACATAGCAGCGGTGTATGCTTACCGGGGCAAGGAGGGTGTGTTTAAAGAGAAGTATAAAGATTATTATAAGATGCTTGATAAATTCGAACTGGCGAAGAAAATGGTGGAGAAGTTCGAAATAACACAAGGTATTCGGTAAATTTTGTTATTTAGATTTTTTGAAGAGAAAGGTATTGAAGTATCCTTAATTTCATGGGGTTTTCTAAAAATTGAATTAAGGCTTTTCGATACTCTCTCTTCTATAGTTTCATATTGTTTTAAAAATGTAACTAATGAGAAAAATTGTATGTATAGTCACCTGTATGTTATATTGTTGCGTGTCTTTTTCGCAAAAAGAAATGTGTTTTGAAAATGTATCTCTTCAAGAGGCTTTAATGAAGGCTAGACAAGAGAACAAACCGTTATTTGTATATTGCTATACTTCTTATGGTTTAAGTATGTATATGTCGGATAAAGTGTTGAAAAATAAGAAAGTAACGGATTTGTTAAGTAGTAAATTTATTTGTGTGTGTGTTAATTGTGAAGTGGATGGGATTAAAGTGGTTGAAGATGTTTTGAAATATAGTTTGAAGATAACTCCCGTATTTTTGATTGTACGTCCGGATGGAGCGATTCAACATAAGATGCCTGCAATAAAGGGTGTTGATAATTTTATTCATCAAATAGAATTGGGATTAAATCAGAATACTTGTTGGGAAAGTAAACATCAACGTTATTTGGATGGAGCAATGTCTAAAAAGGAACTGGTTGATTATTATCTTCTTTTGAAACATCTTGGTGAGAAAGAAGCAAGGGTGGCGTATGAAAAATTGAATATTCTTTTGACTGATGAAGATCGTGTACAGGCTAATTTTTGGAATTTAACTTTCGAGAGTGAGTACAATTCGGTGGAATTTAAATTCTTGTTGGCTAACTTATTTGTATTTAAACAAAATGTTGGTGATGAAGAGGTAGAAAATTTTGTATTTAGTCTCTGTAAACGGGTAGTAAATCATTATTATGGTCTTCTTATGACAAATTTTCTTCAAGATATGGAGAAAGCGAAACTTGCTTTTAAAGAGTTGATCAGTTATATCTCTTGTTTAGATGTGAAGAATAAAGATCATTTATTAGATCAAGTTATGATATTGAATTATTATTCGGAAGGGGATATGTCTCAAGTTTTGAATGTTTTGGATACGGTTCTTGGTACTGATGCGGATCAAACCACAATGGCGATGGGGATTCGGCTAGTAGAACGAAAAGGGAATAAGGAGGATTTGCAACGGATCATTGCTTTCGAGGATGATTTGTTGGCTAAATCTCCGGAAAAATCACGAATGGCTATTCAAAAAGTATTTGATCGCATAAAAGGAAAAATGTAAATTATAGAATAATGGTTAAAGGTATTTTGGTATGGGTGCTTGTCGTGTTTCAAGTGTCGGTTTTCGGACAAGGGATTAACTTTGAGAAGTTGACATTGGAGGAAGCTTTAATAAAAGCGAAAACCGAGAATAAGTATGTATTTGTGGATTGCTATACAACTTGGTGTGGCCCTTGTAAACGTATGACTGAATTTGTGTTTCCGAGTGAGAAAGCCGGATGTTATTTTAATCCTAAATTCGTGTGTATTAAACTTGATATGGGAAAAGATGACAGGAGAAAATTCGGCGAACAATATAAAATTGTAGCGTATCCGACTTTTTTGATTTTAAATTCGGATGGTACGGTATACCATAAAATAGTGGGAGGGAGTGATATTGATGAGTTTATTGAAAAAGTTGAATATGGAATGGAAAAAAAACATTCATTAGGTTATTTGGAGAGGAGATATGAAGGAGGAAAGATGAATAAAGAAGAACTGAGAGAATACGCTTTTGCTCTGCGGATAGCTAATGAAAAAGAGCAATTTGAGAAAGTTGTTAAGGAGTTGATACCTCTTTTATCGTCTAAGGAAAGAGTGAAAATGGAATATTGGTTTTTGTTGAAAGATAAAGAATACGGGGATGAGGAGGTCGATTTTGTAATTACCAATATAAAGGCATTAAAAAGAAATGTTGGAGATCAAATTGTTGATGAGTTCCTCTATCGGAATTATAATCGGATGGTCCAAAAATATATGATTCGTTTTCAAAATGGAGCATTGATTGATAAAGAAAACCGGAAATTAATTCGGATTGTTCTACGTGAATTGGAAAATATCAATGTGAAAGATAAAATGCAGTTAATAGAACAATTCCAGTTTATTGATGCTTTTTTGCGAGAGGATGTACAAGGAATATTGAAAGTTATGGAGCAAATGGTTGTTTCCGGGCAAGGAAATCAAAAAATGATTCCTAGAATACTGAGTGTTGTGGAAAGGAGAGATGATAGGGGGCTTATGCTTGGAATTATAACTTTGAAAGATAAAATAATGTCAGTGTTACCAGAGAAAGAGCAGAAGATGTGTGAACGGATGATTGCAGATTTTAACAGGAGAATGATGGAATAAAGTAAAATTCCCCGAAAGTCATGAATTTTCGGGGAATTTTATTTTAAATGGGAGGTCTTTGTTACTTCAACCACTTATCCAACCATGCAGCAAAAGTACGTTGCCATAAGATTCCATTCTGGCAACCGAGTACCCAGTGACATTCTTCCGGGAAGTACAAGTATTGTGCCGGAATGCCACGCATACGGGCGGCGTTGAATGCACCCATACCTTGAGAGGCATCGATACGGAAGTCTTTTTGCCCGTGGATGACCAAAATCGGGGTATCCCATTCTCCAACGAATTTGTGCGGGGAATTGTCAAACGTGCGTTGAGCAACCTTGTTGTTCTTTTCCCAGGGGGAGCCGCCCATATCCCAGTTGGCGAACCACATCTCTTCGGTGTTGTAGTACTGCATTTCCATGTTGAAGATACCGCAGTGGGCGATGAATGCTTTGAAGCGTTTATCATGATGTCCGGCAAGGAAATACACGGAAAAACCGCCGTAAGAAGCTCCCACGCAACCCAAACGGTTTTCATCAATATAAGGTTCCTGTTTTAGCTCGTCGATAGCAGAGAGGTAGTCCTTGATATTTTGTCCGGGATAGTCTCCACTGATTTGTTCATTCCATTCTTGTCCGAATCCCGGTAGGCCGCGACGGTTCGGTGCAACGATGATGTAACCGTTGGCAGCCATCATTTGGAAATTCCAGCGATAACTCCAGAACTGGCTCACGGTACTTTGCGGGCCTCCCTCGCAATACAGGATTGCCGGGTATTTTTTGTTCGGGTCGAAATGAGGAGGATAAATGACCCATGTTAACATTTGTTTGTTATCCGTGGTCTTGATCCAGCGGGATTCAACCTTACCCATTGTTAATTGATCCAAAATTCCTTTGTTCACAAATGATAGTTCCGTATCTTTTCCCGTGGTCGGGTCTACTTTGTAGATTTCGGCGGGTTTACTCATGGATACTTTCGTGGCAATCAGGTAATCGTTTACAGGAATAACTGACGTGTAGTTGTGTACTCCTTCCGTGAGTTTATCGATCTTGCCGTCATTCAAGGTTAACTTGTAAATTTCATCTGTAGCGTGATAATCCGAGATGAAATAGATGGTGTTATCATCTGCCCAAGACAGGCCTCCGACATTTTGATCGAAATCTTTCGTGTATTCTTTTTTCTCTCCGGTTTTCAGGTTCATCACGAATAAGCGAATTTTGTCTGCTTCGTAACCGTCACGTTCCATGCTTTCCCATGCCATGAGTTCCCCGTTGGGAGAGATCACTTGGTTCTGGTCGTATCCCATCATTCCTTCCGTGAGGTTAGTGGTTTTACCGGAATTCAAATCGTACAAATAAAGATCCGTGTTCGTGGAACTCATGTAGGCAACACCTTCTTTTTTACGGGCCATGTAGATCACCCCCTTACCGTCTTTTGTCCAAGTGAGTTGCTCGGTTCCCCCCCAAGGACGGACGGGTGATTCCCATTTTTCACCTTCCATGATGTCTTTTCCCGTGGTCACCATTTGTCCGGGGATATAATCGGCCACGAAAGGATGCGTGTAAGCTTCCACCCAGTCATTCCAGTGACGGTAAACTTGGCCATCAATTAAACGAGCATTTGCTTTCGGAAGATCAGGGTGAAGATCATGAACATCTTGTTCTAGTTTCACGTCTTTCAGGAAAAGAAGTTTGGATTTGTCCGGGGAGAAAATGAATCCCCCGATACCGCCTTCCACGTTGGTAAGCTGCGTCAACCCGCTACCGTCGGCGTTCATTTCCCATAATTGAACGGAACCGGATTTACTGGACATGAAAGCGATTTTACCATCGGAAGTCCAAGTCTCTCCGAATTCTTTGTAATCCGTGTCTGTTAATTGTTGTGATTTCCCGTCGGCCAAGTTCATCACGTAGATGTCACTGTACGAGCGATCTTCTTCCTTGTTGAAATAAGTTACGTCATACAGGAGTGTTTTCTGATCGGGAGATACGCTTACGCTACCGATTCTGCCGAATGACCATAACACCTCGGGAGTCATCACGTCGGATGCTAGTTTCATATCCGGTGTTTTATAACTTGTTTTTACTGCTTCTTTCTTGTTGTCACACGACACCATTGCCAACAAGATTAATGCAGAACATAAATAATTTTTCATTGTAATTTTAGCTGTTTTATTACACGATTTTCTTATTTCGTTGCCGGTTGTACGCCGTTTTCCATGGCTTCTACAATTTTTTGGGTAAGTTCTTCTGCTAATTCCGGGTTATCCATAACCAGTTGTTTCACGGTTTCCCGTCCTTGTCCCAATTTACTTTCTCCGTAGGAGAACCAGCTACCGCTTTTCTTGATCACGTTGCATTCAACACCCAAGTCAACAATTTCTCCGGAACGGGAAATTCCCTCTCCGTACATGATGTCAAATTCGGCTTTCTTGAATGGGGGGGCAACTTTGTTTTTCACCACTTTTACACGAGTATGGTTACCGTAGATTTCCTCTCCGTCTTTGATTTGTCCCACGCGACGAATATCCAAGCGTACGGATGCGTAGAATTTCAGTGCGTTACCTCCCGTAGTCGTTTCGGGGTTGCCGAACATGACACCGATTTTATCACGCAACTGGTTGATGAATATACAACAGGTATTTGTTTTACTGATCGTTCCTGTCAATTTACGTAGAGCTTGTGACATCAAGCGGGCTTGTAATCCCATCACGCTGTCACCCATATCTCCCTCGATTTCGGCTTTGGGTGTAAGGGCTGCCACGGAGTCGATCACGATAATATCTATAGCGGCAGAACGGATTAATTGTTCTGCAATTTCGAGAGCTTGTTCACCATTGTCCGGTTGTGAGATGAATAAATTATTCACGTCAACTCCTAGTTTTTCGGCATATGATCGGTCGAAAGCGTGCTCTGCATCAATGATAGCGGCAATACCGCCTTGTTTTTGAGCTTCAGCAATGGCATGGATTGCCAAGGTGGTTTTACCGGAAGATTCGGGACCGAATATTTCTATGACACGGCCTTTCGGGTATCCTCCCACGCCTAAGGCTCTGTCTAGCCCGATAGAGCCGGAAGGGATAACCGCAACATCTTCCACGACATTATCTCCAAGTTTCATGACGCTTCCCTTACCGAAATTCTTTTCAATTTTGTCAAGGGTAAGTTGAAGTGCTTTTAACTTGTCTTGATTGGTTTCTGTGTTTGCCATAATTTATTGATTTTAGATTTTGAATTTTAGATTTTAAATTATTCCAAGATCTGCTTTGCATGATCCTTGGTGTTCACTTTGGTGATTATTCGTTCGATAATCCCGTTTGCGTTAATGATGAAAGTAGTTCGAACGACTCCCATGTAGGTTCTTCCGTATAATTTTTTTTCAGCCCAGACACCGTATGCTTCCAGTATCTTTTTTTCTGTGTCGGCAATCAGATTAAATGCCAGGTTATATTTGGCGATAAATTTCAAATGTGAATTTGCCGAATCGGGGCTGACACCAACAACTTCAAATCCTTTTTCCGTGAGGGAAGAATAACTGTCATTCAAACTACATGCTTCAGCCGTGCATCCTGACGTGTTGTCTTTCGGGTAAAAATAGAGGATTAATTTTTTGCCTTTAAAATCATCCAGCGTGATTTTTTTCCCGTCTTGATTTATGCCCTCGAAGTAAGGGGCTTTATCTCCTTCTTTTAATGGTGTCATATGCGTTTATAATTAGTGATTTACGATAAGGAATTAAACAATTTATGATTTGATATAACTTGTTTACTTCTTTTCCCGTAGTCTATGTACAAAAGTAGGAATATTTTGGTGAAATGAAATAGAGTTTTGGAATATTTGTACATTTGCATAAATCTAAAAATAGCGTATGGAATTTATTGAAACGTATAATTTGACTGGGTTGATTATCGGAATTTGCACGTTCTTGATAATCGGGTTATTTCATCCCGTGGTGATTAAAGCGGAATATTATTGGGGGACGGGGTGCTGGTGGATTTTTCTTGTTTTGGGAATCGTGGGAACGATAGCTGCCTTATGGGTGACGAATGTGTTGTGGTCTTCTTTGCTGGGCGTGTTTGCCTTTTCTTCTTTTTGGACAATCAAGGAGATTTTTGAACAGGAGGAGAGGGTACGTAAAGGGTGGTTTCCC
>OHBE01002665.1_pt1 | contig 12752 bp, 11 predicted proteins | sample 1577231 | NCBI WGS metagenome assembly OHBE01 (sample SAMEA3541506, study PRJEB24748) | human gut metagenome | biome: human gut; feature: human-associated habitat; material: faeces | place: China | collected 2012
GGGATGATTCTGCTCTGTGTGGAGATATCCATGCCATAATGCTTTCTGCCGTCACTGATGGAGGGATCGGCAGAGGGATTGAATTCTGTGGAAACGGTACGGCTGTCAACAGGCCAACCGCTCGGTGCATTGCTCAGTGCTGCCAGATAGGTTACGGTATCTGCAACAGCAGAAAAGGAAATGCTTGTTTCATCCATCAGAAGGCTCATCTTATCCAGATGGGTGGAAAGGGCAGATGCCTTATTATAGGATGTGCTGACGAGGGTAGTAAAGGTCGGAGCTGCCGCCTCTGTTCTCTCTGTGGGTGCCAATGCAGATGTCATAGCGGTTAAATCCAGAGAAGCAGAGGAATCGGATTCATCCAGATTGGTAATCTGATGATACAAATCCTCTTTTACGGATTCGATTTCGTTCATTTTCTGCTCCAGCTCTGTTGTTTTATTCTGGAGCGCATCAATATTTTCGGTATATTCGGTATTTTCGGTTTCCAGAAGCTCTGCACGCTGTTCCAGCTTACGGCGTTCCCGTTCGGTTTCCAGAAGCTGCTCCTTAGAGGTATGCAAATCTGTTTTTGTTTTCTGATATGCACCAACGGCGCAGACAGAACCGCCGACCAGAAAAACCGTCGCTGCGCAGACCGCCACAGCATGACGGATGCGGAAGTGGAGCGTTTTCTGCTGACCCTTATGAGAAATATGAAGTGTCAGGAAATGCTTATGGGGTTCCTGCGATTGCTCTTGATTTTCGTTCTGAATTTCATTCTGATTTTCATTCATTCGGAAATATCTCACCTTTCTTTTCATGATATCCATAGGATATTATAATGGAAGAAGTTGGGTTTGTAAACTAAAACTTCATTAAAAGTTTAAATTTTGTAACAATTCGGTAACATTTCGGAGAGTAGACGAAGTGTTGACAGTGTGGTATACTGAAACGGTATGTAATGCGTATGCTATAATAGGTAGAAATACGTTAGGTGTGTCCCAATGAGAAAAAAGGAAGGGGCTTTTTTATGGAGCCGAAAATAAAAATGGGCATCAGTGCAGTCCAAAACGGTCTGCGCGCGGTATCGCTTGGAAGGAAGGCTTTGGCATTTCGGAAATTTCTGCCGGGCGGCAGAAGGAAAGCGGTCGGAAGGGCAATGCAGAAGGCGGAAAAGAAGGCGGTGCAGGCAAATACAAAGACCCTCCGCAAGAAGGACAGGCGGAAGGCACTACAGCGCATCAAGGGCATCGGGCGTGTGGCTTTGGTGGTGCGAAGAAAATATTTCTGACAAAAATCAATGGTTAGGAGGAACGCCAAAATGGACGAGATGGAAAAGAATGAATTAGAAAAAAATGAGGAATTGGAGCCGAAAGAAGCAGTAGAGACAAAAGAGGAGCCGACACAGGAGGAAGCATCTGTGACGGATGCGCCTGCGGCGGAAGAAGCTGTAGAAACGGCGGAAGAACCCGTAACGGCAGAAGCTTCTGTAGAAGAAACAGCAGAAGAGCCTGAGATAGAGGAAACGGAAGAACCGAAGCAGGAGGAACAGCCTGTGGAAGCCCCTGCGGCACAGAAAGCGGAAAAGGGCGGCGTACTGGGGATTGTGATTGGCTTGATTGCGTTGATTGCGATTGTGGCGTATGCGTGGATGAACCCAATGGGAAAAGCTGTTGATACGGGTATCCTGTATACCAAGGATGATAATCTGTATTATTACGATTTGAAAAATGAACCATATCAGGTGCAGGAGGGACTGAGCAACGGCGGCACCTATCATTACTTCTACACTGCTTGGGGCGCAAGCGTGACAGAGGATGGCAGCTATCTGTATTTCTCCGATGATGTGGATGAAAACGGTGCATTTGTGCTGTATCGCAGGGATGCGAAAAATGCGGATGCAAAGGCGGCGCAGATTGATACGGATGTTTACGATTACATGGCAAGCAAGGACGGCAAGGTGGTTGCTTATCTGAAAAAGAGCGGCGAGACCTACGCGCTTTGCGTCTATGACGGCAAGCAGGTGCAGACCGTAAAGACGGGCATAAATCTGGAAAATGATGTTTATGCGTTGAGCGGCAATGGCAAATATCTTGCATTCACCGATACCACAGGGCTTCTGAATGCAGTTGCAGTCGGCAAGAATATGGAGGATAACATTCTTCCCCTGACCGATTCCGCGGAAACCTACGCATTGGCGGAGGAAAGCGGAATTCTGTATTACGTTGCGGCAGGCAAGGATGGCTATAACATTTTCAGCTATGATTTCAAGGGAGAGCCCAAGACCGCAGTCGAAAATGTTTCTTCCATGGAAATGATGCCCAACGGCAGAGATGTGCTCTACTGCAAAAAGAGCGAAGAAAAGGTGCTTTATAAGGACATTATCGTGGATGACATGGCAGAGCAGGATGCGAAGCTGAAAAAGGGCGATGAGGGCTATGAGCAGAAGGTGCAGAGAGACGAAATCCGTAAGGCAATGAAAAACGGCGAGGGCTTTGAACCGCTTTTGCAGGAATGCTATGTGCTGACAGGCGGCAAGAGTGTTCGGGTAGCAGGTGATGTGGTTGCGGCAGTCGGCGTTGACAGCAAGCAGACCTATGTGGCAGGCTATAAAACAAAGGAATTTACACCCATGCACCTTTCCGTTATGGACGGCGGACTGGACATGGTGGAATATATTTATTATATGTCTCTGAATTATGGCGGCATGGAGGTATTCCTTGCGGATACGACAGGGAAGGTAAATCTGCTTTCCGGCAGTCAGCCGCAGCTGGATGGGCTGAAGCTTTCCGAAAACGGCAAGAAGGCAGCTTATCTGGATACCGATGCGAATACAGGGGATACCATTCTGGTGGAAATCGAGCTGGGCAAGGAAAAAGCAGAAACCGTTGCCACAAACGTGCAGAGCTTCGGCTACATCGGCAATACCCTGATTTATTACTTTGATTATACAGAAGGCGTAGGCACATTGGGCGCAGCAGGCAGCAAAACAACCATTGCAAACGCAAGCGGCGTACAGTTCACAGAGGACGCGGTGTATTATGTTGCCGATGCAGATGCAGCAACAGGCAACGGCGAGCTGCGTGCATGGGATGGCAAGACAGAAACCACCATTGCCAAGGATGTATTTGCTTTCCAGTATAAGGATAACGGCAAGCTGGTTTATATCGGCAAGTATGATGTGAATGCAGGCGTGGGCGATTTGTATTATTATGACGGTAAGAAAGCACGCAAGCTGGATACAGGCATTACGGCAATCTTTATTTATTGAGGATGATACGATGAACGAAAGAATTGAAACAAACAACCCTGAGGCAACCGAAGCCTTGGGAGAAAAGCTGGGACGAGAGGCAAGGGCGGGGCAGATTTACTGTCTGAGCGGCGATCTGGGCGTTGGCAAAACGGTCTTTACGAAGGGCTTTGCCAAGGGGCTTGGGATTACGGAGCATGTGACCAGCCCTACCTTTGCCATTGTGAATGAATACGAGGGCAGACTGCCGCTGTATCATTTTGATGTGTACCGCATTTCCTGCGAGGAGGAAATGGAGGACACCGGCTATGAGGAATATTTTTACGGCGAGGGCGTTTGTCTGGTAGAATGGGCGGAGCTGGTGAAGGAGCTGATTCCTGCCGATGCCGTCTGGATTACGATAGAGAAGGACTACACCAAGGATGACGATTACCGCCGCATCACCATCAGACAGGAGGGCTGAGGATGAAGATTTTAGGAATTGACACCACGGGGCAGACCGCCAGTGCCGCTCTTGTGGAGGGAGATAAGCTGATTGCGGAATTTACCATGAATTATAAGCTGACGCACAGCCAGACCATCCTGCCCATGATTGCGGATATTCTGGAACGGACGGAAACGGACAAGGCAAGCATTGACTGCATTGCCTGTGCCTGCGGCCCCGGCTCCTTTACGGGGCTGAGAATCGGCGCGGCAACGGCGAAGGGCTTTGCGCTTGCGCTGGACAAGCCCATTGTTGCCGTTCCCACATTGGATGCATTGGCATATAATGTGTTTGAAACGAATAAATTCATCTGCCCGATTATGGATGCCAGAAGAAATCAGGTTTATGCCGCTTTTTATATGTGGGAAAACGGCAAGCTGATTCGCCTGACAGACCACATGGCAGAAAGCATTGAGCGTGTCATTGAAATTGCGGAAATGCTGGAGCATGAGGTCATTTTTCTGGGGGACGGCGTTCCGGTGCACAGAGAAAGACTGGAACAGAACCCCGCATTTTTATTCGCTCCTGCGCACTGCAATATGCAAAGAGCATCTGCGGTGGCAACGCTGGGCGCAATCATGGCAGAGGAAGGACTGGCAAAGCCGGGCAATGCATTTGAGCTGATTTATCTGAGAAAATCACAGGCGGAACGGGAAAGAGAAGCCAGACTGGCGAAGGAGGAAGCAGGAGAATGATTGAGATTGTCCCTATGGCAGAGGAGCATATCGACGGCGTGGTGACGCTTGAGGAAGCAACCTTTTCCATCCCCTGGACCAGAGCGGATTTTGAAAGAGAAGTCAGAGAAAACACAATGGCGATTTACTATGTGGCGCTGATGGATGGCAGAGTAGTCGGCTATGCAGGGATGTGGCATGTAGTAACAGAAGGACATATCACAAACGTGGGCGTACTGGAGGAGGTACGCTGTGAAGGCATCGGCAGCATGCTGATGGAAAAGCTCATTGAAAAGGCGTTGGAAAAAGAAATGACAGGCATTACCTTGGAGGTACGCATGGGGAATCGGCCTGCACAGGCGTTGTACCATAAATATGGCTTCAAGGCAGAGGGCATCCGTAAGAATTATTACCCCGACACCAAGGAGGATGCAATTATCATGTGGAAATATTTCCCCGATGCAGAGGGTGCGTCCCTTTGACGGAGCGGAAAAGAAAAAATAGAAACGCTGAGATGTGAGAGTGCATTTCAGCGTTTTTTGCAAAAAGGAGATGAAGAAAAATGGAAAAACCATTTGAATTGGCGTATACAGAGCTAAAGAAAGGGTGCTTTCCTGAGGAACTGTCCTTTCGTACAACGGCGGAGATCAAGCCTCTGGAGGGGGTCATCGGGCAGGAAAGAGCCGTAAAGGCATTTGATTTCGGCTTGGCAGTAAAAATGAAGGGCTACAATATTTATATGGCAGGGGCCTTCCGGCACAGGTAAAACCACCTATGCAAGAAACAGCACCGAAAAGCTGGCGCAGACAGAGCCGGTGCCGTATGACTGGTGCTATGTCTATAACTTCCAGAACCCCAGAAGCCCTTTGGCACTGTGCTTCGAGCCGGGGCAGGGCAAGCAGTTCAAGGAGGACATGGCAGAACTGGTACAGCTTTTCAAAACAGAGCTGCAAAAGGCGTTCCGTGCAGAGGATTATGAAACACAGAAAAACACTTTGGAGCATTCTTTTGATGAAAAGAGAGATGCGCTTATGGCAGAAATGAGTGCCGTTGCGGAGCAGTACAGCTTTCAAGTAAAAACAACGAATGCAGGCGTATTTTTCATGCCAGTGGTAGAGGGCAAGGCAGTCGGCGAGGATGAATACGATGACCTGAGCGAGGATGTAAAAAATAAAATTGAGAAAAATTCTCAGATGGTGCAGGAAAAAGCAGGCTCCATTATGCGTGAGCTGCGCGATATGGATAAGGAATCCAAGCGACAGACCGATCAGCTGGATTATAAAACAGGAATGTTTGCCATCGGGCATCATGTGAACGCTGTGCAGGAAAAATATCGGGAATATGAAAGAGTTATTTCCTACATCAATGCGGTGCAGGAGGATGTTCTGGAAAATATCAGCCAGTTCGTTGAGGAGGAAGAGGATGGTGAGGACAGCCTTGCAAGTCTCCTGCCGATGCTTGGGAAAAAGCCTGCCGAGGATGTGACGCTGAAATATAAGGTCAATCTGATTGTAGACCATTCCGACAGCAAGGGTGCGCCCATCGTGGTGACGTTTAACCCGACCTATAATAATCTGGTGGGTGAGGTGGAATATGACAGCGAATTCGGGAATTTGACAACGGATTTCATGAAGATTAAGGGCGGTCTGTTCCATAAGGCGAATGGCGGTTACCTGCTGGTGCAGGCGCAGGATATCCTTTCTACGCCACAGGCATGGGAGGCACTCCGCCGCGTGATGAAGACCAGAGAAATCAACATGGACTCCATACGGGAGCAGCTGGGTGCGGTGGTTGCGCCCACCCTGAAGCCGGAGCCGATTCCTGCAAATATCAAGGTGATTATGATTGGCAGCAGCTATTATTATGAGCTGTTGAATGAATATGACGAGGAATTTGATAAGTTCTTCAAAATTCGCGCGGACTTTGATTATGAAATGCCTCGTACAGATGAAAATATCCGGAAAATCGCGCAGTTTATCAAACGGTTTGTGGATAGAGAAGGGTGCATGGAATTTGATGTAAGCGCGGTTTGCGCTATTGTGGAATACTCCTCCCGAACGGCAGAGCGGCAGGATAAGCTTTCCACGCGATTCAATCATCTGGCGGAGATTCTCTGCGAAGCGGTAACATGGGCAAAGCTGGAAGGAGCGGAGCTTGTGACGGCGGCACATATTCAGAAAACCATTTACGAAAAGGAACAGCGGATGAAGCTGTATGAAGAAAAGCTGGACGAAATGCTCGAAGAAAACGTCATTATGATTGATACCGAAGGGGCGGAAATCGGGCAGATTAACGGGCTTGCTGTTCTGGATATGGGCAATTATGCCTTTGGGAATCCTTCCCGTATTACGGCAACAACCTATGTCGGCAAATCCGGCATTGTGAATATCGAGAAGGAGGCACGCCTAAGCGGACAGACGCATGACAAGGGCGTGCAGATTATTACGGGCTTTCTGGGGCAGACCTATGCACAGAATTTTCCGCTTTCTTTGAGCTGTCGGGTCTGCTTCGAGCAGAATTATAATGGTATTGATGGGGACAGCGCCTCCAGTACGGAATTATACTGCATTCTTTCTTCTCTGGCAGAATTGCCGATCAGGCAGGATCTGGCGGTGACAGGCTCTGTGAATCAGAAGGGCGAAATTCAGGCAATCGGCGGCGTGACCCATAAAATAGAAGGGTTCTTTGACCTTTGCAGAAAGCGCGGTCTGACGGGGACACAGGGGGTAATTATTCCTGTTTCCAATGTGAAGGATCTGGTGCTGAAGGATGAGGTGGTGCAGGCGGTGAAGGACGGTCTGTTCCATATTTATCCGATTTCTAAGATTGATGAAGGGATTGAGCTTCTGATGGGGCTGTCCGCCGGAAAGAAGAATAAGACAGGAAATTTCCCTGCGAACAGCGTACACGGCAGGGTTATGAAAAAGCTGAAGGCGTTTGATAAACGAGCGCAGGGCGAGGAAGAATAAAAAGCAAGACAACATGGGAAAAACGAAAGGAGCATTTTATGAAGAAAATAATTGGTTTAGCCTTGGTGGCAGGCTGTCTGGCAGCGATGCCTGTGATGGCGCAGGCGGCGGAATTTCCTGCGGTGGATATCGCGACAAAGTGCGAGTATGCGAATGGACACACGGGCTTCAAAAAGGATGACAGACCGGATGAAATTACCATGAAGAAGCTGATTCTGACGGAAACAGAGACAGATGGCTTTGCGGCAGGCGCGAAATTCGTATTTACCGCAGAAGGAAAAATGCAGTTTGCAGAGAAAGAAAAAACGGTTGTGGAAAACGGCTCCGTAAAGGCGGAATGTTACGTAGAGGAAGGCAAGCTGATTGTGCAGATTCTTGCGGCGGATGATAAAAAACAGGAAGCGCTGACGCTTTCCGATTATACGCTGGATGCGGAAAATGGCGCATTGGAGGTTGGCTCCGGTGTGCATTATGGTCTGTATGCAGACTACGAGGATGCAGACGGAAAAACTGAACAGACAAAGGTGATTGAAAATTTCGTGGATGCGAACTTTGAAATCTCGACCAGAACAAACTGGGTGATAACCATTCCTGTAGGCGAGGATTATATTTATTCCGGCGCAGACAGGATCGCGTTGGATACTCCGGCTTACCTCAGCAAAAGCGGCTATACTATGCTGCCCCTGCGTGCGGCGGTAAAGGCGTTTGACCGTGAGCCGACCAAAGTTGATTGGAACGCAGGGGAGAAAGAGGTCACCATTCTGAAGGGAGATGTCTATTTTCAAATGAAAGCAGGCGAAAAGAAAATGCTTTATGGTGGCAATCCATTGGAAACCTCGGGGGAACTAGAGATTGTCAATGGCAGAGCCTTCCTTCCGATGCGGGATTGGGCGAAGATTTTCGGCGCAGAAAAAATTCTCTGGAACGATGAAACGAAAACCGCAACGCTCAAGGGGAGCTATACGGAAAACCGCGGCAGATAAGCAAGAAAATATTGGAAAAGGGCGTTTATTGGGAACAATAGACGCTCTTTTTTCGACTAAAGATTAAGACTTTCTTACAAAATGGGAAAGAACCTTTTCATTTTGACAAAATTTGATATACTGATATACTAGAGGAGTATGTCAAAGGAAAGTTTACATAAGGATAAGCAGGAGGAATACACAATGAGACATAAGTGGAAACGGCTCCTGCTGACAACGATGGCGGTGGGGATGCTTTCATCCGTAACGGCATTTGCAGCAAATGTCAGCATGAACCTATTTTATAACGGCAAGAACCACGCATACAATGCGAAGGAGATTGTGGTAAAGATTGACGGAAAAACCATGACACCGAAGGATATGCCTGCGGTCGCGATTGACGGCAGAACGCTTTTGCCCATGCGCCAGATTGCGCAGGAGCTTGGCTGCGAGGTTACCTGGAACGAAGAAGCCAAGCAGGCGTATGTAATCAATGATGATTACACACTGGTCTTTGAAATGAATAAGGCGACCGGCTACAAAAACGGCAAAACCTTTACCATGGATGTGCCGCCGATGATTGTAAACGACAGAACGATGCTGCCTGTGCGTGCGCTGGCTTCTGCATTGGATCTGAACGTTCAGTGGGATGATGCAACCAGAACGGTTTCCATCAAAACGACGGCAAACACCACGCCGACCACACCTACAACACCGACAAATCCGACCACACCCACTACACCCACCACACCGAGCGTGAATTATGTCACGCTGAACAAGGTGACTGTGCCGGCAAGCAAAACGGCGGAGCAGACCTTCTCCGTGCAGGCAAGCGGTGCGGTTTCCTCCTATGAGGAGGTTTATGTGGCGGATAATAAGATTGTGCTTGATTTTTGCGGCGCAAAGAACGGATTATCGACAAACCTGACTGCAACCAACAGCGGTATTGTTTCTGCGGTGCGGACGGCGGAGCATACGGGAGAGGACGGCGTTACTTATACCAGAGTGGTGTTTGATTTAACAGGGAAAAAGAGCTACACCATTACGCAGAGCGCGGATAAATCCAAGCTGACGATTGCGTTCAAAAGCGTAACGGTCAGCGATATTGCAATTCGACATAACAGCAGCACCGAGCGTGATGTGATTGAGGTGAAGGGCGACAGTGCCTTGGGCGTGAGCGTCTATACGCTTTCGAATCCGAGCAGGGTTGTTGTGGATATTCCCAATGCGGTTTCCGAGCTTGACAGCACCTTTGATGTAAGCGCGCTGGAATATGTAACGGCAGGCAGAGCGGCAATGTTCAACGATACGACTCTGCGGTTGGTATTTGAGGTGGACGGCATGGCGAAATACAGCTATACCACAGATAATCATGCGATGACATTACAGATTTTCAGCTCCAGTATGAAAAACATGAGCTATGATACAAGCGCAAATAAGCTGTATTTGCAGAAAAAGGATACCATTCAGACAGGCAGTGTGAAAATCAATGATCATTATCTGGATGGCTATACCGATGTGGTATTGCCCGGAGATTATTCCGAAACCTTCGGCAGCGGCACCTATGATATCGATAACGGTGTAATCAAGAGTATTCAGGTTTCCACAAGTGGTGGCAAGACAACCATCCGTTTTAACCAGAGCCGTATCAGCTGCTACAGCATTACGGAGGAGCAGGAAAGATATGTCATTTCCGTAAAGAATCCGCAGGATGTATACAGTAAGGTGCTTCTGCTGGATGCAGGTCACGGCGGCAGTGACCCCGGCGCAAGCGGCAACGGACTGACGGAGAAAAATCTCACCCTTACCATTATGCAGAAGGTTGCAAATTATCTGGACGGCAGCGGCATTAAGGTTTATGTGACAAGAAACAGCGATACCTACCCCACAAACAGCAGCAGGGCGCAGAGTGCAAATGCGATTGCGGATGCAATGGTTTCCATTCACATGAATTCCGGCTCGGCAGTGGCAAACGGCACAGAGGTGCTGTATAAAAACCATTCCAATGATACGGGCAGCAATCTGACAAGCCTGAAGCTGGCACAGCTGATTCAGAATAGCATTGTCAGCGCAACAGGCAACACCAATAGAGGAACAAAGCTGCGTACCGATTTGCTGATTCTGAATACAACAACCGTACCTGCGGTTATTGTAGAGACGGTATTTATCAGCAACCCCGGCGATGCGCTCAAGATTTCGCAGGAGGATTATCAGAATAAAGTCGCAAAGGCGATTGCAGATGCAATCGAGGAGGCATTTACCTATCCCTTGCGATAAGATAAGAAAATCAGACCATGGCAGAGATGCTGTGGTCTTTTTCTATAAATTTTTCTGCAAATATGGTATAATTTAATCCGGAATAGAAAAAGAACAACAGGAGGAATGAGAGATGAACCGTTTTGACGGAAGAAAGACAGATGAACTGCGTCCCGTAAAAATCATCAAGGATTTTACGCGCTACGCGGAGGGGTCTGTGCTGATAGAATGGGGCAACACAAAGGTACTTTGCAACGCCTCCGTAGAGGAAAGCGTGCCGCCCTTTAAAAAGGGGAGCGGCGAAGGCTGGGTAACGGCAGAATATTCCATGCTGCCTCGCGCAACCGCAACAAGAAACAAAAGGGACATCAATAAGCTGAAGCTGAATCAGCGTTCCACGGAAATTCAGAGACTGATTGGCAGAGCCTTGCGTGCGGCAGTGGATTTTACGGAGCTGGGCGAAAGAAGCATTACGGTGGACTGCGATGTTCTGCAGGCGGACGGCGGCACCAGAACGGCATCTATCACAGGCGGCTTTGTTGCACTGGCAATGGCGTGTCGGAAATTGGTAGCGGAGGGGCTGATTGAAAAAATGCCCCTGCACCGTTATATTTCCGCGGTAAGCGTTGGTGTGGTAGATGGCGTTGCCATGGCGGATCTTTGCTATGAGGAGGATTCCGCGGCGGAAGTGGATATGAATATTATCATGACGGATGAAGGAAACTTCGTAGAGGTGCAGGGCACAGGGGAGCATGGCACCTTTACGCAGGAACAGCTTCTGGAGCTGCTTGCGCTTGGTAGAAAGGCGGCAGGCGAATTGAAACAGCTGCAGCAGGCGGCGTTGGATGGTCTGGAATTGAGCTAAGGATGAACGAGGAGGAAACGATGGAAACGATTATTTTTGCAACGAAAAATAAAGGGAAAATCAAGGAAATCAACGAAATTCTGGCGGATATGGATGTAAATGTCATTTCCATGGAGGAAGCAGGCATTACGATTGACGTGGTGGAGGATGGCAAGACCTTTGAGGAAAATGCCATGAAAAAGGCAGTACAGGTGATGGAAATCGGCGGAAAGATTACCCTGAGCGACGATTCCGGTCTGGAAATCGACTACATGGATAAAGCCCCCGGCATTTATTCCGCGCGCTTTATGGGCGAGGATACGCCTTACCCCGAACGCTTCAAGGCGATTTTTGAAAAGCTGAACGGTGTGCCGGAGGAAAAGAGAACGGCGCGCTTTGTCAGCTGTATTGCGGCAGCATTCCCTGATGGCAGACGTTTGGTCAGCTATGATACCGTTGAGGGCATCATCGGCTATGAGGCAAAGGGCGAGAATGGCTTCGGCTATGACCCTATTTTTTATGTACCGGAAAAGGGAAAATATATGGCAGAGCTTTCTTCCGAGGAGAAAAATGCAATCAGCCACAGAGGAAAGGCACTGCGCAAAATGAAAGAAATGCTGAAAAAGGAACTGTAAGCCTATGAAAATTCTGGTTTTGAGTGATACCCATGCGTATCTGGAAAATGCAAGAGCGGTGCTTGCGCGGCTGCAAGGGAAGGTGGACGCGGTGTTTCATCTGGGCGATCATGATGATGACGCGGTTGCATTACAGCAGGAATTTCCTAAGCTGTCGTTTCATTATGTCAAGGGGAATAATGATTATCGCGTGGATACGCCTTCGCAGAAGCTGGTACGGCTTGGCGGAAAAAACTTGCTCCTAACGCATGGGCATAAGCAGCGCGTGTATTGGAATTATGACACGATTTCCTACTGGGCGGAGGAACAGGGGGCGGATGTTGTGCTTTTCGGACATACGCACATGCCGCTTTGGGAGACGGGCGGCAGAGTTGCCCTCTTTAACCCCGGGAGTATCTCTTTGCCAAGGGGCGGAACACTGCCTACCTTTGGGATTCTGACAATGGAAGGCGGCAGAATCGAAGGGGCAATTATGGAATATTGGAATAAGGAGCATTTCAAACGCATCAATTAAAAGAAGGAGCCGATGAAACAACATAGGAGATTTCATCGGCTTTTTTAAAAAAATAAGAAAAGTTTGAAAAACCTGTTGACAGGCATGACGTTTTATGGCATAATATCTCTTGCGCTAGTAACGTGGATCAGTAGCTCAGTTGGATAGAGCAACGGCCTTCTAAGCCGTGGGTCGGGGGTTCG
>OHBE01002667.1_pt1 | contig 12740 bp, 9 predicted proteins | sample 1577231 | NCBI WGS metagenome assembly OHBE01 (sample SAMEA3541506, study PRJEB24748) | human gut metagenome | biome: human gut; feature: human-associated habitat; material: faeces | place: China | collected 2012
GTTGGATTCCTATGAAACTGGTAAGCGTGGAAACTCCCGAAAAGAGTGTCTGCAAAATGACTTTCAGCGCTTCGGCTGAGGAGCTGGAAGCTGCGTCCAACGCCGTGTACGAGCGCACCCGCGCAACGTACACCATCAAGGGCTTTGCCAAGGGCGAGGCTGACCGCGCCCAGATCGAGGCCGACCGCGGCGAGCACACCTTCTGGTACGACGCCATCAACGATTTGATGGACAAGGACGTCCCGGCCCTGTACGACGCAGCGATGGCAGAACACGGCTTCCACGCTGTGGATGAGCCGGTCTACGACCTGGTCAGCGTGAAAAAGGACGAGGGCTTTGTGGCCACTGCCACCACCGCCCTGCAGCCTGAGCTGGACCTGACCCAGACCACCGGCTTCAAGACCGAGTGCGTCACCCCGGAAGTCACCGACAAGGAGATCGACGCTGTGCTGGAGCGCCGCCGCGCCATGGCCGCTGAGCTGGTGCCTCACAAGGGTCCGGCCGTCAAGGGCAACATCGTCCACATCGACTACGAGGGCCTGCTGGAAGGCAAGCCCTTCAACGGCGGCGCCGCCCAGAACCAGACCCTGCAGCTGGGCAGCGGCCGGATGATCCCCGGCTTCGAGGAAGGCATCCTCGGCCACAAGGGCGGCGAGGAGTTCGACATCTTCGTCACCTTCCCGGCCCGCTACCACGTCAAGGACCTGGCCGGCAAGCCCGTGGTCTTCAAAATCAAGCTGCACGACGTCTGTGTCCGCCAGCTGCCCGCACTGAACAGCGATTTTGCCAAGAAGGCTGCCAATGTGGACACCATGGACGAGTTCCGCGCCCAGATCCGTCAGCAGCTCCACGACAACAAACACGCCGCCGCGCTCAACCGCGCCAAGGACGCCATCCTCACCCAGCTGGCCGCAGCCGCTGAAGGCGAGTTGCCCAGCGTTCTCGTCGAGAGCGCCTATCAGCAGGAGATGGAGCAGATCCAGCAGCAGCTGCAGATGCAGCGCCTGAGCCTCGACCGCTACCTGAGCCAGATCCATCAGACCCGCGAGAGCTTCACTGCCGCTGTCCGCACCGCTGCGGAGAAGAACACCCGCGCCCGGATGGCTCTGCTGCAGATCGCTCAGAACGAGAACCTCGTCCCCACTGAGGAGGACATCGACAAGACCCTGTCCGAGCGCGCTGAGCGCACCAAGAAGACCCTCGAGGAAGTCAAGGCTGCGTCCAACGTGGAGGCCATGCGCCGCAACGAGGGCATCCGCCGCGCTGCAGACTATGTCATCGAGCACTCCACCATAGAAGAAAAATAATTTATCCTGCTTTTGCGCCTGCGCCACTGTGCAGGCGTTTTTTATTGTTCATTTTTTCTCTCTTGACTTTTTTTCTCTGCTGCGGTATTTTTAGGGTGAGAAATTCTATCCGGCCGCAGCTGCGGCCCGGACGGATATAGTAAATCTTCTGCGGGGCATTCCGCTCATCTATTTTATTGCGACAGGAGGTTTTCCTTATGAAAAAGTTTCTTCTCGCTCTTCTGACAGCTGTCACGGCGGCTGCGTTCTTCTGTGGCGCGGCAGCATCTGTGGCCACTTACAGCGCCAGCTATGACGCACCGGTCGGCATCAACGCCATCGTGGTGCAAGACAACAGCGCTGCGGTCATTCTGCAGGCCGCCGACATCGACCACATCCGCGCCGATTACACCTACACCTCGAGCTACGCCTTTGAAAGCTCCAAGCTCTACGACTTCACGGTGGCGGGCAGCACCCTCACCGTGACCAAGACCCGGGAGCCCAACGCTTCCCTTATCATCCAGAGTCAGGACACCCGCAGCTGCACCCTGACGCTGCAGGTACCCCGCCAGACGCTGGCAAACATCACCGTCAGCACCACCAACGACAGCATCACGCTGAACGGTGTTTCAGCACAGACCGCCAGCCTCACCACCGACAATGGCCGCATCGAGGTATCGAACTTCAACGGTTCCACCCTGAGCGGCACCACCCGCAACGGCAAGATCACCATGAGCGGCGTCACCTCCCAGAATGTGGCCGCCACCATCCAGAACAGCGGCACCCTCAAGCTGGAAAACATCTCTGCCAACGTCTGCAACGCCAAGGTGCAGAACGGCAGCATCACCGGCTCCGTGATCGGCAGCGGCAGCTCTTACGGCTTTGAGCTGGCCGCAGGCGGCGGCAAGATCCGCGTCTCCGACGCCAGCGACAAGAACTTCCTCTTCTTCGGCAAGGACACTCTGCAGCAGAATGCAGATGCCCCCAACAAGCTGAACCTCGCCACCAAGAACGGCGATGTTGAAGTCGAGTTCGTGCAATAAACCACAACATAAAATGCCTGTGCAGCATCTGCCGCACAGGCATTTCTTTTTGTCCGGATACGGTCAGCTGAGCCAGTTGAAGCCCATGACCACCATGCCGAGGATGACGAGGATGATGCCGGTGGCGCGGTTGAGGGTCTTGGCGTCGGCCTTATTGGCAAAGACCGCCGCGATGCGCGCCCACAGCAGAGTGAAGACGACGCAGAGCGCCCAGACGTGCCAGTCCGGTGCGCCGCCGATGGCAAAGTGGCTGACAGCTCCGGTCAGGGCCGTGAAGGTCATGATGAACACGCTGGTACCCACAGCCGTTTTCAGCTCGTAGCCGAGGACGCTGGTGAGGATGAGGAGCATCATCATGCCGCCGCCTGCGCCGATAAAGCCGCAGATGAAGCCGATGAGGATGCCGCAGACGATGGACTGGATGGCCCGCTTCTTTGCGCTGACGCCCTGCATAGCCTCTTTGGTGGTCATGACGGGCCGGACGATGAACTTGATGCCCAGCAGGAAGGTCATGAACACCGAGAAACTGCCCATGGTGGCCGAGGGGAGCAGGCTGGCTACCCAGCTGCCCACCACCGTGAACACCAGCACGCTCACCATCATGATGAGGCCGTTTTTGATGTCGAGGTTCTTGTTTTTATAGTAGGTGTAGGCTGAGACGGCGCTGGCCAGCACGTCTGACGAGAGGGCGATGCCCACGGCCATATAGGGGTCCATGTGCAGGAAGGTGATGAGCATGGGGCTGATGACAGCCGCTGCGCTCAGGCCCGCAAAGCCGGTGCCAAGGCCCGCGCCCATGCCGGCGAAAAAGGTGACTAAGATAGTAAATAAAATGTTCATGCTTCTCCTTCCAGAATGGCGTCCAGATTCTTATTCATGATGTCCATCGTCTCGAAGAACGCCTTTCGCTGTGCTTCGTTGGTGTGCTCCAGCAGACGTGCGCCAAATTCCTCCTGCAAGGCCCGGCCCTGCTCGATGATAGGGCAGGCTTCTTCAGTGCAGCGCAGCAGGGTGCGGCGGCGGTCGCCGGGGTCAGCCTCGCGGACGAGGTAGCCCTCCTGCACCAGACGGTCTACATTCACCGAGACGAGGTTTGCTTTCAGTTTGCGCACCTCCACCACGTCGCTGGCGGTCTGGTAGCCGGGGTTGTTGGCGAGGAACATCAGGATGTCAAAAGCCGTCTGAGGCAGATGGAGCTTCTGGCACAGGGGCTTGCAGAGGGCGGCGTAAGCCGCCGAGATCTTCCGCCCGAATTCGATGCCCGGGATATTCATGGGACGCCTCCTTGTGATTCAAAATTGTATCATTCAAATTTGAAGTAATGATAGCACAAAAACGCAGCGATTGTCAAGAGAAAAGGAGCGGCCCGCATCTTGTAGGCCGCTCCCTGTTTCCGTTTTCTTTACAGCATCATGATGAGCCGCGTGCCGAAGGCTGCCAGCCATGCTACGATGCACTGATTTGCCACCATGATAAACGCCCACTTGCCGCCCAGCTCCCGCTTGACCGAGGCCACCGCCGCGATGCAGGGGGTGTACAGCAGGCAGAACACCAGCAGGGGTGCAGCCGCCGCCGGGGACAGCGCGGCGGCAAAGGCCGCAGAGGAGCCATAGAGGATGGTGAGGGTCGAAACGACGCTCTCCTTGGCCATAAAGCCGGTGATCAGGGCCGTAGACACCCGCCAGTCGGCAAAGCCCAGTGGCGCAAACAGCGGCGCGATACCGCTGGCCAGCCATGCAAGGATGCTCTGCTGCGGGTCAGCGGTGAGGCTGAGCCGCAGGTCGAAGCTCTGCAGGAACCAGATGATGATGGTCGCCACAAAGATGACCGTAAAGGCGCGCTGGAGGAAATCGCGGGCCTTTTCCCAGAGCAGCTGGACCACATTCTTGAGGCCGGGCAGGCGGTAGTTGGGCAGCTCCATCACAAAGGGGACGGCCTCGCCCTTAAAGACACTGCTCTTCAGCAGGATGGCCATCAGAATGCCCACCGCAATGCCGAGGAAATAGAGGCTGACCATCACCAGAGCCGCGTGCTCCGGGAAGAAGGCCGCCGCAAACAGACTGTAGATGGGCAGCTTGGCCGAGCAGCTCATAAAGGGGGTGAGCAGGATGGTCATTTTGCGGTCGCGCTCCGAGGGCAGGGTGCGGCTGGCCATGACGCCGGGGACGGTGCAGCCGAAGCCGATGAGCATTGGCACGATGCTGCGCCCCGAGAGGCCGATGCGGCGGAGAAGCTTATCCATCACGAATGCCACGCGGGCCATGTATCCGGTATCCTCCAGCAGAGAGAGGAAGAAGAACAGGGTCACGATGATGGGCAGGAAGCTCAACACACTGCCCACACCGGTGAAGATGCCGTCGATGACCAGCGAGTGGACGGCTGCATTGACGTTCCACGCCGTGAGGGTGGAGTCCACCGCGGCGGTCAGGGCATCAATGCCCACTTCCAGCAGGTTCTGGAGCGCCAGACCGATGACGCCGAAGGTAAGGTAGAACACCAGCGCCATGATGCCCACAAAGGCCGGGATGGCGGTATAGCGGCCCGTGAGGAACCGGTCGATCCGGGCCGAGCGGAGCTGCTCCTTGCTCTGGCGGGGCTTCACGACGGTCTGATCCACCAGCTGGTGGATGAAGTGGAACCGCATATCCGCGATGGCGGCGGCGCGGTCCAGACCCCGCTCCTGCTCCATCTGGACGATGATGTGCTCGATCATCTCTTTTTCGTTCTGGTCGAGCTTCAGGGCCGCCTCGATGCGCTGGTCGCCCTCCACGAGCTTTGTGGCCGCAAAGCGCACCGGGATGCCTGCGGCCTCGGCATGATCCTCGATCAGGTGGATGATGCCGTGGATGCAGCGGTGGACTGCGCCGCCGTGATCCTCCTCGCTGCAGAAATCCATCCGGCCCGGCCGCTCCTGATACTTTGCGACATGGAGCGCATGATCCACCAGCTCGTCCACGCCCTCGTTCTTTGCCGCAGAGATCGGCACGACCGGGATGCCCAGCATGGCCTCCATCTTATTGATGCGGACAGTGCCGCCGTTGCCGCGCATCTCGTCCATCATGTTCAGCGCCAGCACCATCGGCGTATCCAGCTCCATGAGCTGCATGGTGAGGTACAGATTCCTCTCGATGTTGGTGGCGTCCACGATATTGATGATGCCCGTGGGCTTCTCGCCGATGATGAACTGCCGGGTCACGATCTCCTCGCTGGTATAGGGCGACATGGAGTAGATGCCGGGCAGGTCTGTGACCTCCGTATTCGGGTTATTCCGGATCGCACCGCTCTTGCGGTCCACCGTCACACCCGGGAAATTGCCGACGTGCTGGTTGGAGCCGGTGAGCTGGTTGAAGAGGGTCGTCTTGCCGCAGTTCTGGTTGCCCGCCAGCGCAAAGGTAAGGGTCGTGCCGTCGGGCAGAGGGTTCTCGCCCTTTTTGGTGTGGTAGCGTCCACCTTCGCCGAGGCCCGGGTGCTCCACCGGCTTTTCACTTTCTGCCGCTGCCTTTTTCGCCGCCGGGGCTTTGGCCAGAGTGACCCCGATGCGGGCGGCATCGTCCAGCCGGAGGGTCAGCTCGTAGCCGTGGATGCTCAGCTCCATCGGGTCGCCCATGGGGGCAAATTTGACCAGCGTGACCTCCTCACCGGGGATCAGCCCCATATCCAGAAAATGCTGCCGCAGAGCGCCTTCGCCGCCCACGGTCCCGACCACGGCAGTCTCGCCGATGTTCAAATCTTTCAACGTCATATGGAATGTTCCTCTCGAGCGCGTTTGTTAGTTTGCGTTAACAACAGTAATATAGGCTAACTTTCCGGCGTTGTCAAGAGAAACGGGGCTGTTCTGAACTGCTCTCTGAAAAAAAATCATGTCGCCTTCCTCGAATATCCGAAAAAGTGCAAAAAATAAGAGCCTGTACCCGGGAAGTACCCGCCGTACAGGCTCTTATCGTTTTTTATTCAGTTCGCGGTATGGTAGCCGTCAGGGTTCTTCTTTTGCCAGTTCCAGCTGTCGGCGCACATTTCCTCGATGCCGTACTCAGCCACCCAGCCAAGCTCATTCCTGGCCTTGGTGGGGTCAGCATAGCACTCGGCGATGTCGCCGGGGCGGCGGGCCTCGATGACGTAGGGGATGGGCTTGCCGCAGGCCTTCTCGAAGGCGTGGATGACATCCAGCACGCTGTAACCCTTGCCGGTGCCGAGGTTGCAGATGAAGAGGCCGCAGTTCGTTTCCAGCTTCTTGATGGCGCAGACATGGCCGCGGGCCAGGTCCACGACATGGATGTAGTCGCGGACGCCGGTGCCGTCGGGAGTGGGGTAGTCATTGCCGAAGACATGGACCTTTTCCAGCTTGCCCACAGCCACCTTGGCGATGTAGGGCATGAGGTTGTTGGGGATGCCGTTGGGGTCCTCGCCGATGAGGCCGGACTTGTGGGCGCCGATGGGGTTGAAGTAGCGCAGCAGAGCCACGTTCAGGGTGGGGTCAGCCTTGCAGACATCGGTGAGGATGCGCTCGGTCATGGCCTTGGTGGTGCCGTAGGGGTTGGTGGTGGCACCCACGGGGAAGTCCTCGGTGATCGGCACACTGGCGGGGTCGCCGTAGACGGTGGCGGAAGAGCTGAACACGAAGTTGTGGCAGTTGTGCTTGCGCATCACATCCAGGATGACCAGCGTGCAGTTGAGGTTATTGTAGTAGTATTCGATGGGCTTGGACACGCTCTCGCCGACAGCCTTATAGGCTGCGAACTGGATGACCGCCGTGATGTCGGGACACTCGGCGAAGATCTTCTCCACATCCTCGTGTTTGGTCATATCGGCCTGATAGAAGCGGAAGTCCTTGCCGGTGATCTGCTTGACGCGGTCGAGGACCACAGGGGATGCATTATAGTAATTGTCCGCCACGACGACGTCGTAGCCGGCATTCAGGAGCTCGATGCAGGTGTGGCTGCCGATGTAGCCTGCGCCGCCGGAAACCAAAATAGCCATGTCCAGTACCTCTCTTGTTCCAAATGTTGCTTCGCACAGAGCCCTTGTGCTCTGCCTGCCTAAAGGATACCGCTTTTTGCACCGAGAATCAAGTACCGGCTTTTTTATGAAAATGTATTTTTGTTGCATCTTTTCGGCCAGTCTGATGAACTGCAAAGATTTTTAGTCCGCAAGGCATGGAGAGGACACCCAAAAAGCAGCAAAGGGCAGCTCCCGCAAGAGAGCTGCCCTTTGCTGTGGCTGATATTTGCTTACAAACGGCCGCACTGACGGCCGGTGAAGAAGCGGAGCGTAGTGTTGGCTCGGAAGACTTTGCCTGCCCGCAGCACCGTCGTCGGGAACTCCGGGTGAGAGGGGCTGCAGGGGAAGTGCTGGGTCTCAAGGGCAAAGCCGCCGTACTTTTCCAGCGGGACGCCGCCCTTGCCGGGGGAGGGGCAGTCCTGCAGGAAGTTGCCGGTGTAGAGCTGGATGCCCGGCTGGGTGGTGTACATCTTCATGCTGATGCCGGTCTTGTCGCTGGACGCCCAGGCGCAGAGGCTCTGGCTGGCGCCCCGGGGCCGGTCGAGGACATAGCAGTGGTCGAAGCCGCCGCCCGCCATGGTGGTCTGGTAGAAGCCGGTGTCGAGGTCGCGTCCCAGAGGCTTTCCGGTGCGGAAGTCCATCGGCGTACCGTCCACAGGCAGGATCTTACCCGTGGGGCAGGTCTCGTTGTTGCCCTCGAGGTAGTTGGAAGCGTAAATGCGGAGCTTCTGGCCCAGCACATTGCCGCCGCCGTCGAGGTTGAAGTAGGTGTGGTTGGTCAGGTTGATGATGGTATCCTCGTCGGTGGACACACGGTAGTCCATCCGCAGGGTGTTGTCCGGCGTGAGGATATACCGCACACTGACCTTCAGATTTCCGGGGAAACCGTCTTCGCCCGCCGGGCTTTCGGTCTCCATCAAAAGGGTGTCGCCGAACATCTTCACATCGTAAATTTTGCGGGGGAAGGTGCCGTGCAGGTGATTTTTGCCATTGTTGGCTTCCAGCTTGTAGGTCTTGCCGCTGAGAGAAAATTCCGCATTTTCAATGCGGTTGGCATACCGGCCCACGAACGCACCGCAGCAGGTGCTGCCGGATGAGTTGAAATCCGCCTCATAGTCGGCGAGGGTGTCGTGTCCGACGACCACATCCACCGGACCCGTTTTTGTAGGGACGAAGAGATTTTTGATCACACAGCCGTAGTTCAGCACGCTGATCTCAAGTCCACCGGGATTGGAGATGATGTATTCATCCACCTTATCGCCGTTTTTGGTCACACCAAAGGGCTTGGAGCGGAACTGTGCCATAAGGCTCGCCTCCTTCTTCATTATTTTCGGTCAGGGCAGCGCAGCCCCGGCCTCGTCCATAATTATGATTATAGCACAATTTTCCAGACTTGTGTGAGAATGCTTTTAGATTTATCTTCCAAAATTTCGAGAGATTTTTTGGATATATTGCGAAAAAGCCTTTCATCTTAAAAGGCTCTCCCTCTGGGAGAGGCTTTGCCCTCACGCAAAAAAGAGGCTGCCGCGCTGCGGCAGTCTCTTTTGCGTTTCAATATGAGGGTCACGCCTCCGGCTGAGCCTCGGCGGCGTTCGACTGTGCGATGTACTCGGCGGCATCATCGGGGATGTCGTCCATTCCGTCGTCACCCACATCGACCACCAGCGGCGGCTTCTTGAAGAGGATGTCGTAGAGGATGGGGACGATGTACAGGGTCATCAGGGTGGCATAGCTCAGGCCGCAGATGATGACGATGGCCATGCCGCTCATGAGCTGGCTCGCCATATCGTTGCTGAACACCATCTGCAGCATAGCCAGAACAGTGGTCAGAGTGGTCATCAGGATGGGGCGCATACGGGTCTTGCCGGTGGCGACGAGGGCCGCACGGCGCTCCAGACCGCCCAGACGCAGCTGATTGGCGTAGTCCACGAAGACGATGCCGTTGTTGACGACGGTACCCATCAGGACGATGAAGCCCATCAGGGAGATCATGGTCAGCTGCTGGCCGGTGACCAGCATACCCAGCAGGCCGCCGGTGAAGGCCAGCGGCACGGTGAACAGGACGATGAAGGGGGACAGCAGACTCTGGAACTGAGCCACCATGACCAGATAGACGAAGGGCAGGGCCAGAGCCATCCACTGCACCATCTCGTCGACCATCTGGTTGATGGTGGAGGACTCGCCGTCCAGCGAGAAGGAGCAGCCCTCGGGCATCTCATCGGAGAGAGCGAAGTCGTCCAGCGTCTTTTGCAGCACACGGGACTGGACCGTGGTGTTGTAGCCGTCCAGCGTGTCGGCAGACACCGTGATGTAGCGGGTCTGGTTCTCGCTGGTGATAGAGTCGGGGGCGGTGCCGGTGAACCAGGTAGCGATGTCACCCAGCGTGCAGGTGCCGGTGGTGATAGCACCGGTGGCGTCCATGACGCTGGTGGTGAAGGTCATGTCCATCATGTTTTCCTTGGTCACAGGGTCAAGGTTGTCGCTGATCTGGACTTTCATGGTGGAGCCGTCCACGGTGACGGGGGTCTCCGCCGTGGTTGTGGTGGTGAGCTTGGCGGCGATCTGCTGGTAGACCTGCGCGACGGTCAGACCGTAGGCGCGGACCTTGTCGCGGTCGATGTCCAGATTGATGGTTGCATCGCCCTGACCGAGGCCGGTGGCGGCATTGGCGAAGCCCTCGGTGTCGTTGACCATCTGGACGACCTTATCGCCCAGTGCGGTAATGGTATCGGCGTCGGGGCCGTAGATCTTGACAGAGAGGCCGCTGCTGAGTTGGCTGGTGAGATCCTGCATTCCGCTGATCTCTACGGTTCCAGTGCAGTTCTCGACGCTGGCCACTGCATCGTTCAGGGCCTGCTCCACAGCGGCGATCTTAGTGGAGGAGAGGGACTCGTCCAGCATGACGTTGAACCGGTAGCTGCCGTAGCTGTTGGCGGCGCTCAGCAGGTCGGTGATGGCGCTGGGCAGACCCAGCTGGCCGATGTCGATGCCGGCCACAGTGGTATCGGTGGTGACGCCCACCTCTTCCACGCCGTCCACGGCCATGACGGCCTCGACGACCTGTCCGGCCACACCGTAGGATTCCTCTTTGGTCAGGCCGTCGTCGGTGGAGAGGGCGATGGTGGCCTCATTGCTGGAAATTTCCGGCAGAAGGACGACGCCCATGGAGAAGACCTTCCAGCCGCAGAAGACCAGCAGCACGACTGCAGCCACCAGCGGCAGGGCGCGGTGCTTCAGGCACCACTCGAGGCTGTGGGCATACTTATCCTGAATTTTTTCGAACCAGACCAGACGCTTCGGCTCAGCCTTTTTCAGGACGGTGGAAGCAGCGGCAGGCACGACGGTGATGGCTACGATGAGAGAGGCCATCAGGCAGTAGCCGATGCACATGGACATGGGCTGCAGCAGGCTGCGCACCGTACCGGAGGCGAACACCACACGCAGGCCTGAAGGCCAGCATTGCGGGCATGGCCGGGCCGGTCATCTGGCTGGTCGGGCTGGCGGCGCTGGTCGGGCTTTTGTGGCATCAGGTCAGCGGGCGCGGCAGCCGCCAGGGCGCGGGCGTGCTGATTTTGTACGGCACACAGCTCATTCCGTGGATGCTGGTGACGCGCTGTACCTTCCTGTACCATTATTTCCCCAGCTCGATGTTCTGTCTGGCGGCGCTGGCACTGGTGCTGGCGCGGATGAAGCACGTAGACTGGGCGAAAAAGATCGCCGCGGGCCTCTGCGTGGTGGCGCTCGTCCTGTTTGTGCTCTATTATCCGGCGCTCTCCGGCCTGCCCATTCCCGCCTGGTGGGCTGACGCCCTGAATGTCCTGCCGAGCTTTGGGTTCTATTAAAAGAAAAGCCTCCCTTTGACAAGGACGGCTAAAAAACGCTGCGGTAACGGGAGATGACTCCTGTTACCGCAGCGCTCTTGTTTTATTGCTCTAAAATTCTTCCGGTTCCTTTCTTATAAGAAAGGAACACCGCGCCCCATCAAGCCTCGGGCAGATAAATATGGTGCGGCAGACCCTCGACGTAGATGGGGGTCAGCTCGGCCTGGATCAGGGGGCGGGCGTAACGCTCAAAATTGGCGTTGACGTGCATGCCGTCGGCGGTGATCCACTCGTCGGGGACCTTCTTCTCAAAGTTCGCGACCTTCGTCACATCGACCATCTCGGTCTCTACGCGGTAGGGCTGGTCGCTCAGGCGCTTGATGGCGGCCATCTTGGCGGTCTCGCCGCGCATGGCGGCCTCCACCGCCGCGCCGCCGACCTGGTAGGCCTCGGTCACGTCGGTGCGGCTGGCCAGATGGCTGGCACAGCGCTGCAGCGTAGAGAACTCGATAGCGCGGGTCTTGCAGCCCAGTCGGACGCGGATCAGGTCCGCCAGATAGCGGCTCGTGCCGCTCAGGATGGCCTTGTGACCGAAGGCATCCAGCTGGCCTGCCGTGGAGACCAGATCGCACAGGAAAACGCCGTCCTTGTTCTTGACGCCCTCGCTGACCGCGATAATAACATTGTGGCGCTCTTTTTCCAGCTCGGCCACGCGCTTGAGGAACGCCTCCTCGTCAAAGGGGCACTCGGGCAGCAGGATCAGGTCTGGGCCGTTGCAGTCCGGACCGGCAGCCAGACTGGCGGCAGCAGCCAGCCAGCCGGTGTGGCGGCCCATGATCTCTGCCACCGTCACGCTGCGCAGGTCGTAGACGCTGGAATCGCAGATGACCTCCTTCAGGATCGTGGCGATGTACTTCGCCGCGCTGCCGTAGCCGGGGGTGTGGTCGGTCAGCATCAGGTCATTGTCAATGGTCTTGGGCACGCCGATAAAGCGGATCTCGCTGTTGACGGTCTTGCCGTAGGCGCTCAGCTTGGAGATCGTGTCCATCGAGTCGTTGCCGCCGATGTAAAACACCGCGCCGATGTCGTTCTGCCGGAACAGCTCAAACAGCTGCACAAACGGCTTCTCGTCAACGGTGGGGTCGGGCAGCTTGTGGCGGCAGCTGCCCAGAAAGCTGGACGGCGTGCGCTTGAGCAGCTCAATGTCCATTTTGTCGCCCAGCACGGTGTCCAGATCGATGAGCTTGCCCTCAAGCACGCCCTCGATACCGTACTGCATCCCGTAGACATGGGGTGCGCCGCAAGCCTTGGCGGTCTCATAGACGCCCGCCAGACTGGAGTTGATGACGGCAGTCGGGCCGCCCGACTGACCAACCAGAACATTTTTCATAAATTTACCTCTCGTATATTTTACTGTAATTTTACAATACGTATTTTTCTATAGCCGCTGCCACACCGTCATGATTGTTGTCATCCGTCGTGGCATCGGCAATTTTCCTGATGTCGTCGGTGGCGTTGCCCATGGCCACACCCAGCCCCGCCGCTTCGATCATCGCGCGGTCATTGCCGGAGTCGCCCACGGCCATCGTCTG
>OHBE01002668.1_pt1 | contig 12735 bp, 10 predicted proteins | sample 1577231 | NCBI WGS metagenome assembly OHBE01 (sample SAMEA3541506, study PRJEB24748) | human gut metagenome | biome: human gut; feature: human-associated habitat; material: faeces | place: China | collected 2012
CAGATGGTTCCTGTGAAGATTACAGAAAACAAAACATTTTATTTAATAGGCGAAAGGATGTAAGGTGAAGCATTATGGCAACGATTTTTGAAATGGCAAGAGCATTGGGTGAGGAATTGCAGAAAACCCCTCAGGTGGAAGCGCTGGTAGCGGCAAAGGCTGCATACGAAAGCGACCCCGAAATTGCAAAGCTGGTAGAAGAATACACAAAGCTGCATTATGATTTTGAAGCAAAGATGAATGCAGGCGGCATTTCCATAGAGGAACAGAGAGCCTTCAATGAACAGATGAAGGCAAAGGGCGAAGCAATCAGAACCAATAAGCTGGCATCTGATTTGTACGTTGCGGAACAGAATTTCAATAACTTCGTAAATTCTGTATTCAACATCATCACAGCAACCCTGACAGGCGAAGAACCCGAACAGGGCGGCGGCTGCGACCCTAGCTGCTGCTCCTCCTGCGGCGGCGGCTGCCACTGATTCAAATAGAAATAAAGGAAGAAAAGCCCGAATAGAGAATCCGTTCTTTATTCGGGTTTGCTTGCAGAAAAAGGAGAAGGAGGACAACATCCATGGCGAAAATCACACCCATGATGCAGCAATACTTTGAAATTAAAGAACAATATAAGCATTGTCTGCTTTTTTTTCGTTTAGGGGATTTTTATGAGATGTTTTTCGAGGATGCGGTCATTGCCTCGAAGGAGCTGGAAATCACCCTGACGGGGAAGGATTGGGGGCAGGAGGAAAGAGCCCCTATGTGCGGCGTGCCTTTCCATTCCGCGGATGGATATATTGCCCGTTTGGTGGAACGTGGCTATAAGGTTGCCATCTGCGAGCAGGTGGAGGACCCAAAGACGGCAAAGGGCTTGGTCAAGCGCGATGTTGTGCGTGTCATTACTCCGGGGACGGTTGTGGATAACACTGTTCTGGATGAAACAAAAAATAACTACATTCTCTCCGTTTTCGGCAGCGCAAACGGCTATGGCATTGCGGTCTGCGATGTGACGACAGGCGAATTTCAGACAACGGAATTTCGCAGCGTGCAGGCGGCGGCAAAAATTCTGGATGAAACGGCAAGGTTTTCCCCTGCGGAGCTTGTCTGCAACAGCGAATTTCTTTCCACCCCTTTGGCGAAGGAAATCGAGGAACGGTTTCACCTGTATCTGAATGATATTGACAGCCGCATGTATGAATATAATACCGCAAAGGATACCCTGCTTGCGCATTTCAAGGTGAAAACACTGGAAAGCTTCGGCTTGCAGAAAAAGCTGCTGGCGGTTTCGGCTTCGGGTGCGCTGATGTGGTATCTGAATGAAACGCAGAAAAACGATTTGAGCCATATTTCCGCCCTGAAATATTACACAACAGGGGATTTCATGCTGTTGGATGTTTCCAGCCGCAGAAATCTGGAGCTGACGGAAACCATGCGCGAGAAGAACAAAAAAGGCTCGCTTCTGAGCGTTCTGGATAAAACCCGGACTGCGATGGGCGCAAGGCTTCTGCGCAAATGGGTGGAGCAGCCCCTGCTTTCTAAAGAAGAAATCAATCAGCGTCTGGATGGGGTGGAGGAGCTGTTCCAAGACCTGTTCCTCAGAGAGGAAATTAAGGAAATTCTCCATTCCATGTATGACTTTGAACGTATTATGTCCCGTGTGGTGTATCAGAATGCAAACGCAAGGGATTTGGCGGCGCTGAAAAATTCCGTGGAAAATCTGCCGTTGCTGAAGAAGATTCTTTCTCGCTGCAAGAGTCCATATCTGTCCACTCTGCATGACAGACTGGACACGCTGGAGAATATCCATGCGCTGATTGCGCAGTCCATCGTCGAAGACCCTCCGTTTTCCGTGCGCGAGGGCGGCATGATTCGTGAGGGCTTCAATGAGGAGCTGGATACCTACACCAAGGCGAAGGAAAACGGTACTGCATGGATTCATCAGCTTGAGGAGGAGGAACGCGAAAAGACGGGCATCAAAAACCTCAAGGTGCGCTACAATAAGGTGTTCGGCTATTATATTGAGGTCACAAAATCCAATCTGGAGCTGGTGCCGGAAGGCTATATCCGCAAGCAGACGCTTGCCAATGCGGAGCGTTTTATTACACCCGAATTAAAGGAGCTGGAGGAGCTGATTCTCGGCGCGGAGGATAAGATTACCACTCTGGAATACGATATGTTCTGCGAAATCCGCAATGCTGTTGCGGCTGAGGTGGAACGGATTCAATATTGTGCGTATATCGTTTCTGTTATTGACTGCCTGCAGTCCCTCGCAGAGGTGGCGCAGAACAGAAGCTATGTGAAGCCGCTTGTGGATGACGGTGATGTAATTGAAATTAAGGGCGGCAGACACCCCGTTGTGGAAAAAATGATGGACGGGCAGTTCATCCCGAATGACACCTATTTAGACCGAGAGGACACCAGACTTGCCATCATCACAGGCCCGAATATGGCAGGGAAATCTACATATATGCGGCAGACGGCGCTGATTGTGCTGATGGCGCAGATTGGCAGCTTCGTTCCCGCGGAGCAGGCGCATATCGGCATTGTAGACAGAATCTTCACCCGTGTCGGTGCATCGGATGACCTTTCCGCAGGGCAGAGCACGTTTATGGTAGAAATGACAGAGGTTGCGAATATTCTGCATAACGCAACGAACAAAAGCCTGCTGATTCTGGATGAAATCGGGCGAGGCACAAGCACATTTGATGGGCTTTCCATCGCGTGGGCGGTGCTGGAATATATCGCGGATACGAAGCAGATTGGCGCGAAAACGCTTTTTGCAACGCATTATCATGAATTAAGCGAGCTGGAGGGCAAGCTTTCCGGCGTGAAGAATTACTGCATTGCCGTGCAGGAGCAGGGCGAGGATATTATTTTCCTCCGAAAAATTCAGCGCGGCGGCGCAGACCACAGCTACGGCGTGCAGGTGGCGCGTCTGGCGGGTCTGCCGAATAAGGTGATTCGCCGCAGCGGACAGATTCTCAAGCAGCTGAACGCGGCGGATATTACGAAAAAAGCAAAGCAGATTGCAGTGGAATCCAAGGAGCAGCAGGAGGAAACCGCACAGCAGATGGATATGTTCCATATTGCGGAAACGCAGCTTGCGGATGAAATCTCTAAGCTGGATGTGATGGCGATGACCCCTATTGAAGCACTGCAAACGCTTTTTGAATTGCAGAAAAAGGCAAAAGGGCTGTAAGCCGAGGAAAGGAGGAGGTCTATGCAGAAAATCCGACTGTTGGATGCAAAAACCATCAATAAAATTGCGGCAGGGGAAGTAGTAGAATCTCCGAAATCCGTTGTAAAGGAGCTGACGGAAAACGCCATTGATGCAAACGCCGGAAGTGTGACGATAGAAATTAAGGAGGGCGGCATTTCCTATATCCGCATTACCGATAACGGCACAGGGATTCCCAAGGAGCAGGTGAAGGAAGCCTTTCTGCGCCATGCTACAAGCAAAATGTCGCAGATTGAGGATTTGGAGCATATTTTTACACTGGGCTTTCGCGGCGAAGCATTGGCGAGTATCGCGGCGGTGGCGCAGATGGAAATGCTGACAAAAACCAGAGACGAGGAAACGGGCACGCGCATTGTGATTCATGCCGGAGAGATACAGGAGATGGAGGATACCGCCTGCCGGGAGGGCACTTCCATTACGGTGCGGAATCTTTTTTACAACGTGCCTGCGCGCAGAAAATTTTTGAAAAAGCCTGCGACCGAAAGTGGCTATGTTTCGGATTTGGTGAACAAAATCGCACTGGGGCATCCTGAGGTTGCGATTCATTATATCAATAACGGCAATACTGTCCTGCATACGGCAGGGAACAATGACCCGAAAACGGCGGTGTTTTATGTTTACGGGAAGGATGCGGCAAACAGCATGCTCCCTATTTCCTACCGCAAGGGGGAATATGCCGTCAGCGGTCTGATTGGGAAGCCCGAATTTTGCCGCGCGAACCGCAATTATGAAAATCTTTTCATCAACGGCAGATTTATCAAAAACCCCGTGGTTTCCGCTGCGGTGGAGGATGCGTATAAAACAAAGCTGCTGATTGGGAAATTTCCTGTTTTCGTGCTGAATCTTGCGGTTGAGCCTGCACAGGTGGATGTGAACGTGCATCCTGCGAAGCTGGAGGTTCGCTTTAAGAATGACGATGAGGTGTATGAGTTTTTCTACAATGCCGTTGTGAAAACCTTGCAGGAAACGGTGCTGATTCCCAAGGCGGTTCTGGAAAAGAAGCCGAAGGAAAGACTGCCGCAGGCGGAACAGCAGACCCTTGCGGATATGCCAAAGGAAAGCATCCTGAAGGAAAGCATCCTGAAGGAAAGCGAACCAAAGGCAGAGCCGACAGCAAATCCCTCTAAAGAAATTCCGCTCCCGCAATCGCAGGGCGTGATTCTTTCCAAAGAGGAAAGGGAAAAGCTCCTGCGTGCGGCAGAAAAGCCGCAGACCCCCACATCGGGCGGACGCAGTGTGGATGAGCTGCTGAAGCGCACCCCAAAGGCGGAGAGCTTTGCACAGACGGCAGTGCCGTACCGCAGGGAAGAGCCGAAGCCGAAAGAGGAACAGCCGATAGAATTGAAGCCGATTGTTTCTGATGAAAAAACGGAAGAGGTAAAGCCGACAGAAGAAAAGCAGCCGTTTTTCCAGAATTATAAAATCATCGGGCAGGTCTTTCGCACCTATTGGATTGTGGAGCAGGGCGATTGCCTGTATCTGATTGACCAGCATGCCGCGCATGAACGGGTGCTGTATGAGGAATTTATGAATAAATTCAAGGAAGAAAGGGTCGCCTCGCAGCGGTTGCTGACACCTCTGATGCTGCAGCTGACACCAATGGAAACAGAGGTACTGCGGCGCAATCTGGCACTTTTGGAAAGCTTCGGCTTTGAGCTGGAGGAATTCGGCGAGAAATATGCCCTGCGCGCAACGCCGTATCTCTTGCAGAACCCGACAGAGGTCGGCTTTTTTACCGATATTCTGGACAGGCTGACAGAGGAGCGCATTTCCAATGTGTATGATACAAAGATACTGGCAGTGGCAACGATGGCGTGTAAGGCGGCGGTCAAGGGGCATGATGTGCTGAGCACGAGAGAGGCGGAGGAGCTGATTCACAGACTGCTTGGTCTGGAGCATCCCTTTACCTGCCCCCATGGCAGACCGACGATTATCGAGCTGACGAAATATGAAATGGAAAAGATGTTTAAACGCATCCAGAATTGAGCAGGTGAAATGATGAAAAAACCATTGATTGTGATTGGCGGCCCAACCGCCTGCGGCAAAACAGGCTTTTCGATTCGGCTTGCAAAGGAAATCGGCGGCGAGGTGATTTCTGCCGATTCCATGCAGATTTACCGCTATATGGACATTGGGACGGCGAAGGTGACACCCGAAGAAGCGGATGGTGTGCCGCATTATCTCATTGATGAGCTGAACCCCGATGAGGAATATAATGTTATGCTCTTTCAGCAGAAGGCAAAGGCGTATATGGAGGAAATCTGGGCGAAGGGAAGGATTCCCATTCTGGTCGGCGGCACGGGGTTTTATATCAATGCCCTGCTGTATGATAATGATTTTACCGAAACGGAAAATGATACCTCCTATCGGGAGGAGTGCTACCGTATCGCCAAGGAGGAGGGGCCGCAGGTGCTGTATGAACGCTTACGGAAAATCGACCCTGCCTATGCGGAAACGATTCATGCGAACAACGTCAAGCGTGTGACGCGTGCCTTGGAATACCATTACCTGACGGGACAGAGATTTTCCGAGCATAATGCGGAGCAGAAGGAAAGGGAAACCCCCTACAATGCGGCGGTGATTCTCCTGACGATGGAGCGGGAAGCGCTATATGCACGCATTGAGCAGAGGATTGATTTGATGATGCAGCAGGGGCTTCTGGCAGAGGTGAAGGGACTTCTGGACAGGGGCTATTCACCGAAGCTGGTTTCTATGCAGGGCATCGGCTATAAGGAATTTGTGCCGTATTTCAACGGAGACTGCACGCTGGACGAAGCAGTTACGCAGCTGAAAACCAATACGCGCCGCTTTGCAAAGCGACAGCTGACATGGTTCCGGCGGCAGATTGAAGGGCTTTGGATAGACATGAGCAAAACAGACGGGGCAGGCGCACTGGCGCAGACGATGACATATTTAAAGGAACGGGGCGTTTTGCAGACAAATAACAATTCATAAGGAAGGGATTGCGATGTGGTCAACCGTTTGGTTTTCGTTTACATTTTTTGAATTATATGCGTATTTTATGATTTACAGCTTTCTGGGATGGGCAATGGAATCGGCATATGTTTCTATCAACGCGAAAAAATGGGTGAATCGCGGCTTTATCAATGGTCCGTTCTGCCCCATTTACGGCACAGGCGCACTGCTGATTCTTCTGGCGCTAGAGCCTGTTTCGGATTCGATTTTGCTGCTGTTTTTGGGCGGCTTTGTGATTGCAACCGTTGTGGAATATCTCATCGGGCTGATATTGGAAAAGCTTTTCCATGCCACATGGTGGGATTATTCCCAAAAGCCCTTTAATATCAAGGGGCGCGTCTGCCTGGAGCGTTCCGTGGAGTGGGGCGTTCTGACAGCCTTCGTGATGCGTGTGGTGCAGCCTGTGATTGCAGATTTTGTGGCGGCGATTCCCCGTGCATGGGGCGAATTTGCAGCAACACTGCTGCTTGCATATCTGGCTGTGGATACCACGATTACGGTGCTGCATATCCTGCGGTTCAACGAAAAGCTGGCATCCCTCAGCGAAGCGCACGATGCGCTGCAGAAAAAGCTCGAGGGGACGAGGCTTTATGCTTCCCGACAGGAAATTATTACGCGTTTCGAGAGCATGCCTGCTGCGGAATTCCTGCGTGAATTTAAGGAACGCATGGCAGAGGAAAATGAGAGGCTGGAGCAGCTGCGCGAGGAGGAGCGCCTGCATCGGCAGCTGGTTCAGGAGGAAATCAAGGAAAAACTGGAATCCCGTATCAATGCTTTGCAGAAGAGCAGCCTTATCGAGCGCCGTTTGATGCGTGCATACCCAGGTATGCATTCCAAGCGGTTTGATGAAGAATTGAAGGCGTGGAAACGGGAGCTTATGGAAAAGAGAAGTAAGAAAAGCAGAAAGGATGTTTCAAAATGAAAAAATCTTTCGCAAAACTGACTGCCTTATGTCTGGCGGCGGCGGTAGCGTTTGGTGCAGCCGGCTGCGGTAAGGAGAAGAAGGAGACACAGCAAGATAAAAACGCTGTGGCAGCGGATGATACAAAGGAAGACAAGAAAACCGAAAAAGCGGCGGATGCCTTGCAGACAGCAGTAATGCTTGCGGATCAGGCACCTGAGCTTCAGGCAGAGGCGGCAATTTTGATTGAGGCATCTTCGGGGACAATTCTGTATGAAAAAAATGCCACCCAGAAGATGTATCCTGCCAGCATGACAAAAATGCTGACCGCTCTGGTGGCGTTGGATTATTTCAAGCCGGAGGATTTAATTGTGGTTGGTTCTGAAATCAATGAGGTTTCTCTGGATTCCAGCAAGGCGGGGCATGAGCTGGGCGAAACGCTGACAGTAGAAAATGCTATCCGCGGTCTGATTATCCCCTCCGGCAATGACTCTGCAAATGTGGTTGCGGCAGCAGTTGCGAAAAAGGCGGAGAAAGACGAAAACATGACCTTCGGTAAATGTGAGGTTGTTTTCACAGACCTGATGAATAAAAAGGCGGAGGAACTAGGCGCAACCAACAGCCATTTTGCAAACGCGCATGGCTACCATTCCGATGACCACTACACCTGCGCGCACGACCTTGCGCTGATTGGCAGAGCGTTTATGGAAAATAAAACGCTGGCAGAAATTGCGAAGGAAAAAAGCTATTCCGGCAACGGCGCAGAGGGCTTAGTCAAAGCGGAGGATACTTCCGTAAAAACACAGGATTACAACTGGCGCAGCCATAACCTGCTGATTACGGATGGGGAATATAATTATCCCTATGCCATCGGCATTAAGACAGGCTTCACCGATGAAGCAGGGGACTGCGTGACAGCAGCGGCGGAAAAGGACGGCGAGGAGCTGATAGCGGTTATCTTCAAATCCGAAGACCCGAACCGTTGGTTGGATGCAAAAAATCTCTTTGAATACGGCTATAACCAGTATGAAAAGATTACAGTTGCAAAGGCAGAGGAAGCTATTGCAGATGCACCTCTGACAAAGCATAAAAAATCCGAAGGGAATACGGTTCCTGTTGTATTCCGGAAGGAGGTTACGGCAATTCTTCCGAAGGATACCGCAAAGGATATGAAGCTGACCGTTTCCTATAACGATACCTATGCGGTAACGGATAAGGAGGGCAATGTTTCCCTGAAGGCTCCCATCGAAAAGGGTGCGGAAATCGGTACGGCAACGTATGAGGTGAAGGGCAAAACCGTTCTGGAGGCTCCCGTTTACGCAGGCAGAGATGTTTCTAAGGGTACCATTTTCAGTGCAATCGGTGATTTCTTCAAGAATCTGTTTACAGTGAAGGGTCTGCTGAAGCTGGTTATCGTCATCATCGTGATTGCGATTATCATTCTGATTATCAAATTCATCAACGGCAGAAGAAACAGACGCGGCTACAGCTTTGGTTCTCCGCGCCGCAGCAGTGGGCTGAGCTTTGGCGGCGGACGCAGAAGACGCAGAGGTGGCAGAAGAAGATTCTGATAAAGGCTTTCTGTGAAATTTCATAAAGACAAAAAGAAAAGGATAAGTCCTCTGAGAAATGAGGATTTATCCTTTTTTTGATGCGTTTATGTTCAGTTTTCTTCAGTCTTCTGCTTTTTCGGCGGACGAGGACCTTCATACTGATAATAATCCGTTTTGATGCGCCCGTTGAACAGCTTTCTCTTTCTGTCTGCCTTTCTGCCAAAGAGGGATTCAAAATATTCCATGGAGGTGATAATATAGGTTGACCAGGTGGGGTCGGTCTGCATGGTTGCGCCAAGCGCACGATACATATTTTCAACCTCCTTCAATTCCCCGATACGCTCCCCGTAGGGCGGATTGGAAATCAGCACGCCATATTTTCCGGGCAATACAATCTCCTGCGAGGGCTTTACCTCGAAGGTGATGCAGTCATCCACGCCTGCAAGCTCTGCATTTGCCTTTGCCAGCTCGATTGCCGCAGGGTCAATGTCGCTGCCGTAAATTTCGGGCATAACATCATAATCAATCGCTTGATATGCCTCTTTTCTTGCCTGCTTCCAACGCTCCTTGCCGATGCGTTCCCATTCCTCGGATGCGAATTTGCGATTCAGACCGGGGGCAATGTTGCGTGCAAGCATGGCGGCTTCAATGGGAATTGTTCCTGAGCCGCAGAAGGGGTCTAACAGGATACGATCCTTTCGCCAGTAGCTGAGCTGTACCATGGCGGATGCAAGGGACTCCTTCAGGGGGGCATCCAACGCACTCGCACGATAGCCGCGCATGTGTAAGCCACTGCCGCTGGTGTCAATCGCAAGGGTGACAACATCCTTTAGAATCCCGACCTGAATGGTATAGGATGCGCCTGTTTCATCAAACCAGTCTGTTTTATATTTTTCCTTCAGCTTTTCGACAACAGCCTTCTTGACGATTGCCTGACAGTCCGAAACGCTGAACAGGGTGGATTTTACGGATTTCCCCACAACGGTGAATTTCCCGTCCTCCGGAATCCAATCTCCCCATGGCAGTGCCTTCGTCCGGTCGAATAGCTCCGTAAAGGTAACGGCGGTAAAGGTGCCCATTTTCACCCAGACACGCCCGGCGCATCGCAGCCAGAGGTTTGCCTTTACGATATCGGATTCGTCCCCTGTAAATTCAACCTTGCCGTCTGAGGTTTTGATATTCTGAAAACCGAGAGCCTGACACTCTCTCTTGACTACGGCTTCTAAGCCGAAGGTGGTTGTTGCAATCAGATTGATGCTCATTTGTTCTCTCCCATCTTTTTTCTGTAACGATATGATTTCCTAAGGAACAGTCTATCATTTTTTCTGCCAAAAGAAAAGGCTAATCGGCAGATTTTTCCTGACAGGTTTTTCCGCATTTTTTGCAAATTTTGTTGCCACCTCTTGAAGAAAGCACGAAAAAAGGGTATCATAGAAAGAATAGAAAAATTTTGATAAAGTGAGGAAAATTATGTACAAAGTATTGAAAAAATGCGGCAGAGCAAAGCGTGCCGAATTCCATACCCCCCATGGCGTAATCCAGACACCCGTCTTTATGAATGTCGGCACAGCGGGTGCGATTAAGGGGGCTGTTTCCACAGAGGATCTGGAGCAGCTGAAATGTCAGGTGGAGCTTTCTAATACCTACCATCTGCATCTGCGCCCCGGGGATAAGCTGATCAAGGAAATGGGCGGTCTGCATAAATTCATGGTCTGGGATAAACCGATTTTGACCGATTCCGGCGGCTTTCAGGTATTCTCTCTTGGGCTTCTGCGCAAAATCAAGGAGGAGGGCGTTTATTTCAGCTCTCATATTGATGGCAGAAAGATTTTTATGGGGCCGGAGGAAAGCATGCAGATTCAGTCCAATCTTGGCTCCACGATCGCGATGGCGTTTGATGAATGCATCGGGCTGCCTGCGGAACGCCCTTATGTAGAGGCATCCGTTGCCAGAACAACCCGTTGGCTGGAACGCTGCAAAAAAGAGATGCACCGCTTGAATCAGCTAGAGGATACCGTTAACCCCAAGCAGATGCTGTTCGGCATCAATCAGGGGGCAACCTTCGAGGATATCCGTATCGAGCATGCAAAACGGATTTCCGAGATGGAGTTGGATGGCTATGCCATCGGCGGTCTTGCGGTAGGGGAATCCCATGCGGAAATGTATCGTATTCTGGATGAGGTTGTGCCGTATCTGCCTGAGGAGAAGCCGACTTACCTGATGGGCGTTGGGACACCCGAAAATATTCTGGAGGCGGTAGAACGCGGCGTTGATTTCTTTGACTGCGTCCTGCCTGCAAGAAACGGCCGCCATGCTCATGTGTATACGAATAAGGGTAAGCTGAACCTGTTAAATGCGAAATATGAAAAGGATGATTCGCCCATTGATGATACCTGCGGCTGTCCTGCGTGCAGAAGATACAGCAGAGCCTATATCCGCCATCTGTTCAAAGCAAAGGAAATGCTTGCTATGCGCCTTTGTGTGATGCATAATCTGTATTTCTTCAACAGCATGATGGAGGAAATCAGACAGGCGATTGAGGAAGACCGCTTCCACGCATATAAGGCTGCAAAGCTGGATGGATTTCGCGAAAACGGGAAATAAGCGCTTTCTTACACATAGGCTACTTGACGGAAAATGAAAAATTCTATATAATTATCTACTAGATGTAACATTAAATTTAGAAAAAGTTAGGAGAGAAAAAAATGGGATCATTTTTACTTGACACAGTCGTAAAACCTGCCGGCGAGGCAGCAAAAGCAACCTCCGGCACAACACAGAGCACAGGCCTTTTCGGCACATGGATGACAGACCACCCCGTTATGCTGATTGTGGTTTACTGCGTTGTTCTGTTGGTTATCATGTATTTCCTGTCCATCAGACCCACACAGAAGAAGGAGAAAAAGCTGGCTGAGCTGAGAAATGCAATCGAGGTTGGTGACAGTATCATCACAAACAGCGGATTCTACGGCAAGGTTGTTGATACAACATACGATACACTGATTGTGGAATTCGGTCTAAACAGAGGAATTCGTATCCCTGTTGCGAAAACAGAGGTTTTCGGTAAAGCAGAACCCAATATGTCCAACGAAGCACCTCCGGTAGAAGAAGAACCGAAGAAAAAAGGTCTGTTCCGCAGAGGGTAATTATGAAATAAAGAAAAAGCATTGGTTTCGATAAAGGCCGATGCTTTTTATTTGCAAAATTTGCAAAGAATAATTTATCCGGCTTGGCTGAGGAGGAAAAGCAGCTTTACAGGAACGTATTTCATAGCTTTACGGCAATGCGGATTATTTTTGGAAAAGGAAAAGGTAAATGAAAAATAGATTTTTTGTAAAGGAAAAAAGCCTTTTGCTGATTGCAGGCATTGTGTGGCTGATGGCAGGCTTTAATGTTGCCCGATTGGGTGTGCTGTCCTATTTGCAGATTGAAAGGCAGTGGTATTTATATTTGCTGTCCATGCTTGTGTTTTTTCTTTTTGGAAGAATGTTTTTTAAGATGAGCAAAAAGCATACAAAGCGCATTATAGCCTATGAGGAATATCGTCCGTTTTGGCATTTTTTTGATAAAAAGGCTTATATTATGATGGCTTGCATGATGGGTGGCGGCATTGGTCTGCGTGCCGCAGGGGTTTTTCCGGATACATTTGTTGCGTTTTTCTATTCCGGCTTGGGCTGCGCCTTGGCATTGGCAGGCGTAATGTTTGCAAGAAATTATTTATGCTATCACAATTTGATGGAAAAGGAACAGGACGCATAAGAGAAATTATTTAACAGCTTACGGACTCTATGGCAGCATGGAGTTCGTTTTTTGGTAATAACCAAATAAGGACGTTCATCAAAAAAGAAAGAACGTCCTTATTTATTGTTTTTTAGTTGCTTAGATATTTCATCATAACCTGAAGCAAAACATTCATGTCAATAGGCTTAGCAACATGGTCATTCATGTCTGCCTCCAGTGCGGCCTGCTGATCCTCGGAAAAAGCATTCGCTGTCATTGCAAGAATGGGTATTTCTGTTTTTTTTCGATTTTCCAGCTGCCTGATTTTTTTCGTTGCCTCATAGCCGTTTAGA
>OHBE01002669.1_pt1 | contig 12734 bp, 8 predicted proteins | sample 1577231 | NCBI WGS metagenome assembly OHBE01 (sample SAMEA3541506, study PRJEB24748) | human gut metagenome | biome: human gut; feature: human-associated habitat; material: faeces | place: China | collected 2012
CATACATTCGTATTCAGCATCCCCAGCCAATCGAACAAACTGGGAGCCATATCATACAATGTCGTAACCTTACACATATTTCCGGAATCCTCCCAAGGCAGCAAATCATAAACTTTTCCGTTAATCTGAACCCGCTTCACATAGTAGTCCCACATCATTACGCCGGCATGCGCTTTTGTTGTCTTTCCGGCTTCTTCTTTAGAGCCCGTATAGTCTGCATTTTCAACCAATTCAAAAATATTGCCTTCCGCTCCGACATTGATTTTTGCTTTCCATCCCTCTTTGTCAGATTGTTTATCTCCCCAAATATTTTTCTTTACATCTTCATTTGCGAATCGAGCATAATACACCTTTCCGTTTTTGCTGAATTTTGCTGTTCTGCCGCGGTACTCGTTTTCCATAAGGGAAACAAACAACTTCATCCGTTCGGCATAAGGCATCTTTTTAATATCCTCACTGGTTTCGTAAACTTCCATTCCGTCCTCCGTCTTTCCGGTGAGACTGAATTTCGCTTCGCTTGTCTGCTCCGCCCTGCCTTCTCCTTCTTCCATCCTTCCGGTATCCGCCAGCACCTCCGCAAATTTCTTCCGCAGCTGTTTGATGTTCTCTAAGTCCTTGCTCAAATCCTCGGCAAATTCCGCGTAGGTGTTGTCCTCAAATAATGCCTTGATGGTTTCCCCCATCTTTTCCAGAAACTCCCTGATTTTATCAAAAAGCGTTTTATCCTTTCTGTGCAGTTCTGTCAGAAACTCCTTCAAACCCGCTTCATTTTCAACAATCTTCTGGAATCCGTCAGCCACCATTTCCTCCATGATGTCCGCCATCCGGGTATCCTCGCCGTAAACCTCCCCGTATTCTTCTTCGTATTCTGCCATGCGCTTTTCCATGTCAACGCCGCTTTTGTTCGCCAGCTTGAATACCAGCTCCCGCATTGCATCATATCCCGCAGGGTTCGCCTTGCGGATGTAGTGTATCATTTCGTGGTTCATCGTCCCCATAAAGCTGTCCGATTTCAGCGCAAGTGTAATCACGCCGTCCTCGTAATATCCGTTGGCAGTGTGCTTCTTTCCGTCCTGCTCAAAGGAAATCTCGTCTACCAGTCGAATCTCAGCACCGCCAATGTCGGCATAGAGCTTTGCAATCGCCAGCTGTCCCTCTGTTGCCTTCACATCCTCGCCAACAATCAGCCCACGTTTTCCTGTCAGCTTGCTTGTTCCGCGGATGGCGTTTGCAATCTCCGCCCTTCTGTCCTCTGCCCCTGCCATGTATGCCTCGTTCTTTAGCAGCTTGTCCGCCGCCGCCGTGTATGCCGTCTACCGAATCTCATCCTCTCGGATACCCGCAATCCCCGCACGGTAATAGGTGTTGAAGGCTGCTGTATGGTCGAGGCTTCCTGTTTCCTCTGCCCTTCTCAAATAAACCTCCTGTCCCTTCTCTCCGTAATATTTTCCGCTGTATTCCTTTAAGTCCTCGGAAATAGCCGTATCCTGTCCCGTTTCCCGTACCTCTGCGGTCTGCTGTTCCGTTTTCTGTACCTCTGCCATTGGCATTTCCCGCTTCATCACAGGCTTCTCCTGCTCAACCACAGGGGCGGTCTGTTCCGTTATGGGTGTGGTCTGTTCCGCAGAAGGCATATTCTGTTCCGTCATGGGCTTCTCCTGCTCCATGGCTCTTTCCTGCTCCATGGGAATCCTTTGTGTTTCCTCTCCCAGCACATTCCGTCCGGCAAGGCGGCTACCTCCGGCAATTCCTCCGGCAATCATGCCGCCGCTCAGCGCGCCAATCCCCGCACTGTATCCAATCTGCGCCGCCGCACCCCTTAATGCCGTCGCTGTCGCCTGCCCTTCTGTCTGTCCTGCTCCCCTTGCCATTCTGTATGTTTCTGCCATTTGGCTTCTGTCGCCCATAATCAAAACGTCTGCAATCTGGTTCGCCGCTTCGGATGTGCCCTCCTCCAAGCCCTCCGAGCCCATGTTTTTCAAAATCTCCATAGCCAGTCTGCCCTTGCCGCCCGCTGCCTTCGCAAACTTCCCTAATTTGAATAAACGCTCAAAGCCAAGCCGTTCTGTGATAATCTCCGCCGCTGCGCCGATTGTGCCGTATGTAATCGCTTCATTTGTGCTTGCCCCACGCTCCGTCGCATCCTTCACGTTTCCGCCAAATGCGCTTGCTCCGTAAAGCCCGCTGCTCGCTGCGCCCAAGCCTGCACCGCTCAGCCCCATTGCGCCCAGGGTTGCAACCTGTGTGCCCCAATCAAATGCACCCAACGCCGCCTCCTTCATCCATTTTTTCGGGCCCTTGCTTTCGCCTAAAAAGCCCTCCGTCTGTCCCTGCCTGATTTGCTCGCCCATGAAAAGAGGACTGTTCGGGTCAATGGCCTCTCCCCTTGCATCTTGCACAAGGCTGTATGCAGTCGCAAGCGGTGTTGTCAACGCTCCCATGTAGCGTGCATATAAGCCGCCCATCGTGCTGTCCTCTGCCAGCCTTTTGGCATCCGCCGTCCGCTGTGCCGCTGCTCTTTGGTTGATGTCCGTTTCAATGGCTTTCAGGTATTCCGCCGCCTTCTTGTTCTTCCCTGCCCTTTTGTAATGGGAATAAATCGCGTTTTCCCTGTCCGTCATTTTATCGTATCGTGTGGAAAAATCTGCTGCGGAAATGGTCGGGTTCACTGTGCCGCCCTGCTTCGGTGTCCCAAAAATCAATTCATTGATGTTTTTTGTCGCCTTTGCGCTTGCCGGCACTGCCGCATTGTATTTTCCCGCAGTTCTTCTGTTTTTCGCCAGTGTTTCCTCATAGGTCGTTGTTTTCCGCTCCCCAAGGTTTCTGTTTTCCTTTACCTTCGCATCCGTGCTGATAATGGGGTTTACCGTTCCCCCTGCAACCTTTGTCTCCTGCCATTTTTTATACATGGCTTCCTTTGCAGGCTCGCTTCCTTTCAGCAGTTTTTCTCTGTCGCTCTGCTTTTTCCCAGCCTTTTTCCCGAAATTCTTCACTTCATCATACGATAACATTTCCGTTCCCCCTTCGCCTTATCTCAGCAGACCCTTCGTAGAATTGCTTTTCAGTCTCCCTGCGTCAATCTGCTGTTTCAGCTTGTTGTATTCCGCCTCCGAAACCTTCCCTTTCTGTATCAGTTGGCTTGCAAGCGTATTAAACATAGTCGAATTTCCATGCAGTCTGTAAAGCGCTAACAGCTGGTTATACCCATTTGCACCTGTTGTGCTGCCGCTGTCTCCATCCACTGTGGGCTTGCCGGTTGATTCTGTCTTTGTTCTTGTTTTTGTCTTAGATTTGCTCTTGCTGCCGCCGCTGCTGCTTCTGCCGCCGCTGCTGCCGCCGCTTGTCCTTCCTGCCATTGCCAGCTGCTTCTGCTGCAACATGAGTGCCGCCTGCGCCTTTTCCATGTCCTGCATATATTTCAGATAGCTGATGTCAAAGCCCAGCTCCTTCAGCTTGCTGTAGTCCCCCGTCGAAAGCGCATTTTCAATCGCCTGCTGTTGCTGCTGGAATTTCCATTGCTCCTCCGTCAGCCCGTAATTTCTGTCGCTCTCAAAAAGGCTGCGGTCAAATTCGTTTTCATGATTATTCTGATCCATTGCCGCCTGCATGGATCCAAAAGCAAAGTTTCTGTCTGTGTTGTATTGTCCCAGTGCATCCATGTATTGTCCGTAAAGCCTGTTTTCCTCTGTCTGGTACGCCCCCAGCTGGTTGTATTTGTCCGCCAGCTCGTCTGTGTATCTGCCGTAAGCCATCTGCTCCAGCTGTGGCACTCTGTCATTCAGCCCCGCAAGGTAATTGTCATAGCCCTGCTGTGCCGCAATCGCGCCGTATGTACTGCCGTATCCGCCCGTCAGTGCCGCTGTCTGTGCCGCCGTGTCCTTCATGGCACGCTTCCCCTCTCGGATGTATTGGTCTCTGTATTGCTGATACATCTGGTCTTCGTTCATGTCGTAGCTGAAGCCCTTCCGGTTGCTGATGTCTGAAAGAAGCCCCTGTATCTCCGCTTCATATCTCGGTGTCCATGTGGGCGCAGGGTTTTTGTAGGCTTCGTTGAATTTGTTGAAAAGCGCATCCACGTTGCTGTTCTCCGCCGCCTTGTTCGGCTTCACGTATGTCGGGCTGTATTTGCCCTGCATCCCGTCTGCCGCTCCTCTGTAACTCCCGTAAGCCTTTCTGATGTTTTCCGCCCTGTTGTGCGCCTCCGCCCGCCTTTTTCCGCCCTCCCGAAAAGCCCCCTCTTTTTACGAAACATTTACAAGTGTGGCAGCCGCTGGATGCGTTTTACATAGGAACTGGTTATTACAGGATAAAGTTATGTCAAAACCGTAGAAAATCGCCCCGTGCAGGGGGCTTTTTTTCGGTAATTTTGTGCGGTTCTCTTTGACAGATTGGACAAAAAATACTACAATAAAGGGTAGAAAATTTCTTTAGGAGGCCCCGCCATGAAGCAGTATGTTATCGCACTCGATCAGGGTACCACCAGCTCCCGAGCCATTTTGTTCGACCGGGATCAGAATATCATCGCCATGGGACAAAAAGAGTTCCCCCAGCACTATCCCAAGGCCGGCTATGTGGAGCACGACCCGATGGAGATCTATTCCTCCCAGTACGGCGTAATGGTGGAGGTGCTGGCCAAGAGCAACATCTCCCCCGAGGAGATTGCCGCCATCGGCATCACCAACCAGCGGGAAACCACCATCGTGTGGGATAAGGAAACCGGCCGTCCCATCTACAATGCCATCGTCTGGCAGTGCCGCCGCACCGCCCCCCTTTGCGAGGAATTGAAGCGGCAGGGACTGGAGGATTATATCCGCGAGCGCACGGGGCTGCTCATCGATGCCTACTTCTCCGCCACCAAGATCAAGTGGATTTTGGATAACGTGCCGGATGCCCGAAAAATGGCGAAGGAGGGCCGGCTGCTGTTCGGCACGGTGGATACCTGGCTCATCTGGAAGCTGACCGGGGGACGGATCCACGTCACCGACTACACCAATGCCAGCCGCACCATGCTGTTCGATATCCGGCATATGTGCTGGGATAAAAAAATCTGCGATGCACTGGATATCCCCATGAACATGCTGCCCGAGGTCAAGCCCTCCAGCTGCGTTTACGGCACCATGAACTATGCCGGTGTGGAAATCCCCATCGCAGGGTGTGCGGGTGACCAGCAGGCAGCGCTGTTCGGGCAGACCTGCTTTGCGCCGGGCGAAGCAAAAAATACATACGGCACCGGCTGCTTTTTGCTGATGAACACCGGCAGCGATATTTTCCAGAGCAAGAACGGGCTGGTAACCACCATGGCAGCCAGCCCCGACGGCTCCGCCCGGTATGCCCTGGAGGGCAGTGTTTTCATCGGCGGGGCGGTCATCCAGTGGGTGCGGGATGAACTGCATCTCATCCACGAGGCCGCCGACAGCGAATACTTTGCCACCCGGCTGGAGGATAACGGCGGGGTGTATGTGGTCCCGGCATTTACCGGGCTGGGCGCCCCCTACTGGGACATGTATGCAAGGGGCGCCATCATGGGGCTGACCCGGGGCTGCAACCGCAAACACATCATCCGGGCGGCGCTGGAGTCGATTGCCTACCAGAGCCGGGACGTGCTGGAGGCCATGGAAAGGGATACCGGCATCCGGCTGCAGGAGCTGCGGGTAGATGGCGGTGCTTCCGCCAATAACTTCCTGATGCAGTTCCAAAGCGACATCATAGACGCCACCATTCGCCGGCCGATGATCCGGGAAACGACGGCGCTGGGCGCTGCCTATCTGGCGGGGCTGGCCACCGGTGTATGGAACGATTTGGACGAGATACGGGAGCAATGGACGCTGGACAAGCTGTACACCCCCAAAATGGCCGCCGAGGTGCGGGAACGCAACCTGCGGGGCTGGGATAAGGCCATCGGCCGGGTACAGCACTGGGAGGACCGGTAAGCCCCCCGAAAAACAGAATTTGCGGGGAGAGACGGGGCCCGCAGGGCCGGCGGCGCAGCCGCCGCAGGCGGGGCGGAGCCCCGCCGGGCCCCTATCCAGCCCCCTGCACAAACAAACCGAGAAAGGCGGAACTGCCATGACCGATGCCATGCTGACCCCTTGGGGCGAAGCCCTTGACCGGGAGCACCCCCTGCCGGAATACCCCCGGCCGCAGCTTGCGAGAAACAGCTACCTGAACCTGAACGGCGTGTGGCAGTATGCCATCACCAAAGCCCCCGAAATGCCCACCGCCATGCAGGGGGAGATCGTGGTCCCCTTTTCACCGGAGACCCCGCTTTCCGGGGTGGGGCATATTTTGCAGCCTGATGAATATTTGTGGTACCGCCGCACCGTCACCCTGCCGGAGGGCTTTTTCCGGGGCGGCCGGCTGCTCCTGCATTTCGGGGCGGTGGACCAGTGCTGCACCGTGTGGATCAACGGCAGAGAGGCCGCCGCCCACACCGGGGGCTACCTGCCCTTCACCGTTGATGTGACCGGCCACATGACCGGAACCGGATTTTTACTGGAGCTGCGGGTGACCGACCCCACCGATACCGGCTGTCTTTCCCGCGGGAAGCAGCGGCTAAAAAACGGCGGCATATGGTACACGCCGCAGTCCGGCATCTGGCAGACGGTTTGGATGGAGTGCGTCCCGGAAAACTACCTGCGCACGCTGCGCATCACCCCGCGGCCGGAAGCCGGAACCGTTCATTTTGCGCTGGCGGCGGATGTCCCCGAAAATGCCGGGATCACCGTGCGGAAAGAGGGAAAAACGGTGGCTGCGGGACAGACCGATGCAGCCGGTGAACTGACCCTGACCCTCCCGCCGGAGGCGCTGCGGCTATGGAGCCCGGAGGACCCGTTCCTTTACGAAGTTTCCATCGTCCTGCCGGGCGGCGACCGGGTGGAAAGCTACTTCGGGATGCGTTCCTTCGGCATCGGGCGGGATGAAAAGGGACTGCCCCGCCTGCTGCTGAACGGCCGTCCCTATTTCCACAACGGCCTTTTGGATCAGGGCTACTGGAGCGACGGCTATTACACCGCTCCCGCCGATGAAGCGATGATCCACGACATCGCCGAAATGAAACGGCTGGGCTTTAATATGCTGCGAAAGCACATCAAGGTGGAGCCGCTGCGCTGGTACTACCATTGTGACCGGCTGGGGATGCTGGTCTGGCAGGATATGGTGAACGGCGGCGATGCCTATTCCCCGCTGTCCATCTATGTTTTTTCCAATCTCGGGCTGCGGGTCAAGGATGATCACTACCGCTATTTTTCCCGCTGCGATGCAAAGGGACGGGCGCACTACATGGAGGAGCTGGGACAGCTGGTGGAGCTTTTGTATAATACCGTCAGCCTGGCGATGTGGGTGCCCTTTAACGAGGGCTGGGGGCAGTTTGACGCCCTGAAGGCGGTTCAGGCGATCCGCCGACGGGATGCGACCCGGACCATCGACCATGCCAGCGGCTGGTATGACCAGGGCGGCGGCGATATTAAAAGCATCCACTGGTATTTCCGGCCGTACCGTCACCGGCAGCCCCCGGGGGAGCAGCGGCCCGTTTGCCTGACCGAATACGGCGGCTACAACTGCGCCGTTCCCGGGCACTGCCGGGGGGAAAAGCATGAATTCGGGTATAAAAAAATCGCCGACCCGCCGGCCTTTAACCGGGCGTTCCGAAGGCTGATGGAGGAGCAGATCATCCCCGCGAAGGCCGGGGGACTGGCGGCCGCCGTTTACACCCAGTTAAGTGACGTGGAGGGCGAGCTGAACGGCCTGCTGACCTACGACCGCAAGGTCTGCAAGGCGGATGAGGCGCTTTTCCGGTCGGTGAACCGCCGGCTGGGGGAGGAAAGCGAATTGTAGAATATGCCGCTGTACCACAAGGGACCTGCTGCAAAATACAGCAGGCCCCGCTTTTCAATGGGAAACAGTGATTGACTTTTGATTTTGTGGCATTCTGCGCCCATCCCGAGGGCACAAGGTTTACAGCAGGGTGGCTTCGCGCTTGAAGGAGGCGATGACCTTGCCGTGGCGGATGACGTAGGGGCGGGAGGCGCGGATGCGGATGGCATCGTGGACGTTGGGGGCTTCGATGATGTTGAGGTCGGCGTCATTGCCCACGGCGATGCCGTATTTCGCATCGGGATCAAAGACACGGGCGGAACGGCTGGTGATCATCTCCCACATGATGCGGGCGGTTTCCGGGGTATTGTACTGGGCGCAGTAGCAGCCCACCAGGCCGTAATCCAGGGGATCGCCGGTGCCGTAGAGATGGAAGCCGTCGCAGATGGTATCCTGTGCGGTGACGACGTTGATGCCCATATCCACCATTTCACGGATGCGGGTCACGCCGCGGGTGCGGGGCTCCTGATCGATGCCCATGATGGCGAGGGTCTGGGTGTTGGCGCAAACGTTGACGTCCGCCTTTTTGAGCATCTTCATCACCTTGATGGCGTGTGCCTGGTTCTGATAGGCGATGGAGGTGCAATGGCCGCCGGTGACACGTCCCTGCCAGCCGCGCTGCATGGTGAGCCATGCGGTGTATTCCAGGGAACGGTCGAACATATCCTTGGACTGGTCGATATGCATATCCATGAGGGCGCCGTATTTTTCGGCCATCTTGAAGCAGATATCCACATGCTCACGGGAATGCTCATCCAGCATTTCGGCCGCAGGCATACCGCCCACTACATCGCAGCCCATATCCATGGCACGCTCCATCAGCTTTTCGGCGCCGGGGTCGCAGATGAGACCCTCCTGCGGGAAGGCGACCAGCTGCAGGTCGCAGATGTCCTTGGTGGCTTCCTTGGCGATGAGCAGGCCCTTTACGGCGTTGAGCTCGGGGTCCAGCGTGCTGATATCGATATTGGAGCGCAGCTTGGTGGTACCGTACATGACACATTCCCGGATGGCACGGGTGGCACGGGCGGCGACGTCCTCGGGGGTGTATTTGCGGATGCGCTCGTGCATGACGAAGATGGAGTCCTCGAGGGTTTCCTCGGTGGAGGAGATCCAGTTCTTCTTGCCGAAGCTCTGGCGGCCCTGCTCGTAAGAGGTGTAGGCCTTATCAAAGTGCATATGGGTATTGACAAAGGTGGGGCAGGCCATCTTTCCCGTTGCATCGATGGTTTCAACGCCGGCGGGGCCTTCGATATGCTCGGCGATTTCCTGATATTTGCCGTCATCGCCGATGAGGATATCAACGATTTTTCCGGTTCCGTCCAGATTGGCATTCTTGATGAGTAACATGTGACTACCTCCGTTTTTAATAAGTCGGTACTTGAAATATAGAGGAAATCCGGCGGTTTGTCAACGCCGGTATCGGCTTTTTCGATTATAAAACGGGAGAGATTTTGGCTAATATGCATAGAGGAATGGGGATATGTTGCGCAACATTCCGCCATGCTTCGCCGCTTTCGGCGCTCCGGGGGGAAGTTCTGCCCAAAAATGCGCCCGAAAAGTGTGAAATGTGATTCCCCTGTAAAATTTGCGGGGTTCCCGCCGGGAGAGAGGGTTTGACGGCAGGGGGCGGCTCCGCTATAATAGGGGTGACGCATCACTGCGAAAGGACAAAAGGAGGCCGGAAACATGGAACAGACTGCAACGGCGAAAAAGGGACTCAAGAAGAGCTGGCGAATCGTGCTGACGGTGCTGGCGGTACTGCTTATCATCTATGCGGTGATGGGACTGCTGCCCCGCGGGAAAAACTATTCCCTAACGAACCCGATGATGAAGGAGGGCGACCTGCCGCTTCTCATTGCGCACGGCGGCGGGAATAAGGAATTCCCCGATAACACGCTGGAGGCCTTTTATAATGCGTACAGCGTGGATAAAAACGTGATGATGGAGACCGATGTTTCCATCACCAAGGACGGCGTGCTGATCCTTTCGCACGATACCACCCTTGACCGCAAGACCAATGTGACCGGCAGCATCGTGGACTGGAATTACAGCGACCTCATCGCACAAAAGGTGGACTTCAGCTATACCAATCCCACCGAGGGCGGGGTGTTAAGCGGTGACCGGGTGCGCTTTGCCGATGAAAACGGCGGCCGGCGCTTCCCCACCGATGTGGAATACCCCGAGGGCATCGCCCCGCGGGATGAGACGGTGTTCCTGGCGACCACACTGGAGGAGCTGATGACCGCCTTCCCGAACAACCGCATCAATGTGGAGATCAAGCAGAGCGGCGAGCTGGGCATGAAGGCGATGAAAGAGGCGCTGCGCCTGATGGAAAAATACGATGCGTGGGATCGTGTGGTGCTGGCAAGCTTCCACAATGAGATATACGACGAATACCAGCGGCTGCAAAAGGCCGGCGAGGTGCCGGAGGGCTTTATGTGCTCGCCCGGGGTGGCGGGGGTAGCGAAATTCTACCTGCTCCAGCTGTTTAACGCCGACCTGTTCCACAGCGACGGGATGTGCGTCTTCCAGCTGCCCACCAAGTATTCGGTCATCACGCTGGCCACCGAACGGCTGGTGCAAAGGATGCATGACCACAATCTGGCGGTACACTTCTGGACCATCAATGACCCGGAGGAGATGCGGTTTTTGATCGGCATCGGGGCGGACGGCATTATGACCGACTACCCCCACCGGCTGGCAGAGGTGTATGCCTCCTACGGGAAATGACGGCACCGAAAGGCTTGATTTCATCGGCCCGGCTGTGATATACTGTTTATTCGAAGGAGTGAGCCGGACAACAGCGGGCGGGGAACCGAAAGGCCCCGCGTGAGGAAAGTCCGAGCTCCACAGGGCAAGGATAACTGCTAACGGCAGCCGGCGGCGACGCCCGGGAAAGTGCAACAGAGAGATACCGCCCCGCAAGGGGTAAGGGTGGAAAGGCGGGGTAAGAGCTCACCAGCTTTGGGGTGACCCAAAGGCTATGTAAACCCTATCCGGAGCAACACCAAGCGGGATCACAAGGGGGCGGCCCGTCCCGATCCCCAAAAGAGTGGCTTGAGCCTGTTGGCAACAGCAGGCCTAGATAGATTGTTGTCCCAGACAGAACTCGGCTTACAGGCTCACTCCTTCCCCGTAAAAGTAAAACGGATCGAACCCGAAAAAGGGAACGATCCTTTTTATTTTGCCCGAGGGCACGGCGCACACCGCCGTGATGCACGCCATGCCCTGCTTTTTCAGCCAACCGGGCGGTAGCTGCCGCCCTCGATGCGGTAAAGCGACGAAACGGGAGAAAGCGCCCGCAGGGACGAAACCGACAGCCCCGACGTAAAACGCACCGCCGTGCCGCAGCTGGCCTCCAGCGCGCGGGGACGGGGCATGAGCCGGTACGGGATGCCCCGGCGGGAAAGCGCCCCGGCATACGCCAATGCCTGCATCTGGTTGGGGAAGGTTGCAAGGTACTGCATGGTACTGCCCCCTTTATGGGCGATTGGGGGCCACAGGCCCCGTGACATCCTATGCGGCGGCGGGGAAATGCGCCCCCGCACCGGGAAAAGCCGGGGGACATAGGCTATATCGGGGTGCTACTTGTATTTGCCGGGTGGCCGTGCTACAATGGCAACAGATACTATATTCCCGCAGGAGGAGAACGGAGGAGCATATGAAACAGATCTATCTGGATAATGGGGCGACCAGCTTCCCCAAGGCGCCGGGCGTCGGGCAGGCCATGAAGGATTATATCGAGAAGGTGGGGGTCAACGTCAACCGTTCCAGCTACCGTGCTACGGCCGAAGCGGCGCTTTCCACCCTGACCGTGCGGGAGGATCTGTGCCGGCTGTTCGGTGCGGGCGATGACCCGAGCTATGCCATTTTTACCAGCGGGGTCACATTGAGCCTGAATATGATCATGAAAGGGGTGCTGCGTCCCGGCGATCATTTGATCATCAGCGGGATGGAGCACAATGCGGTGGCACGCCCTGCCATGCAGCTGGAGGCGACCGGGGTCAAGGTGTCCATCGCCCCGTGTGATGAGGACGGTGTGCTGCGGCTCGAGGAATTCGAGAGACTGTTCACCCCCGAAACCCGGCTGGTGGTGATGCAGTACGCCAGTAACGTCAGCGGGACCATTCAGCCCATTGGGGAGATCGGGGCCATCTGCCGCAGGCACGGGGTGCTGTTTGCGGTGGACAGCGCGCAGGCGGCCGGGCATTTTACCTTTGATATGCAGAAGCTCGGAATTGACGCCCTGTGCTTTACCGGGCATAAGGGGCTGCTGGGGCCCTCCGGCATCGGCGGATTTGTGATGAACGAGGCGATGAACAAGGCGCTGACGCCACTGATCGCGGGCGGCACCGGCAGTATGTCGGCCTCGCTGGAGATGCCCCCTACCCTGCCCGACCGCTACGAGGCGGGCACGCCCAACCTGCCGGGCATCATGGGGCTGGGGGTGGCGCTGCGCTACCTGCTGGAGGTGGGGCCGGACGCCCTGCACAAGCGGGAAATGGCGCTGACCGACCGGTTCCTGACGGGGCTGCGGGGGAATGAGCACATCCGTGTGCCGGGGCCTGCTGATGCCAAGGGGCGGGTCGGGGTCATTTCGGTGGACTTTTTGCGGCAGGATAACGCCGAGGTGGCGTTCCAGCTGGAGGAGCAGTATGGCATCCTGACCCGGTGCGGGCTGCACTGCGCCCCGCTGGCGCACAAGACGCTGGGGACCTATCCCGAGGGGACGGTACGGTTTTCGGTGGGGTATGCCACCACCGAGGAGGAAGTGGACGCGGCCATTCGGGCGATCCACGATTTGGCGTGGCGGGACTGATAACCTGCTGTATACAATTCTATTTGGGAAAGAGAATCGGCGG
>OHBE01002673.1_pt1 | contig 12706 bp, 8 predicted proteins | sample 1577231 | NCBI WGS metagenome assembly OHBE01 (sample SAMEA3541506, study PRJEB24748) | human gut metagenome | biome: human gut; feature: human-associated habitat; material: faeces | place: China | collected 2012
GAAGAGGTTGGCGTCGGTGCGGGCAAAATGCGGAAACGACGAACGGTCGGAACGATAGTCGTTCCGACCGCCCCGGGACACTACCTTCCGCCGCGGATATTGTCCGGATATCCGTCCTTGCCAAGCTCCCGAACAGTCGGTATGAGTAGTGGATGTGCTGGAAGAATGACGCTCCCGCATAAGGGAGCGGAACAAGATTGCCCGCCTTTACCAAACAAAGCATGATCTTTTTGCATCGGAAATAACAAAGTTGCATTTCAAGGGTTTCTGTACTTGGAATAAAAAATTGTTTTGCGGAAATTTGCACAGAATTTTACATGAGTGTTGTTCTATGTGAAAATTATTTTCTACTTTTGTTTCGTCGAGCAATCGACAGGCATATTGTTAGAAAGTGTTTTCGCACCGTCCTTAACGGAAAATCTGACAGTTTTCAAAGGGAAAGGGCTACGAACAGCACTCATTTCTTGTATAGCATATGTGAGCGGGCATTTTCTTTGCCCATATATCCCATATCTATTCAAGTGTGGGGTATTCGTTTATTTTCCCTTGGGTTTTGTCAGAACCTTCCGTTAGATAAACGAAATCGACTCCACGCTTAAACCGAGAATGATTATATACTAATCTGATAATCAATTTATATATTAGGCTTTATCTTTTATTTGATACCGTATAGTTCCCATATTCTGTCGGTTTCCCAAAGCTTATTACTATTTTACCCCACTGTCTAGTAAAAGCTCTTCATTTTGAGGTATGGTGTTAATGTTCCACAATGGGTCGGTTAGCCCCCCCCCTTGGCGGACTATCATAATCCTAACTTAATGTATTCGGTCTATGATTGGGATATTAAGCCGCAAGGCATTCATAATGTCCGATTTTCTTTAAGAATTTCGGACATTTTATTGCTACATCAAGAGTAATATCGTATCTTTGCAACTAGAATCATTGTGGATATGAAGACGATACTGACGAAGGAAATACGAAACATTATAGACCGAAACGGACCGAACAGGCTTTATATGGTGAGCGATTTTGCCCATCTGAATAATGACGGGCTAGTTACTCGTGCGCTTTCCCGATTAGAGAAAGAGGGTGTGCTCATTCGTCTTTCTCAAGGTCTATATTTATATCCATTACGGAATAAGTTCGGTGTACTTCGTCCCTCTATAGAAGATATCGCATACGCCATAGCGGAAAAGGATAAGGCTCGTATTATACCTAGTGGATTGACAGCATTGAACAAATTGGGACTTTCCACACAGGTCACGATGAATGCAGTCTATTTGACAGATGCCACAGCAAGGGAACTTACTATCGGGAACCGTAAAATCATATTCAAGCGCAGCGCACCTCGCAATTTTGCCTACAAGACAGACTTGTTCCCACTTATAGTCGCTGCCATGAAAGAATTAGGGAAAGATAACGTGACAGATGAACAGGTTGCAATCATAAAACAAGCCATTGAAAAATATGGTAGTCCTGATGAAATCAAATACGATTACAGCATTGCCCCGCAATGGATTAAACAAAGACTTGCATTATGAATTTTACTAAGCTTACAAAAGAAGAACAACTTACCATTTTGGCTAATGTAGCCGAAGAGAAAGGGATTGTGGACAATGCCGTAGAAAAGGACTACTGGGTCAGTATGGTGTTGCGTGCCATATTTTCTTCGCCGTATGCAGCAGCTTTTGTTTTCAAGGGAGGAACAAGCCTTAGCAAAGGTTGGGGATTAATAGAACGGTTTTCGGAAGATATTGACCTTGCAATAGATCCCCAATATCTCGGTTTCACAAATATTGAGACTAAAAGTCAACGGACTAAGTTGCGGAAAGACTCCAAGAAGTTCATAGATGGCACTTTTGCGCTTGACGTAGAGAACAGATTAAAAGAGTATGGTCTTTCAGAGTGTTGTAAAGTCATAGTTCCGGAGACATCTGTCAGCGACCTTGACCCTGTAGTCCTGTTTGTCGAGTATAATTCAGCGCTGCAAACGAAAATGCAATATACACCGGAGCGAGTCAAAGTTGAGATAAGTTGTCGTTCTCTCATGGAACCGTCGGAACAGATAGAAATGCGTTCTATGATAGAAGATGCCTATCCGGATGAAGATTTTTCATTGCCGATATTTGCAGTCCCCACAGTAGTGCCAGGACGGACATTCTTGGAAAAGGTTTTTCTTTTGCATGAAGAGTTTAACCGTTCCAATGGCTGTACGCATATCGAACGTATCACACGACACATGTATGACATTGTAAAGATGATGGATAAACCGTTTGCAATGGAAGCAATGCAAAATGTACAACTATATGAAGACATTGTGGCTCATCGCAATAAGTTTACGGCATGGAGCGGACTGGATTACACAACACATCTTCCGCATACAATATCATTTCTTCCTCCTGAAAGCATTGAAGAGGCTTTGCGGGACGACTATAAGCAGATGCAAATCGGATTCATTTATGCCGATGCACCTTCTTTCGATGAGATTATGGAGCGATTGAGTGAGTTGCAGAACAGATTCAGGGCATTGGAATGGAAAAATAATCGTTGACGTATGGCATACATGAATATTGATATAAACGAAACTGAGATATTCATTAACTATCTTGCATAATGTATGGATTAAATCCAATTGAGGAAGAATTGCAAAATCTTATAATATAGAAATAATAAAGGTCTTATGGCGTTAGAGGTTTTACATCAGCAGGCAGCAACGCACGAGAATGAGCAATTCCGCCGCGTGGTCAAGATAGTAGATGCCGCGTTCAAAAAGCACAATTACGATGGCATTCTTATTGGTAATCCATTTAATGAGAAATATCGGCGCTTTCGTGCAGATGCGATTCTCTTTTTCAATCATGGAGTGATAATTATTGACTTCAAGGACTATTCGGGTCAACTGATTATTCCACGGGGCGATGATGAATTTAAGAGTTATCCTTGGTATGCAGAAAAAGTATCGGACTGCCAGAATATAGAGGTTAAGGCAGGTGCCCATTTCTTGAATCCGTTTCTCCAGCTTGTTTCATATAGAAACGCATTCAGAGAAATCGTTGAGCATAATCCAATTCTCGGGCAAAAAATCAATCCATCCCGGGTGTGCATAGCAAATATCTTTTCAGGACCGCTTAAGCTCAGCAATAAGGTTCCGGGGAAATATCCTTATTATAAGATTGTACAAGAATCGGAGATAGGGGCCTTGCTTTATGATTTGAATAATGATAATGCTTTCGATGAAGAGATAGCCAAGGCGATTAAAAGCATCTTCCCATCCGATGAATATATTCAAGACTATTCATTTGATACGGGGGTGATTTGCAAGCAAGACATCATTGTCGGGAAAGGGGCAAAATCTACTATCGATACCTTTATGCAAACAGGGGGCAACGACCTTCTTGTCTTAACGTCGATGGATGCAGAAGAACGGGATAATTGGGCAAAATACATTTTTTCTATTGCAGATAATTACAGAATTCCTGAAATTCAAGGACTTTGTCATTCAAATAGAATTAGCCGCCGGTTGGGACAGCGCGGGATAGAGGCTTCCAGCCTTTACTCATTTATATACGGAGGGAACGAGACATCCGAAGATGAAGAAGACGATGAGGCCATGCAGGTTATTCCCATCCGTTCGGATGCCGGATTGGATGAGCGAGCATTGTTAATGGTGTATGATGCGCATCTTGTAAGCCGCAGCCTCTCTCAATCAGATTTGCTTCGCTTTGGAACAGGGCGTTTGCTTGAGGACTTCATCGCCTTTGCCAATCCGGCATCTGAGCGGAAAATCGTTTTCATCGGTGACCCTTATATGCTATCTTTCGGCTCTTCCGACGATTCTGCTATCAATGTGGCTAATCTTCAAACTATCTGCGAGGATAGGGTTATTCATTACTATCATCAGCCGGCCTGCGATTCACATGAGTCCTGCAAGGAGTCTCTAAAATGTAGTCTCGCCAAGAGTATGGATGCACAGCTGTTCAACAACTTGAATTATGCCTTTGATGACGGGTCTATCGTTGAGATCAGGAAAGATGCGATTACCGACAAAATGAAAGAATGGTTTATGGCTCCATTGCAGCAAGAACCTAAGCAGTCGGTCCTGTTTTTCAAGAAAAGCGACTGTCTGAAAACCAATCTTTGGGTTAAGCATCATTGTTTGAATAATGGGAAGGAACTTGCAGCAGGCGACCTTCTTATTGCCAATAATAATATCTATATCCCTGATGAGACCGGGTTTGGTAATCCCAAAAGAGTGCTGAACGGGATGTATTTTACTGTAAAGGATGTGCTTGAGAAGCATAGTGAAACAATCTCCATTAAGGCTTATCCTCGTCCAATGTTTCTGTCTTTTACAAAAATATCTGTTAAATGTTTGAGCCTAAGTGGGCAGGATGCCGAAATTTGGGTACTTGACAATTATTTGGATTGTTCAGATGAATTGACTAAGGAGGAACAGATAGCAGTTAATGTCTTCATTAATCGTCGTATTACTGAACGAAAGAAGTCGTCACCATTTGCCAAGACTGAATTTTATAGTCAGTTACTATCTGATGCGGACTATCAAGTCCTCTCTAATGATGAGAAAGAAGCGATAGAAAACATTATTCAAAACCGTTCTGTCCAGAAAGAAGATAGGGTACCGGTCAAAACAACGAAAGTGGCCCGTTCATTACTCAAATGTTATTATGATAGGTACGAGAGTGACATTCAACGGTCTTCCCGTGAGAACGATCCGCTTATCAATGTAATGTATGCGAAATATGCATGGGCTATAACTGTTCATAAGGCTGTCGGCTCCGAATTTGACAATGTCATCTTGAAAGGATTCCGCACGGAGAATGACGGAATATGCAATGAGTCTTATTTCAGATGGCTATACAGTGGGCTCTGTGTTACGGCAGGAGTATTCTATATTGCACAACCGCAATATGTCCATCCATTTATGAATTGTACCGTGAGCGAAACAGATTCAGGTGTTAACCCACCGAAGCAATTGCTTATATATGATGGGTATAAAGTGCCATCCCGTTTTTCCGATATGGTTCTTAATAACGTCAATGCGTCAGCTGCTATTTGTGAATTGGCAAAGCTTATCGAACCAAGCGGTTATATCTTGGAGGTGGTCAAACCGTGCAATGATTATTTGACCAAGGCCGTATTTTCAGTACCACAAGGGATAAAAAAGAAATTGGTAATTGATATTCATAACAAGGGTGCTAAGGATTCTTATGGTATCTCGGCAATTAGAATGGAGCCGAATGAGTTAGTTGATGCCACCTGTATTGAGCAGTGCATCGACACAGTCTTCTCCCAGGCTGTGTCATATAATAAATCTGTGGATACTCCTGATTATATTTTGGAAGTCGTTAAGGTATTTGGTGAGCAGATGAAAGAGCGGGGATTCAAGCTTGAGGTAGTGTCCAGTAAAGATTATCAGATTGTCTGCAAGGTTACATCTGATAACGGCAACGCTATGCTCCGCCTATGGTATGGAACCAGCTTGGAAAGCCATAGCAAAGGGTTTATCAACAAAATTGAGATGTTCGACGTTACTGATACCACCATTGCAAGTGAGGTGCGGGAAATGATTGTATTTAAATCAACAAAACTATAATTTAGACAGTAAAAATGGCAAAGTTTAGTTCTCATAATAAGAATGATTACTCCCCTCGCATATCAACTAAAATCTATGCTCTCCGTCGCGATGGTTTATTGGATGATGCCAGACAACTGGCTGAAGATTATCTTCAAAAAAACAGAACAGATATAGATGTTCTGAAAGCCTATGCTTGGACATTGATTGATATCTGCAAAAGGGAGCAACAGAAAGGAAATATTGTAGATGCGCGAAAAATTGCAGCTCTTCTGTCGCGTATGCACTTCGAGACCCAATTCGATGAGTTTGCGGAAATGCTTGTTAGAAAAATACAAGCACTTAGGCTAATGGTGAATCCTTTCTACGCTCAGATTCAAGAAGCTAAAGAATTGAGTCAGAAAGGCAACAATGATAAAGCATGGGGGATTCTTACCCAATTGTCAGTAGACGGAAATCTTCCTGAAGAAGCGCATGAAAGCTATGGATGGGCAATATACCGTTATTTGCGAGATCACATTGCACAACTTGATTCAATACAGGTGCGGACGGAACTGAAGAACTATATTTACCTTCATAATGAGCGCCCTTCGATGCTGCATTCCCAAATATTGAACTTCGCCCTTAATTACTCTAAACAAGATGGCAATTTCAAACTCATATCGTTTCTCAAGTTATGGAATCCGAACAATTTGCGACTGGATGATTTTGAAGATTCACGTAGCAACGAAGGCAAAACCATTCCATCGTTGATGTCGAGAATTGCAAAGGCTATTGTTGATTATCCTTTAGATGAGATTCAAGAATTTGTTAGGCTTATTCCCTATAGGAAAGACGATTTTATCGAAATGATAAAAAACCATTTCTTCTGGAAACTGTATCATAGTACTGAGGACGGTGTTTCTTCATCTACATGGGAGCTGTTTAACCAATATATAGAGTTATCCAATGATACTCCGGCCTCTACTTCTCATTCGAAAGTTCTTGGGTTAGCCGAGCGCACAATGAAGGAAAACAATGCATGGCGATTCTATGATTTTTTTAGAGGGTGGAACCCAGAGAAACTAAGAACAGCTGACTGGCAAGCAGAGAAAGGAGATAATGGGGAAACCTATAAACCGTTAGCTGTCAAATCGCTGAAAAGAGTAAAAGAAGCTCTTGAGAATCTTTCTGATGAACAACTAGGAGACCTCCAATGGCTTATTGACCTCTATGGAATAGCCATAGAGAAGATACCGGATGATGATTGGAATATCAGGTCGAAAGCGTTACTTCATCTGCGCGCTGGTCAGCAAGCAGAAGCAAAGGATATCTATAAAAAGCTTTGCCAGAAGATGGGAGAGAAATACTACATTTGGAGTGAATTTGCCGATTGTTGGGAAGATGTGGATGTAAAGATTGCTTTTCTTTGCAAAGCTCTAAGCTTAGAGAAGAATGAAGACTTCATAGGGAAGATACGAATGGAATTGGCTCAACAACTAATTAAATCCAAGAAATATGCAAATGCAGTAGTTGAACTTGACCAATATAAGAAACACTATGCTGAAAAGGGCTGGCGTATTGATTCAGAAGTGGATGCTCTTCTTGAGCAATGCTCCTCGGTTACTCCTGCATCTGACAATAATGCGGCACTTTATGCCGAAAATATCTCAAGAGCGGAAGAATACGCTTACGAAGATATTTCTTTCACGGAAGTTGTACTTGTGGACAAATGGAAAAACGGGAACGGAAAGACCATGATAGTTTTTGTCGACGGTAAAGCAATTGAATTTGCTACCGATAAGAAGAGATTCCCAGGGCTAAGCGATAGTCATAAAGGACAAGTTTGGAAATTCAAATTGTATAAAGACGAAACAATCCGAACCATTCCCGGTGATTATCCATGGCAGCAGCCCAAGAAAGAAGCAGTAATCAAATATATTCCTTTGACTGCCATTCCCTCAGAAACGGCAGATTGGTTTAATTTGCCGATTCAATATGGCTATGTTCAGTATATAAACACAGAGAAAAAGGTCTATCATATTTATTTGACCGATTCAACACTCGTTTATGAGCACTATGAGCGGAAGGAACTTGAAAAAGGAGATTTTGTCAAACTGCGCCAATACAAAAAGAAAGTCAAGGAAGAGAGCAAGACTTTCTTATGTAACATACAAAAGTGTGCTGAGGATGAAGCTATTGAGAAGTTCAAGTGTAGGATTGCAGCAGTAGATGATGTCAATAATCAGCGTAAACTATTCCATTTTGTATTAGGTACCAAACAGGCTTCGGGTATTCTGCACTATGATCAGACGGATTTGCGTCCATCCGTTGGTGACTGCATTAAAATTCATTATTTTGTCAAGGAAATCAGTGACAAGAAGAATCCGGGTAAGCAAAAGAAATTAGTGGAAGTGCTTAGGGCAGAGTTGACTGACGGGAGTAATAGTGACTTAGTAAAACGCTTCTCCGGTAATTTGGAACTCAAATATAAAGATAGGTATGATGGAGAAGAACCAGATTTTGCATTTATTGGTGATTACTATGTCCATAAAACTATACTGGAAAAATATAACATTACTTCCAATTGTTATGTGAATGCGAAAGCAGTCTATACCGGAGATGGTAATTGGAAAGTGTATGAAATTGAGAAATGATATTATTTATGTAAGTTCGATGAAAACAATTAAAACAAAATCGATTGATTATAAGCATTTAGAGATCCACACCTGTCCAAAGCAATCATAGGTTTTTAGGGAAGAAACAATAAGTAGATAGGGCCACTATGAAATTATATGTCTTTAAAATGCTAACGCTTTCGTTTAGTATCTTCTTTCGTGTTCCACGGCAAATCCGAAGTTGAACCACCTCCACCAGTACCGACATGAACCTCTGCCGGTCCACCGGCTGCAAGGGTAAACGCAGCACCCAACAGTTCCGCCTGCTTCCCGCTTACCTGTTCCTGCGGCTCGAATACGGCATTGACAAACTCCTCGTCCGTGATTAGGCCTTTGAAATGTCTTTGGGCCACATCATAGTCTATCTGGAACCTGGTGTCCTCATAGAGTTCCTCTCCGACCCGTGTCCAGATATGGAGCGACGGATTCCGGTAGTTGGACACGTTGATTCGGACAAGTTCGGCACCGGATGAGAGGCTGTAACGCTGAGGGTTTGCCATCCGGTCGAGCCGGTCTATCAGCTTTCGTTGCCTGTCTATGACGGCATCTTTCTCTTCAGACTGCCGTTCGGCGGTTTCCGCCCTGCGGATGGCTTTGTCTATCTCCGCTTGATAGCCGTTTCGCAGTTTTCCGATTTCTGATTTATGCTGTTCCTGCAACCGGGCCTTTTCTACCTGAAGAGCCTTAATCTGTTTATTGAGTTCGGCAATCAGCCCGTCTTTGTCCGCGAGTTCCTTTTTTGCCTTGGCAAGGTCTCCCTTGCCGAACCATGCGAGGATGGTGTTCCTGCCCTCCTGCGCTTTCTCCACATCGGCCTGCAACTTGGCTATGTCCTCTTCATATTGGATTACCCGCTGTCTGTAGTATTCCGAGTTCGCCTGATGCTTGGCGGTGGAGCCGACAATCCCACGCTGCAGCCCGAACGGTTTCATGGCCGCAGCGTAGCTGCTCTGGTATTCGTGTAGCCGTGTGCGTCGCATCACATCGTCCGCCGAGAGCCGGGGACCGGACTTTGTATCATATTTCTTTTCGCCCTCTCGCTCCCTGCGGATACGCTCCCCGGTTACAATGGGAACGACAGTGGCGTGCAGGTGCGGCGTCTTCTCATCCATGTGCAGCACGCACGACACAAGATTCTCTTCGCCGAAGGTGTCCTTTAACCATTTGAGATTGGCATCGATCCAACTGTTCAGCCTACCGTCATTGGCAATCTTCATCATCTGCTCATGCGTCCCGGTCAGGATGATACGGATGGCTTTTGTCTGGTTTTTGCCGACCTTGCGGCGCAGCCCGGCCGTGTCGATGCGGTGCTGTATCGCCTCGGTGCGATTGGACACTCCTTCAGGGAACCTGACCAGCTCACGGTTGAGATGTGTCCGGTCCGCATTGGCATTGACCGGCACATAAATCTTTCCCTTGGCATCCTTTCTTTCTATATGGCATGACATACCAGAGTCATTCCCGCTGCCACGCTGCAGGTGGCAGACCGCGTATTGCGTATTACTCATATCTGTTCGTTTTATAGTTATTGTTACTGTTGTAAAATCCCGTCCTGTTGCCGGAGGCATATGTCTGGAGTCTGAGAAATTCCCTCGGCCTATGGGCTTTTTGACTGCCGGACGCGGAGCGGAGGTGGTGAAAATGCCCTAATAAGCTACGGGATTTTACAACCCCTTTCCCTTGGGACAGCAAGCTGTCCGGTGCCTTCCTGTCATTCCGTTTTTTTCACATCAATCAGTTCGAGCCCGAAAGCGTCGATGAGGGACTGCAATACGGGATTGCGCGCTGTCATCTGTTGAAGGATCATCTGCGGCGTGTCCTCCATCAGCAGGAAGTCGGCGATGTCCAGTCCGGCTTCACGCTGTGCACCGGTCGCGATCCTATCCAGCATGTCGGAGCATGTGGCACGCTTGCAAAAGGATTCCATCATCGGTAGCCGTCGCCTCCATTCTTCCGTCGCCTTGAGGTCGGGGAAGAGGACAACCTCCCGACCGCGCAATACTTGCATGGCTTCGCTGTTGAAGCACCCGTGCATCCCTCCGGTGGCTAGCCAGATGAAGTCCGGGATAAAAAGGGCCGCGACAAGAGCTGTCTTCTCGCTCTCGACAATGGCTACGGGCTTGGCGGACATGACGGCGGAGGTGTCCGACAGCAGGTGCTCACCGAACAGGCACTGTTTCATGCGGAAGTCTTGCACCCTCCTCACCGAATGAACCCAACTGACCTGATTGAAAGGCTCTTTGACCCGGTGTCCCGTTTCAGCGTCATAGCCCATAATCTTGCCGCACGCACATTGCCGTCCCGGTCTATCTGCCAGAATACGGCCGCCCCGTTCCACATCCTTGACGTGCCTACCCGATAAAGACGGAACAGCCTGTCCGCATCCTTCTTGCCCATCATTCTGATAAAATAGCGGTGCAAGGGGTTGATGTCGTACCTCCGCATGGACTGCTCCACCCAATCGGAGGGAAGAAAGAAAATCTGTGGCTTCCGTTCGGGCTGTGGTTTTGCCAACGCTTTTGCAACTATCGGTGTGCCGCCGTTCCTTTCCTGCTCATTCAATTTTTCTTTGACAGTCGGATTGTCCCGGAAGTATTCCTTCGGAGTATAGTGGTAGCCGCAACTGTTGATGTGGTCACAGATGCCCACGTTGTCAGGGAAGGAAATCTCTCCCTCCTCGTCGATATAACGGGCAAAGCAGGACTTCCTGCCGCACTCCGGGCAGGCGGTCTTGCTGCCCGGACGGTATTTCTGTAGATGGAATCTGTATCCGTTCATGATGCTCTCTTTTGTGGATTCCTGCAAGTGAAAACCTCCATTTGCAGTTTGCAGTTCTTGCAGTCTTGCAGGAATTCTATTTTTCCGGCACTCCGAGACTGCAAAACTGCAAAGACTGCAGGCTGCAACAAGGGGTCATCCGTTGCAGTTTCGGGTTGGCTGTTCATTATCGTTTTCATTAGATTTTACAGATTTATCATATACGACTTTTTCGTAATGCCCGGCCTTGGCCTTCCGCAGCAGCCCGCTCCTGCACAGTTCCCTGAGGTAGTTCATCACCGTGCGCTCGCTGACATTCTGCTGTTCCCTGCCTGTGGCGATGGCCGTCTTCGTGTCGAAAGTGTCCGGCAGCAGCGACAGCAGTATCTTGGGCGGTTCTTCGCACATGTCTTCCGCAACGAATGAGCGGATGCGGCGGTACGAGTCCTCGAAATAACCGTTCAGCCGGATGGCGGCTTTTACCGATACCATATCCACAGACTGCAGGTGGCTCTCGCCAGAAGCATACCGCAGCACCTGCATGAGCAGGGCCAGCCGTGCCACCTGCGCCGGATGCTTCATCTCACGGCTGTCCACCTCGGCATCGTCCTCTATCCGGTTGATGCGTTCCACTTTCCTGTTCCACCATGAGAAGAAATACTCTTTTGCCTCCCTGTCCATGGACAGCACATGGGATATCCTTTCTTCCTCTCCCGTGTCATAGTCCAGGGAGAGTACCTTGCCAAGTATCTGCTCCCAGCGTGCCGCTGCCAGAGATGCCCTGTCCTCCCCGCCATCATCCCAATCAGTCCATTTTGACACTTCACGGGATTTGGGCAGCACGAACAGGATACGGTCGAGCAGTCCGTTCTCCTCGAAGCCTTTCGTGAGCAGTTCGTGTACACGCTTGGTCTGCGTGGTTCCGACGATATTGATGCATGGCTGTTCTATATGTACGGGTACAGTGTTGCCGACCCTTGTCACATCCAGAGCCCCGCCGCTCCATGCCGTGAGCAGCTGCTCTATGAGCTGTCCGTTGGTATAGCGGTTGGCAGAGTTGAACATCCCCATGATCTCGTCCACGAGGATGACCACGCTACGGGGATTGTTGTTGTGCGTCAGCAGGAGCGATTCGGGGGTGAAGTCGGACACGACGGTACGCCGCAGCACGGGCTTCTTCCCGTTTTCCCCGGCAGCTTTCCATGCCTCCAACTCCGACTCATACGCCTTGAACAGGGCATAGTCGTGTTTCCGTATGGGACGGTATGCCGCCTCCAGCGGCGGTGTCTTGCCCAGTCCTGGCCTGCCCACGAGGATGATGTAGAGGGCGGCATTGCTCTGCCATTCGCCTTTGATGCGGATACGGTAGGTGCCGCCCAATGCCGCAGATACAGCCGAAATCATGGCAGTCGCTATGAACTCTGTCTTGTAGTTCTCGTACCGGGCCATGTCAAGGATGACGGATTGAACCGTCTGCGGGAACACTTCCAGAGGGAAGCCGGTGTCTTCGGTATGTTCCGCCTCCATGCGGATCATGTTGCACAGTTCAAGTCGGGTGTGTGTCATGTCAGCCATTTCTCTTCTTGCAATAGGATTTCACACTCTCGGATTTCCCTCCCGTCTGCACACGCCGGACATCCGACCTGGCATACATGTTCTTGTTGCCCACCTTGACGGGGACGAGGTAGCCGCGCTTCGC
>OHBE01002677.1_pt1 | contig 12668 bp, 8 predicted proteins | sample 1577231 | NCBI WGS metagenome assembly OHBE01 (sample SAMEA3541506, study PRJEB24748) | human gut metagenome | biome: human gut; feature: human-associated habitat; material: faeces | place: China | collected 2012
TGAAATTCCCAAGCAACGTTAAGAGATGTTGAACCGCCTTAAGTTGATGACATTACCCCCAGGGGGAGCGTCTTCCGCGTCTTGTTTCGTTATCTGCTGTTGGCCCGGCTCCAGATCTTTTCCAGCGCCGCCCAGTCGCGCTGCGGGAGCTTGTCGTTCCAGGTCTCGACACGCTTGCCCATCTGATAGGTGTGGCTGTTGGTGGCCTCCATGATCGCCTCATAGAACCAGTCTGCCGTGGTGCAGTCCGGCCAATCGATGCGGCCGGAGATCTTCATGTGAGACTTCGACGGCTTGCGGCCGAGCACGCGGTTGACGATGGCGCAGGCTTCGGCGCGTGTGATCCTGTTTTCAGGTTTGAACGAGCCGTCGGAATAGCCCTCGATCAGGCTGCTGTCCTTTGCTGCGGTGACGTACGGGGCGAACCAGTCGGTCGTCTTCACATCAGTGAAGTAGCTGTAGACGGCGGAGCCGTTTGCCTGCGCGAAGCTCACGGCGATCTTGGCGAATTCCGCGCGCGTGATAGGTGCGTTCGGACGGAAGGTGCCGTCGGAGTAGCCGCCGAGGACGCCCATATGACAGAGCGTGGAAACGGCGTTGTTGTACCACTTGTCGGCGCTCACGTCGGAGAAGTTATTCTCGGAAGACCAGTTCCGCTGGCGGGCATCGTCGGTCAGCAGGCGGAAGAAGATCGTTGCGACCTCCGCACGGGTGATCCTGCCGTTCGGGCGGACCGTACCGTCGGAGTAGCCAATCAGATAGGAATAGTGATCCTTGGTATTGAGACATGCGGCGGCGATGATGGACTTGGGAACGTTCCAGTCGATTTCGGTCGTTTCTTCTTCATAGCCGCAGTAGTTGCATTTACGCGTCACGGTTCTGGTATAGGAGCCGTCTTCCTGCTCGGCCCAGTCGGTGGCGGTAGTTTGGACCTCATTGTCCTTGTAGCCCTCTGCATACAGGATGTCGTTTGCGCCGGAACCGCCGTTATCATAGGTAACGCCATCTACCTTGACACCATCAGTATGGTATGCCTTGGCATCGACCATTTTGCCGTCCTCCCAGACGGTGGTGTCGCCAAAGTTGACAACGGTTTTGCCTTTGTTATTTGAGGCAGCTTTTCCACCGAAACCGAAAAGTCGGGAGCAGGTATCCTTATCCGCATCTACCCCAGTTACGGTGGTATTGCCAGAAATATTCAGAATATACTTGAAGTTGCCCATATTGCTGTCGTTGATGTTCAGCACGGGCTTCAAGCTTTTGCCGGTATTATTAACCGTGCAGTTCTTAAAGTTGACCATAATATCCTGCTTGCCTGCACCATAGTCGGTATAGACATTGATGACCTTACCGGAAGAGTTAAACGTGCAGGTGTCAAAGGTCATGGTAGGTGAACTGTACGTCCAGATTGCATAATTTCCGCTCGGGCAGTTGAATGTGGTATTCTTAAACTCTGCGGAAGTATAGCCCCAGTAGAAGGTCTTGCCATTGATTATACAATCCTCAACAACCGTTTTATCCGCACGGATAAAGCCGAGATAATCCGCTTTGCCGGAACGGAGCGTCATGTTCTTGAACGTAACCGTTCCTGCGCCGTCAAAGCTGTAATCGCCGTTGTACTCTGTACCGAAATTCGCCGGGTCGGGAACTTCCGCGCCGATATTCCAGCCTGTTTTATCGGCTCCCTGACCCACAAAGGTCAAGTCTTTGCCTTTGGTATGTCCTTCGCTGTTGACCTTGTATAGCGTATAGTTACCTTCGCCAAGCACGATGGTATCTCCGCTTGCCGCTGCGGTAACAGCCGCTTCCAGCGTCTGATACACTGTTTCGCCAATTTTGGCCCCTCCCGCAGGGATCAGTTTTCCCGTAGCATCTTCAGCAAACACTGCCGTGGGCAAAAGCGTCACAGCCATGCAGAGAATCAGCAACAGGGATAATATGCGTTTTTTCATTGACTTTCCTCCATATGTTTGAAGTATCTATATAAAGCCCGCCTTGCGGCAGGACAGATTTTATCTGCCGTACAGCTTTTGCCAGCAGTCCCGGCACAGCCGCACCTCTGCGCCCCCGTGCGGGAATAGACAAACGCTTTCCACGTATGCCCCAGGGGGCACTGCCACCAGACGCGGCGGTGGCTTCCGGGCGTTACCATCTCCGGCGTCAGGTTTCCGTTGAGGGTCGGGTGCCACTGCGCCGCCACATCCGGCGCTTTTGCGGCAAGATCGTTGAACCCTTTCTGCACCATTTTCCCGCTACAGATGGGACAGCCTGTTCGTAATTTTTAGGGGCTGCCTCTTAGTGAGATAGCCCCTTTATTATATCACGGGTCGATTCTATCCGCAATAGCTATGCTGGCAAAACCTGTACTTTTCTTATTGTTTTTTACAGTTTCTGCGCCCGTCTGAGAAATGTTTTGTGGGTAACGCTTATCATATTGGAACACTCCTTTCTAGGGTGTATCTGAAAACTCCCAACGCACCCGGACAGCGGATCTTTTCACGCTGCGCTGCACCATTTTTCCTTGAAATACGTCAGTATTCCTGCGAAAAAATGTCTTGCTCAGCGCAAAAATTTCTCGCTGCCGGTCACATTGGGAGTTTTCAGATACACCCTAAAAACGAAATGAAAGACTGTCCTGATACTCCGAGGGTGTTTTCCCGGTGATTTTTTTGAAGGTGCCGGAAAAATATGCAATATCGCGGTAGCCGCAGGCCTCCGCAACCTCGTAGACTTTCAGCTTTCCCTCGCGCAGCAGCGCCATAGCCTTCTGGATGCGGCAGCGCGTAAGATACGCGCCGAGCGTCATATCCGTTTCCTTTTTGAACAGGTGGCTCAGATGTCCTTCGCTCAGTCCCAGCTGCGCTGCCGCCTGCCCGACGGACAGATCGCCGCTGCCGCAGTTTTGCTCAAGGTACACCATTGCCTCGCGCACATAGCGGCTCTTGGGGCCGGGCTTCACGCCGGGAAGCGGCTCTGGCTGCGGTGCGGTTTGTGCGGCGATGCGCTTTTGCAGCGCCAGAACGGCGTTTTCCAGATCGCCGTCATGAAAAGGCTTCAGCAGAAAGTCCACCGCGCCCAGACGGATGGCCGTCTGCGCGTAGGCGAACGAATCGTAGGCGGTCAGAATGATGACATACGCGCGGCTGCCTGCTTCGCGCAGCCGCCGCACCATCTCCAGCCCGTCCATCTTCGGCATTTTGAGATCCGTGATGATAAGCGTCGGCTGGCAGTCCTCCGCGACGGCAAGGGCCTGTTCGCCGTTGGCGGCTTCGCCGACCACGATGCAGTCCAGCGCCGCCCAGTCTACTGCCATGACGATACCCTTGCGGATCATTTCCTCATCCTCTACAACCATTACCCGCATCATACGCCGGGCCCTCCCTTCGCGGGCAGGCGCGCAAGAATACAGGCGCCGCCGCCCTCCGGATTTTCAAGACGCAGACCGAACGCGTCGCCGTAATGCTTGCGCAGGATCGTGTCTACATTTAATAGTCCCAGATGTCCCGTCTGCGTTTCCGGCGGTTTGTAAGGCCCCAGAAGGTCCGGCGGGAAGCCGCAGCCGTTGTCCCGGACGCGGATCTCGAGCACGTCCTGCTCCGCAAGCACGGCCGTGACGGAGAGTTCACCGTGTTCTACACCGGAAAGGCCGTGCAGAATGGCGTTCTCTGCCAGCGGCTGCAGGAGCATTTTCGGAACCATGCACGAAAGAAGCGCCTCCGGCACGGCTTCCGTGTATGAGAAGCTTTCCGACAGGCGGATGCGCTGAATCTCGACGTACCGGCTCAAAATCTCCAACTCCCGCCGCAGGGGGACAAATTCGTCCGGCGTGATGCAGAAGCGAAGGATATCGGCAAGATTCGTTGACATCAGCGCCACCTGCGGCACTTGATTGATTTTGCTGATCCACTTCATGGTGTCGAGCGTGTTGCACAGAAAATGCGGGTTTAGCTGCGCCTGCAGCATGCGGATCTGCGCGCGGTTAAGTGCGCGCTGGTTTTCCAACAGTGCCTGCTGGTTGTGCCGAAGGGCGACGACCATGGTGTTGAACTGCTGTGCCAATTCGCCCAATTCGTCATGCCGGCCGGCGGGAACGGGAACCTGCACGTCCAGATTATTTTTCCCGACCTGCCGGATGGCGTGATGCAGTCTGCCGATCGGTTGGAAGACCTGCCGGCTTAGCTGCAGGCTGAGTACGACGCTTAAAATGATGCAGGCCAGCGCGCACAGCACGCTCACCGAGTACAAAAGCCGGAGTGTTCCGGCGCTGAGCGGCTGCGGCTGCTGCAGGACGAGATACAGACCGGTTTCGGTATGCTGCCGCACGGTATAGGAAACGTCGGCAGACAGACCGGTGAGCGCCTTGCCGGACAAAAGCTGCCCGCGCAGCGCGTCGGCGAGGCTCTGGGTCTGTGCCGGCTGCGTACAGTAGACCGGACGCCAGCGCGCGTCGAGCAGAAGAAGTTCGTTCTGCGCACCAGCTGTGCCGCCGAGCAGTGTCCGCAGCTGCGTTTCCAGCATGCCGATGGTGAGATATCCGACCGGCGCGCCGTAGCGGTCGGTCAGGAGCATCGCAGCGTGCAGAAGCGGCTCGTCTGTGTCGGCCGGATCTTCTGCCGCGCTGCACACCAGAACACCGGTTCCGGCGCAGGCCGCCTCGTATAAAAGGCCCCAATTGGTCGGCAGCGACCGGATTTCGGGCGCTGTCTGTGTCGAATAGCGCCAGCGGCCGCTGATATCGTAAAGGTCAAAGCGTGCAAAGCTGCGCGCGGACTCTGTAGCGTCGAACAGCTGGCTGTAGACCGCCGTGTCCTCCGCTTCTGCGTCAAACAGCGCCTGTGCAACGAGTGGATTGTGCTGCAGGGATGCGGCTGTCTGCAAAAAGCCGCTGTGCAGTGTATCAAGCGCCTCGCATGAGGCGGACAGCTGCTGTTGGGCCGTCTGCTGGGCGTTCGACGTCATGCGCAGGCGGAAAATCTGCAGCAGCAGACCGGAGCACAACAGCATCGGCACCAGAGACACGGCCAGAAACGCCGCGTTCAGCCGCTGACGGAAGGAGGAAAAGTGAAGCCGCTTCATTGTTCCGCCTCCGTCCCGAGATAAAAGGCCCAACTCATCAGAATTGCTTCGCGGTGCTCGCTTGCCCAGCTTACGTCATACGCGACCTGACGAATGGCGGATAGTTCCGGCAGCTTGCTGGCAGGACTCACGTCGCTGCGCACCGGGCGGCGGTAAAAATCAGACTGCAGCAGCTGCTGCACGTCGTAGCTGACGGCAAAATCGAGAAACAGCTTTGCGTTGTCGGGGTGCGGCGCGCCCTTCAGCGCGGCGCAGCCGTCCGGTACGCAGCTTGTGCCGTCTGCGGGGTAGACCATGGCGATCCCGTCCCCAGCAGCAATGCGCTTGCGCGCGGTCTCCTCCAGCGTGATGCCGACGAGCGCTTCGCCGTTTGCAACGGCGGAAATGATCGCACCTGAACCGGACAGGAGCTTTCCGTCCAGGTTTTCCGCAAATGTTTGCAGCACCTCATCCGCGTCGCCGCCCAGCGCGCAGAGCATCGTCACGAGCGCGGTATAGCTCGAGCCGGAGACGGATGGATCGGCAAAGGCGATCTGCCCGCGCAGCGCAGGGTCGAGAAGATCGGCCCAGCAGCTGATCTGCCCGGAGGACAGCAGCTTCGGATTGTAGACCAGCACGACCGGAAGCGAGGAAAACGGCGTCCAGCTGCTGTCCTGCGCACGGTACTGCGGCAAAATCTGCTCCGCGCCGCGGCAGACGTAGGGCTCAAACAACGCCCGGCAGGCTTCGAGACTCTCGACGCCGCCGCCGAACATCACGTCGGCCCGTGGTGCGTCCTGCTCCTTTTGCAGCTGCTCAAGCAGTTCGTTTGTGCCGCCCTGTACGACCTCGACCCAGATTCCGGTGCGCGATTCAAATTCCTTGACGATCGGCCACCAGACCTCTTTTTTGTGCGAGGTGTACAGAACGAGACGCTCCGATTCATCCGGCGCGTAGGCGGCTGTATCCTGTGCGGCGGGCGCGCAGCCGGTCAGAAGAGCGAATGCTATACATAATATCAGAATGCGTATGTGTTTCATAGTTTCCGTGTCCTGTAGCAGCGAGAACAAAACTCTCTGTTATTTTGCCCTGATTATAACACATCTCCGGCTCGGTTTTCATTGAATTTTTAAAATTATCGCAGAGAATCACAAATAATCGCAGATTTGTCCACTGTTCTTTTGTGCAGAAACACCGTAAAATGAGAGCATACGATGCAGAACTCCCGTTAGCTGCTGCACGAATTCAAATTTTATCAGGAGGAATATCAGAATGAAGAAGATGCTTGCGCTTCTGCTGGCTGCTGTGATGGTTCTGTCCATGGCTGCCTGCGCTGCCGCTCCGGCGACGACCCCGGCTGACACGACCGCTCCCGCAGAAGATACCCAGACGACCGAAACCACTGAAACCACTGAAACCAACGAAACCACCGAGGCTCCCGCAGAGGAAACGCCCGCTGCCGAGCCCGAAAATCTGACTGCGACCCAGCAGATCATCAAGGAAGCCGAAGGCATGACCCTTGAAGAGCTGGCGAAGAAGGCCATTGAAGAGTCCAACGGCAAGATGTTCTACGGCGTCGGCAACTCCAGCCGCGGCAAGAGCGCCCTGCCTCTGTTCATTGAGTATCTGCAGTCCATCGACCCCAGCTACAACATGGAGTTCGAGTGGCAGCAGCCCAAGAACAACAAGATCTTCGATCAGCTGACCGCTGACTCCCTGAAGGGCACCGGCACGTTCGCCATGACCCTCATTCAGGACGGCAACCAGATCGAGAGCAAGATGGTTCAGACCGGCATCCTCGACACCTTCATCCCGAAGGACTGGGCCGATGCCAACGGCACCACCGCCGACGCCTACACCGGCTTCCTGCCGCTGCAGACGCTCAACAAGGTCTTTATGTACAACTGCGTGGGCGACAAGACCTACGATAACTGCTGGGACTTCGTCGCCGAGGGCGAGCATGGCCTGTTCATGGACATCGACTCCGAGATCGTCGGCAAGAACTTCCTGTACATGCTGACCCGCGACGACTACGCAGCGTGGCTGAAGGAGTCCTTTGAGGCTCTGTCCGCTGACGAGCAGGCATACTTCCAGCCCACTATCGCAGAGATGGAATCCGAAGCTGCCGACCTCGGCCTCGGCGCTGACGGCGCTTACGCGCTGGCATGGATCAAGCTGTGGGTCGAAAGCTACAACGCCCAGACCGACGACGGCCCCATCTGCAACACCCTTGTCGACGCTTCCGCGAAGGATCAGTTCGGCCTTCTCGTTTACTCGAAGCTCCGCTCCGTCGAGGAGTCCAGCTCCGTCTCCGTCAACAACATCAAGGTCGCCGCGTATGAGGACGGCTATCAGGGTATCGGCGGCTATGGCTACTGCCATTACCTGTTCGTCACCGACAACTCCCCGCTGCCCTGGACGGCCTGCGCCTTCATCGCCTACATGACCTGCACCGCCGACGGCTTCTCTGCCTGGGGCAAGGACATGGGCGGCTACTCCTCCAACCCGACCGTGGCAGAGGAGACTGAGGCCAACTTCCATCACTCCATCGGCGGCATGGCCGAGGACGGCACCACTGTTGAATTCGCAGCAAAGAACGACCGCGGCTATGAATGGTGGACGACCAACGGCAAGCTCGTGCTCGAGGATCCGGAATACTGCGCAGACGTTGCATTCACCGTCGGCAGCTGGATCGAAATGCTGAGCAAATACTCCGCAGGCTGATCTGTCAACCAGCACCTTACCGGCGCCCCTGGATGCGCATCCAGGGGCGCCTTTGCAAAAACATACCCCATCATCCGCCCTTCAAACCTGAGAAAAGAGGAGGAAGCCATGAGCCGACCCACTACCCTCCGCGCAAGCAGATCCACGATTGTGCTCAATAAGGTCAAGACCTTCTTTTCCAAGCCGCACAACGTCATTCTGCTGCTGCTTGGCATTGTCCTGACCTTCACCACGGTCGCGCCGATCGTCGCCATCGTGGAAGATACCTTCAAAATTCACGCCGGCACCATTGACGCCCATCTGACCGGGCAGGCGTCCGGCTATACGACCGTCAACTACACCGACCTTTTCACCAGCCGCATGGCAAAGACGAATCTGTGGACGCCGCTTCTCAACACGGTGCTCCTCGCTGTCGGCACCTGCGTGGTGTCCATTCTCTACGGCGGGCTGTTTGCGTTTTTGATTACGCGCACCGACCTTGCGTGGAGAAAATATCTGAGCTCCATCTTTATTTTCCCGTACATCATGCCGCAGTGGACGCTGGCCGTCGTGTGGCAGAACCTGTTTAACTCCAACGCCGTCACCGGCACGTCCAACGGTCTGCTTGCCGCCCTGTTCGGCGTCAACATGCCGATGTGGTGGTGCAAGGGCCTGTTCCCGAGCCTGATGGTTCTGGGCCTTCACTACGCGCCGTTCGCCTATATCCTCATCGGCGGCATTTTCCGCAACATGGACGCCAATCTTGAAGAGGCCGCGACCATTCTCGACACGCCCAAGTGGAAGACCATGTTCCGCATTACGCTTCCGATGGTCAAGCCCGCGATTTTGTCCACCATTCTGCTGGTCTTCGGCAGCGCGATGGGCTCTTATCCGGTGCCGCATTATCTGGGCCTGAGCACGCTGTCGACCAAGTATGTCTCGATGAACTCCAAGTATACGGGTGAAGCGAGCATTCTTGCCATCATCATGATGGTCTTCGGCGTGGCGATCATGCTTCTGAACCAGCTCTCGCTCAGAAGCCGCAAGAATTACACGACTGTCACCGGCAAGTCCGGCCAGATCTCCAAGATCACGCTCGGCAAAACCGGCCGCGTCGTCATCGCCTTGATCCTTGTGATTCTCACGTTCTTCACGAGCATCTTCCCCATCATTTCCTTCGCGTTCGAGACGTTCCTGCCGAATCCGGGCGACTATTCGTTCCTGTACACGGGCGACGCGTCGAACCTCACGACCAAGTGGTGGGTCACGGCGGAGAACGTCACCGAAAACGGCATGTACGGCCAGAAGGGCATTTTGTATAACGAGACGATCTGGCGTGCGTTCAAGGGCACGATCCTTGTCTCCGTGGCCTGTGCGCTGCTGGCCGGCTCCATCGGCACGATGATCGGCTACGCCGTCTCGAAAAACCGCCGCAGCCGCTGGGCGAACTATGTGAACTCCGTCGCTTTCCTGCCGTATCTCATGCCGTCCATCGCTGTGGGCGTCGCATTCTTCATCCTGTTCTCGACGGAAAAGCTGAACCTGTTCAATACCTACACGCTGCTCATTATCGTCGGCACGGTCAAATACATCCCGTTTGCCAGCCGCAGCAGCCTCAATTCCATGCTCCAGCTGTCGGGCGAGATCGAAGAAGCGGCCATCATTCAGGATATTCCCTGGATCAAGCGCATGACCCGCATCATCATCCCCATCCAGAAATCCTCGATCATTTCCGGTTTCCTGCTGCCGTTCATGACGTGCCTGCGTGAGCTGTCGCTGTTCATGCTGCTGTGCGTGCAGGGCTTCATCCTCTCGACGACGCTGGACTACTTCGACGAGATGGGCCTCTACGCGTTCTCCAGCGGCATCAACCTGATCCTGATCGTGACCATTCTGGTCTGCAACACCCTCGTCAACAAAATCACGGGCGCAAGCCTGGATAAAGGAATCGGAGGTTAAATCATGCCTGAAATCAGATTAGAGCATATCACCAAGCGCTGGGGCAAGTTCTATGGTGTGGACGACCTGAATCTGGTCATTGAAAATAACGCGTTTGTCACCCTGCTCGGCCCCTCCGGCTGCGGCAAGACCACCACCCTGCGGATGATCGCGGGACTGGAGACCCCCACTAGCGGACGCATCACCATCGGCGACACGGTGGTATTCGACAGTGAGCTGGGCATCAACATCCCCGCCAACAAGCGGAAGGTGGGCTTCCTCTTCCAGAACTATGCCCTGTGGCCCAACATGACCGTCTACCAGAATATTTCCTTCGGCCTGTCAAACATCAAGGAGGAAATGCCGAAGATCAGCTTTGAGGCGAAAAACGCCGCCCGCCTGGCACAGATCCTCAAAAATCCTCAGGATGTGGTAAAGACTCTTGAGGAATGCCGGGATAAAAACGGCAAGCTGGACGAAACGAAGGCCATCATCAAGCTGATCGATACCTACACCATCTCCCAGTACACTGCCCAAAAGCTGTTTGGCTATCATTTGGAGCAGGGTAAGGACGTGTCCGCCGAGGTAAAGGCTCTGGAAGAAAAGGTGGAGGCCGCTCGAAAGGCTCAGCCCTTCAACGAGAACTTTGAGCTTCTCAAGGACGGCGAGGTGGAAACTGCTGTGCGCAAGCTGACCAAAGAAGAGATCGACCTGTCCGTGCGCCGGGTGTCCCGCATCGTCAAAATCAGTATGTTCATGGACCGCTATCCCGCGGAGCTGTCCGGCGGTCAGCAGCAGCGTGTGGCCATCGCCCGGACGCTGGCTCCCGAGCCCAGCGTGCTGTTCATGGACGAGCCGCTTTCCAATCTGGATGCCAAACTGCGTCTGGAAATGCGCTATGAATTGCAGCGGCTCCATGTGGAGACCGGCTCCACCTTCGTATACGTCACCCACGACCAAATGGAGGCCATGACGCTGGCAACGCAGATCTGCCTGATGAACAACGGTGTCCTTCAGCAGTATGCCGCGCCGCTGGAAGTTTACAATCACCCTGCCAATCTTTTTGCGGCAGACTTCGTGGGCAACCCCTCCATCAACTTTGTGGAGGCCAAGGGCTGGCAAGGGTCTGAGGGCAGCATTGAGCTGACGCTGCTGGACGGACACAAGGCAGTTTTCACCCCCGAGCAGCCATTGCAGCTGCCCCAGTGGTTCCACCGGCGGGACGAGGAGCTGGAAGCCCAGGCGCAGGCTCTGAAGGCCCGTGCGGGAGAGAGCGGCTACGTGGAAAAGAGCAACAAGGACGAGACCTTCCGCTACCACATCGCCAGAGTCAACGACGAGGACGACGGCATCCACGAGGAGCCGATGCTCACCAACGAGGATCTGGTGCTGGGCATCCGCCCGGAGTTCCTGTCCATCACCAGCGGCGGAAATGTGGAGTGCGAGATTTACGGTGCCATGCCCACCGGCATGGAATCCACCGTCAAGGTGCGCATCGGAGAGTATTTGCTCACCGGCGTGGTCTTCGGCAGCACCCTGTTTACCATCGGAAGCAAACACCTGCTGGATATCACCGGCAGCAGCGTGATGCTCTTTGACCGGTCAAGCGGTCGGCGCATCACCTCCGGCACCCTGAAGCTGCTGTGATCCGGGGACTGTTATTCGATCTGGACGGAGTTCTGGTGAACACGAACCCCCTCCACGCCCGGGCGTGGCAGGAGCTTGCCGAAGAATTGGGAATTCCCTTCACTCCGGCAGACCAGGAGGCCTTTCTGGGCATCAGCCGGGCACAGTGCCTGGAAATTCTGCTGAAAAAGGGAAACCGCTCCCTTTCGGAATCCGAAAAAGAGAGGCTGTGCACCCGGAAAAATGACCGCTACCGGGAGATGATCGGCACTTTGACCCCGGCGGCGCTGCTGCCGGGCGTGTCGGAATTCTTACGCGTTGCCCGGGCCGAGGGATACCGGACAGCTCTTGGCAGTGTCAGCAAAAATGCGGAGTTTGTCCTGAAAAAGCTGGAAATTACGGCGTTTTTTGACGCCGTCATCGACGGCAGGAAAATTGTAAACGGCAAGCCCAACCCGGAGGTGTTCCTCAAAGGAGCGGAGGCTCTGGGACTCCCACCTGAGCAGTGCCTGGTTTTCGAGGACTCAGCCGCAGGTATCGAGGCCGCCCACCGGGGCGGAATGAAAGCCATCGGCATCGGAACGGCCCGGCTGCTCCCGTCGGCAGAGCTGACCATCCCAGGCTTCTCCGGCGTAATGCCGGACGCGCTTCTGGCGCAGTTGCTATAACACTTTTGTCAGATTGATACCGTGTATCGGGGAACCTCTGAACAGTTCTGTTTCGGCTGGACAGCGAGTCTTTAGTCCCAGCTGTGCAGCTCAAAAAATGGGAACAATATCCGCATTTTCATACTGACTTTCATTCGTGAGGATGGAAATTTTAATATGAAGATCATAAAGCGACGGGTATCCATGATTTTTCATTCCGAAAATTACGGATGCCAGATTGGAACAGGAGTATGCGAAACCTATGCCCAGTTCAAATCCATCCGGGAGGATTCTCGGCAGCTTTGGAAAATTAAATTCTATGTGGACTCTGCCCGCAAGAATTTTGAACAGGCGCAGCAGCGCACATCCCACAAACAGGATCAGGAAATTTGATTCCTTCATTCTGTCAGAAAGGGGATAAAAGCATAATTTCAACGGGCAGCATCTGTAATCACTTACGGATGCTGCCCATCTTTTCTTTTTTCTGTGTTGTAAAACATCACCGTTGATAGAGAAGCGTCGCTCGCTGCTTGAACAGCTCCGAGCTGCGATAGTCCAAGCTCAGCGCATTTTTGCCGTCTGCGCGGTAGGCATAGACCGTTTCAGCCTTGTTCCAAACGGCTTGCAGCAGGGCGTGATAGTCAATGTTTTCCAGAAACTCGTCGATCTCCGTTTCCGTGTAGCCGACCTCCGTACCCT
>OHBE01002682.1_pt1 | contig 12654 bp, 9 predicted proteins | sample 1577231 | NCBI WGS metagenome assembly OHBE01 (sample SAMEA3541506, study PRJEB24748) | human gut metagenome | biome: human gut; feature: human-associated habitat; material: faeces | place: China | collected 2012
TATAATTCCGTGCATGGCTTTACCGATTATATACGGCGCGAGCGACAGATGAAATCTTGCAATTACAGCCATAACCTGTGCGTGTACACTGAGTCCCGCAAAGCCGACAACAACAGATGTAAACACCAATTTATCAATAATAGGAATAGTCAATCCCGATATTTTTACTGTCCCCGTAACAAATTCCAAAAGCCCCGAAACAAGTGCGGACGTAACTCCGCCGACAGGTAAAATGTTAAGAAAAAGTCTGCTTATTACACTGAAAAAAAGCACCGCTCCGCAAACGGTTAATATATTTCTGATGCTGTTTTGAAGTGCAATATCGAATATTTCACCCATACTTCTTTCAGGTGTTGTCATTCTTGTAGGAGGGGCGGTGTGCTTGTTTCTGCCGTAAAATCTAAACAGAATACCGACCGTTAAAGCCGCAAGAATGTGTGCGACGTAAAGAGCGATACCGTATTTTATATTTGAATATATCGCAATACCGACAGAACCCAATATAAACAAAGGACCTGAATTGTTGCAGAAAGCAAGCAAGCGTTCAGCCTCTGTTTTTGAAATGTAATTGTTTGCATATAATTCACCGGCGGTAACAGCACCTAAAGGATAACCGCTTACAATACCGAGTATAAAGGCACTGCTACCGACAGGGCTTATCCGAAAAAGCGGATACATACAAAATTGAAATGCCTTTGCCAAAAGTTCACAAAAGCCGGAACATCCTCGGTCAGGATCTCGATCTGCTTGCCGTTGATGCCGCCATCGGCGTTGACCTGCTTCAGGTACAGGGTCGCACCGTTGACAACGGCCTGGCCGTAAACGGAAACGTTGCCGGTCAGGGGGCCCATCACACCGATCTTGATGGTGTCACCGGAAGCAGCGGCAGTGGAAGAAGCGGCAGTGCTGGAGGAGGAGCCGCCGCAGGCGGCCAGGACACCGGCAGCAGCCACGACACCGGCAGCGGTCAGAAAGTTGCGGCGAGAGATCATCTTTTTCATAATACAATATCCTCCTGTTGGAAGTTTTTCGTGTGATAGATGCACAAAGCAGGGCGCTTCCCTCAAAGCCGCCCTGCTTTGTGCGTGTATTCATTATAGTCTCGCCGGGCGGGTTGTGCAATTCACAAACCGTCCATACTTTTCCGGGCATTTTCCGGCATTTTATGTGAAAGCCACCAAAAAAACCGTGTCATTTTTGGTTATTTTTTCATTTTGTTCACTTTGTTTCATCGTGACATGAAGAGCTTTCACGCATGTCAAAAAAGTTACAGCGTCGTTTTTTCTTCTGCCTGCCGGTGAATAGAGGTACGATAAAACACCATGGAGAGCAGGGTGCCCACAAACCAGCCCACAGGCCAGGACAGCCAGATGCCGTTCACGCCCAGCCAGCTGGAAAACAGGATGGCCAGCACCACGCGCAGGAACAGGTCGGAAAGGGTGGTCGCCATAAAGCGGCCCATCATGCCGCAGCCGCGCATCAGGCCGTCCGAAGTCAGCTTGAAGGCCAGCAGCAGGTAGAAGGGTGCGATCGTCTGCAGGAAGGTCAGGCCGGTGTTGATGGCCTCGCCCGTGGGGCTGTTCATAAAGAGCATGAGCAGCTGGCGGCCTGCCAGCAGGTACAGGGCCGTGAAGCAGAGACAGATGCTGCCCAGCAGCCTGACACCGGCCCCGAAGCCCGCCCTGACGCGCTCGTTCTTCCCTGCGCCCAGATTCTGGGAGGCGTAGTTGGAAATGCCGCTGCCCAGCGTGGTCAGGGAGGAGATGAGCACATTGTTCAGTTTGGTGGCCGCGGCAAAGCCCGCGATCACGCTGGCACCGAAGGAGTTGACCACGCTCTGGATGATGATATTGCCCACTGAGACAAAACTCTGCTGCAAAATGCTGGGGATGGCCACCACTGCGATCTGGCCCAGCATCTTCCAGGAGAACCAGACCCGCTCCCCCTCACTCGGGACAGCACGCACCCGCCGGGCCACCACCCACAGGGAGAGCACACAGCTCACGCCCTGGCACAAAAAGGTCGCCCAGGCCACACCGGCAACCCCCATATCAAAGGCAGCCACAAACAACACGTCCACCGCGATGTTTGCCGTGGAGGAACCCGCCAGAAACAGGAACGGGGTGCGGCTGTCGCCCAGCGCCGTAAAAATGCCCGTTGCCACATTGTAAAGGAACAGGAAGGGCAGGCCCAGGGTGTAGATGTCCAGATACTCTGCCGAGTCGGCCATCAGCTCCGCCGGGGTGCGGATGAGCATCAGCAGGCTCCGGCAGCCCAGCAGGCCCACCGCCATCAGGGCACCGCAGAGCACCACTGTGCCAATAAGCGCCGTGGAGATGGCGGTTTTCATGGTGTTGTAATCCTTTGCGCCGAAGTACCGGGAAACGATGACAGAGCCGCCGATGTTGCAGCCGAATGAGAACGCCAGAAAGATCAGGGTGATCTCGTAGCTGTTGCCCACAGCGGCCAGAGCATTTTCACCGATCAGCTTGCCCGCCACAAGGCTGTCGGCAATGTTGTAGAGCTGCTGGAACAGGATGCTGCCGAACATGGGCAGGCAGAACTGCCACAGCACCTTGGACGGGGAGCCCACAGTCAGGTCTTTGTTCATGTAAAAAAATCCTCCTCAATCTTTGGTTCTCTCTTGTCCATCTATCATTTTACCGTCCCCTCTTCGGAATGTAAACCCACAAATCCACACACTCCCCCATCCTTTTCCCGCTTTCTACCGGATATGTACCCGCCCCGGCGGGCATCCTATCAATGTTTACAGCAGCAAACATCCGCAGACCCTCTTGCGCAAGGGTGCGGGACGTGGTAGGATAAAGGCAGTTAGTTAGTTTTGACTATCTATATAATATCTCATCGAAAATCGGGAGGTTACTGTGATGAACTATCTGGAAATTGAATCTGTGATCGGCCGCGAGATCCTGGACTCCCGCGGAAATCCCACCGTTGAGGCCGAGATCACTCTGGCCGACGGCACGGTTGCCCGCGGCTGTGCCCCCTCCGGCGCATCCACCGGCGAGTTCGAGGCTCTGGAGCTGCGCGACGGCGACAAGAGCCGCTTCGGCGGCAAGGGCGTCAGCAAGGCTGTTGAGAACATCAACACCACCATCAACGAGGTTCTCGCCGGCATGGATGCCTCCGACATCTACGCCGTGGACGCCGCTATGCTGAAGGCCGACGGCACCAAGGATAAGTCCAGCCTCGGTGCAAACGCCATTCTGGCGGTTTCCATCGCGGCGGCCCGCGCGGCGGCCATCTCGCTGGATGTGCCCCTGTACCGCTTCCTGGGCGGCGTGTCCGGCAACAAGCTGCCCGTGCCCATGATGAACATCCTGAACGGCGGCGCGCATGCGGCCAACACCGTGGACGTGCAGGAGTTCATGATCATGCCCGCCGGTGCGCCCAGCTTCAAGGAGGGTCTGCGCTGGTGCACCGAGGTGTTCCACGCCCTGCAGGCGCTGCTGAAATCCAAGGGTCTGGCCACCTCCGTCGGTGACGAGGGCGGCTTTGCACCCGACCTTGCCAGCGACGAGGAGGCCATTCAGTATATCCTTGAGGCCATCGAGAAGGCCGGCTACCTGCCCGGCAGGGATTTTGTGCTGGCCATGGATGCTGCCTCCAGCGAGTGGAAGGGCAGCAAGAAGGGCGAGTATAAGCTGCCCAAGTGCGGCAAGGTCTTTACCAGTGAGGAGCTGGTCGAGCACTGGAAGCAGCTGGTCGAGAAGTATCCCATCTACTCCATCGAGGACGGCCTCGACGAGGAGGACTGGGAGGGCTGGCAGCACATGACGAAGGAGCTGGGCGGCAAGGTCCAGCTGGTCGGAGACGACCTGTTCGTCACGAACACCGAGCGCCTGTCCAAGGGCATTCGCTTGGGCTGCGGCAACTCGATCCTCATCAAGCTGAACCAGATCGGCTCGGTTTCCGAGACGCTGGAGGCCATCAAGATGGCGCACAAGGCCGGTTACACCGCCATTGCGTCCCACCGCTCCGGCGAGACCGAGGACACCACGATTGCCGACCTGGCCGTTGCGCTGAACACCTGCCAGATCAAGACCGGCGCCCCCAGCCGCAGCGAGCGCGTCGCCAAGTACAACCAGCTTCTCCGCATCGAGGAGGAGCTTGGCAGCGCCGCGCAGTATCCGGGGTTTGGGGCGTTTAACATTAAAAAGTAAGCGCTGGAGAGATAGGAGAGAAAATGCCGCGGGCGGATGCGAGCATCCGCCCCTGCAACTCAAAAATTGTTGCCCAAACAACACACAAAGCCCTGTAATTCTGGTATAATATTCAAAGCCGGGCGAAATACGCCCGGCGGTCCATACATTAAAAGAGGTGCACAATGACAGATTTCAAACAGTGGGAAGGCTTTGAAGGCCGCATTTGGAAAGAGGAAGTCAACACCCGTGACTTCATCCAGAAGAACTACACCCCTTACGACGGCGACGAGAGCTTCCTCGCCGGTCCTACCGACGCTACCAACAAGCTGTGGGGCGCGCTGCAGAAGCTGCAGAAGGCCGAGCGCGCCAAGGGCGGCGTGCTGGACATGGAGACCGAGGTCGTCTCCGGCCTGACCGCCTACGGCCCCGGCTACATCGACCCCGAGCTGAAGGACCTCGAGAAGGTCGTCGGCCTGCAGACCGATAAGCCCCTGAAGCGCGCCTTCATGCCCTACGGCGGCATCAAGATGGCGGAGCAGGCCTGCACCACCTACGGCTACCAGCCCAGCGAGAAGCTGCACGAGATTTTCACCAAGTACACCCGCACCCATAATCAGGCCGTGTTCGATGCCTACACCCCCGAGATGAAGAAGGCCCGCCACAGCCACATCGTCACCGGCCTGCCCGACACCTATGGCCGCGGCCGTATCGTCGGTGACTACCGCCGCGTGGCGCTGTACGGCATCGACTACCTCATCAAGGCCAAGCAGAACGACTTTGCCAACTGCGGCGACGGCACGATGACCGAGGATGTCGTCCGCCAGCGCGAGGAGATTTCTATGCAGATCTCCGCCCTGAAGGGCATGAAGGAGATGGCTGCTGCCTACGGCTTCGACATCTCCCAGCCCGCCGCCAACGCAAAAGAGGCCGTCCAGTGGCTGTACTTCGGCTATCTGGCCGCCATCAAGACCCAGAACGGCGCTGCCATGTCCGTTGGCCGTGTGTCCACCTTCCTGGACATTTACATCCAGCGCGATCTGGACAACGGCACCCTGACCGAGAGCGAGGCCCAGGAGCTGATCGACCACATGGTCATGAAGTTCCGTATGGTCAAGTTCGCCCGCATCCCCAGCTACAACCAGCTGTTCAGCGGCGACCCCGTCTGGGCGACCCTCGAGGTCGGCGGCATCGGCATGGACGGCCGCTCCATGGTCACCAAGAACGACTTCCGCTTCCTGCACACCCTCGAGAACATGGGCCCCGCCCCCGAGCCGAACATGACGGTGCTGTATTCCAGCGCCCTGCCCAAGACCTTCAAGGACTATGCGTCTAAAATCTCCATCGATACGTCCAGCGTCCAGTACGAGAACGACGACGTCATGAAGCCTGTCTGGGGCGATGACTACTCCATCTGCTGCTGCGTTTCCGCCACCCAGACCGGCAAGGAGATGCAGTTCTTCGGCGCACGTGCGAACCTTGCCAAGTGCCTGCTCTACGCCATCAACGGCGGCGTCGATGAGAAGCTCGGCGAGCAGGTCGGCCCCGCTTACGCCCCCATCACCGCCGAGTACCTCGACTACGGTGAGGTCACGGCCAAGTACGACGTCATGATGGACTGGCTGGCCGGGCTGTATGTCAACATCCTGAACCTCATCCAGTATATGCACGACAAGTACTACTATGAGGCTGCCGAGATGGCCCTGATCGACACCGATGTCCGCCGCACCTTCGCTACCGGCATTGCCGGCTTCAGCCATGTGGTCGACTCCCTGTCCGCCATCAAGTACGCCAAGGTCAAGTGCATCCGCAACGAGCAGGGCCTCGTCACCGATTACGAGATCGAGGGCGACTTCCCGAAGTACGGCAACGATGATGACCGCGCCGATGACATCGCCGTCGAGCTGCTGCGCAGCTTCCTCGAGAAGATCAAGCGCCGCCACACCTACCGCAACTCCGAGCCGACCACCTCTATCCTGACCATCACCTCCAACGTCGTCTACGGCAAGGCCACCGGCGCTATGCCCGATGGCCGCAAGGCGTACACCCCGTTTGCCCCCGGCGGCAACCCGAGCTACGGCGCCGAGACCCACGGCCTGCTGGCGTCCCTGAACTCCGTTGCCAAGCTGCCCTACCACTGGGCGCTGGACGGCATCTCCAACACCCAGACCATCAACCCCGATGCCCTGGGCCACAGCGAGGACGAGCGCGTCACCAACCTGGTGCAGGTCATGGACGGCTACTTTGACCAGGGTGCCCACCACCTGAACGTCAACGTCTTTGGCGTGGAAAAGCTGCTGGACGCCATGGAGCACCCCGAGAAGGAGGAGTACGCCAACTTCACCATCCGTGTCTCCGGCTACGCGGTCAAGTTCATCGACCTGACCAAGGAGCAGCAGCTCGACGTTATCGCACGTACCTGCCATAAGGTCCTGTAATTTTGTAAGCAGAATAGGGCCCGCAGCCGCGGCTGCGGGCCTTTTTTGTGGTATACTGTGTTATACCGCCCGGTAGGGGCCGGGCATGCCCGGCCCGCAGGTTTGCGCAAGCTACCCGTTCACGTTTTACAGCACCCCTTTTCAAATTGCATTGTAGGGAGGGATCTTGACCCCTCCGCGGCGGCCAGAGGGCTGGCCGCCCTACAAGCGCCCGCAAAAGGAATGCGTAGGGGAGGGATGTATCCCTCCCGGGACGTGTGCGGCAGCCGCGGGGCGTCGAGGACGCCGCCCTCTACCAATTCATTTTCCCGATAAACGGAGGCAAACTTATGTCCGAAACTCTAGGCTACATCCATTCTGTTGAAACCTTCGGCTTGGTCGACGGGCCGGGCGTGCGGTATATCATCTTTTTGCAGGGCTGTGCCATGCGCTGCCAATACTGCCATAACCCCGAGACCTGGGCGTTTACGAAGGACACCGCCAGCACCCCGCAGGAGGCATTTGCTGCCGCCTACCGCTACCGCAACTACTGGCGCGGCAACGGCGGGCTGACCATCAGCGGCGGCGAACCGCTTTTGCAGCTGGACTTTGTCAGCGAGGTGTTCCGTCTGGCCCGCGCCAAAAAGGTGCAGACCGCGCTGGACACCAGCGCCCAGCCCTTTGCGCCCGACAACGCCGAATGGATGGCCCGCTTTGACCGTCTGCTGGAAAACACCGACCTCGTCATTTTGGATTTAAAGGAAATTGACGACGAGAAGCACAAAAAGCTGACCGGCCACAGCAACAAAAACATTCTGGCCATGGCGCAGTATGTGGCGGCCAGAGGCGTGGACCTCTGGGTCCGCCATGTGCTGGTCCCCGGCCTGACCGATGACGCCGACGGCCTGCGGCAGCTGGATGCCTTTATTAAAACGCTGCCCACCGTGCGCCGCGTAGAAATTCTGCCCTACCACACGCTGGGACTGTTCAAGTGGCAGAACCTCGGTATCCCGTACCCGCTGGACGGCGTGCGCGTACCCACGGCGGAGGAGGTCGAAACCGCGGAGCAGCTTTTGCATGTGCGCGATTATCCCGATGCACCCAAGGGCAGCACCGCAAAGTAATTTCTACAAAAATACTGGGAATTATTTTGGGAAAATGCTTGACATCACTGCTGCAATATGGTAAAGTATATACGTGGTTAGCGTCTACTAACCATAACCAACCTCGAACCGTCAACCGGCTGTTTGCCTCTCCGGTGCGGTTCCTGCCAATAACAGGCTGCGCCTCCGTTTTGGCGTTTTGCTCTGCGCCTTTTTAGCGGTCTGCTTATTGCGTTTTGCCCCCATCGTTCTCTGCTCCGGACGGTGGGGGATTTTTTGTGCGAAGCGCAAAAAATCGCAGCATCACGGCCACGGGAAACCGCTGCCGCCCCTTTTGCGGTTTGTATGTAGGGCGGGGTGCCCTCACCCCGCCGCGGGCTTGCGGCAAGCTGCCGCCGCGGGGCGTCGGGGACGCCGCCCCCTACAGCGGCGAACCGCGAACTTTCCCGCTATGGCAGACGCCCGCAAAAAGGTCATCCCTCCCGGGACTATTGCAACCCTGTAGGGGCCGGGCATGCCCGGCCCGCGGCCTGACGAAAGCGCCCGTCTGCGGGAAACTACCCCGGGCGGATATGGAATCCGCCCCTACGGGAAATCGCTGCCGCCCCCTACAGCGGCGAACCGCGGGCGTACATCCCGCAAGCCTATCTTTCAACAACAACCGCCGCCCGTCGTGGAAAACTTCCCCGGCGGGCGGCGGTTTATTGCGCGTAAATAGGGTTTACTTGCTGATCCTGTCGATCACGGCCAACTCGTCGGGCGTGAACGTCGTGTGCTCCACGGCCTTGATGTTGTCCAGAATCTGCTGCGTTTTGGAGGCACCGATCAGAACCGTTGTGACCTCGTCGTGGTGCAGCAGCCAGGCAAGGGCCATCTCGGCCAGGGTCTGACCGCGCTGCCGGGCAAGGTCGTTCAGGGCGCTGATCTGCGCAAGGCGCTCCGGCGTGATGTCCTTTTCCTTTAAAAACCGCCCGTCGGTGTGGACGCGGCTGTCGGCGGGGATGCCATGCAGATAGCGGTCCGTCAAAAGCCCCTGCGCCAGCGGGCTGAAGGTGATGATGCCCTTGTGCAGCTTCGCGGCGGTATCCTTTAACCCGTTGTGCTCAATCGTGCGGTCAAAGATCGAATACCGGTTCTGGTTGATGACGAACGGTACATGCAGCTGGTCCAGAATGGCCGCAGCCTTTTCCAGCGTCGGGCCGTCGTAGTTGGACAGACCGGCGTACAGCGCCTTGCCGCTGCGCACGGCCTGCGCCAGTGCGCCCATCGTCTCCTCCAGCGGGGTGTTGGGGTCCATGCGGTGGTGGTAGAAAATGTCCACGTAGTCCAGCCCCAGCCGCTCCAGGCTCTGGTCCAGGCTGGCCAGCAGATACTTGCGGCTGCCCCAGTCGCCGTAGGGGCCGTCCCACATCAGGTAACCGGCCTTGGTGGAGATGATCAGCTCGTCGCGGTAGACGCCGAGGTCGTCCCGCAGAATTTTACCAAAATTCCGCTCGGCAGCGCCCGGCTCGGGGCCGTAGTTGTTGGCAAGGTCAAAGTGGGTGATGCCGTGGTCAAACGCCGTGCGGCAGAGCGCGCGCATATTCTCATACGGGGCGGTGTCACCGAAATTATGCCACAGCCCCAGCGAGACTGCGGGCAGCATAAGGCCGCTGGCCCCGCAGCGGCGGTAGGGGATGACCTGATAGCGGTTTTGTGCGGCTTGGTACATGGGGAAAGCCTCCTTTGCTTTTCTTTCATTATAATATCCGCGGCGGGTGCAGACAATGTGAAAGCTGCACAAAAAGCAGCATCAAAATTCGACACTTGACATAAATCCGATTTCGGACTATAATAGAATCCGAAATCGGATTTTAAAGAGGAAAGAAAATGGAAGAAAAGGAATCCCAGGCCCGCGCCCTGCTGGACAAAACGAACCGCCAGTTCAATGAATGCAACGCCCTGTACCACGCGGCGGCGCAGCGGTGCGGCCTGTCGGACGCAGCGTTCTGGACGCTGTATGCGCTGGTGACGTCGTGCGAGCCGCTGACCCAGAACCGCATTGCGGCGGACTGGGGCATCCCCAAGCAGACGCTGAACTCCGCCGTGGCGGCCATGGTCAAAAAGGGCCTGCTGGCGCTTTGCCCGGGAAAAGGAGCCCACAGCGGAAAGATCGTGACCCTGACCGCCGAGGGCCGTGCGCTGGCCGAGCGCACCGTCGTGCCGGTCATCGCCGCCGAGGAAAAGGCCATCCGCGCCTTTGGCCTTGCAAGCGCCGAGGAAATGTACCGTCTGACGCAGCGGCATCTGGAATGCCTGCAGCGGGAGTTTGAAAAAATTGCGCGGTAGGGGCCGGGCATGCCCGGCCCGCAGCATAACGGAAACAGAGAGGTAAAGGCAAGGTGCAGGGCCGGACATGTCCGGCCCCTACGCGCGTGCTTGCCGCAAAAACAGGAGCATTTATGTCAAAATCAAACCAGATCCAGCTGTCCGACCACTTTACAACGGGGCGGCTGCTGAAATTCACGGCGTCGCCCATTATCATGATGATCTTCACGTCGATCTACACGATTGTGGACGGCTTCTTTGTCTCGAACTGCGCGGGCAAAACGGCGTTCACGGCGCTGAACCTCATTTACCCCTATCTCCAGATGCTGGGCTGCCTCGGCTTTATGATCGGCACGGGCGGCAGTGCGCTGGTCGCCATGACGCTGGGCATGGGCGATGAGAAGCGCGCAAACCGGCTGTTCAGTATGCTGGCCGTTGCGACTGTGGGCATCGGTGCGTTTTTCAGCGTCATCGGCCTGGCACTGCTGCGGCCCGTGGCGCTGCTGCTGGGCGCAACGCCCGAGCTGCTGCCCAGCTGTCTGCTGTATGGCCGCATTTTGCTGACATTCCAAACGGCGTTCATGCTGCAATACCTGTTCCAGAGCTTCTTTATTGCCGCGGAAAAGCCCAAGCTGGGCCTGTTCTTCACGGTGGCGGCGGGCGCGACCAACATGGTGCTGGACTTCGTGCTCGTCGGCGTGGCGGGCTTTGGGCTGGCCGGTGCGGCGTCGGCGACGGTCATCAGCCAGATGGTTGGCGGTGTGGCGCCCATTTTCTACTTTGCGAAGCGCCGTCCCGGCTGCCGCCTGTATTTCACAAAGCCGCTGTTCAGCCTGCGGGAGCTGTTCAAAGCCTGCACCAACGGCATCAGCGAGCTGATGACGAATATCTCAATGTCGCTGGTCAGTGCGCTGTACAATATGCAGCTGCTCAAGCTGTTCGGCGCGGACGGCGTTGCGGCCTACGGCGTGCTTATGTATGTGGGCTTTGTGTTCGCGGCGGTGTTCATCGGCTATTCTCAGGGCACAGCGCCCATTGTCAGCTACCACTTCGGCGCGGACAATAAGGACGAACTGAAAAACCTGCTGCGCAAAAGTGCGGGCATCATTGCGGTGGCCGGTGTGGCGATGCTGACTTCCAGTGAGCTGCTGGCCGAGCCGCTGGCCAAAATCTTCGTCGGCTACGATGCGGGGCTGCTGGCGCTGACGACCCACGGCATGAAGCTGTACTGCATCAGTTTTATCCTGTCAGGCTTCAACATCTTCGGCTCGGCGTTCTTCACGGCGCTGAACAACGGCACAGTGTCGGCGGCTATCTCCTTCCTGCGCACGCTGCTGTTCCAGGTCGTGTCCATCCTGATCCTGCCGCTTATCATCGGCGTGGACGGCATCTGGCTTGCGGTAGTTGCCGCCGAGGCCATGGCGCTGGTATGCACCGGAGGGTTTGTTGTGAGGGGGAGAAAGAGGTATGGGTATCTGTAAATAAAAAAGAGGGCGCGAAAGCGTCCTCTTTTTTGCGTCTCTAAGGCTTCCTCCTCGGGGCTGCGCCCGCAGGCGCGTGTCGAAGCGCAACCGCCGGAGGCGGCTCTTAGCGCGGAGATTGAAGCTGTCCGCGTAAGCGGACTGATGAGGGCAGAGCTTGCCAATGCATCTCGTGAATGGGTAATTGCGGCACACTCGCCCCTCATCCGGCCTCGGGCGGGGCCTCGGCCACCTTCCCCCGCGGGGGAAGGCTACCTTGCTTATTCCTCCTCCTGCTCCAAAATCTCCTGCGCGACCTCGCCGCGGCTCATGCGGGTGTCCATGGCGCGCTTTTCGATCAGGCGGTGGGCGTCGGTCTCGGTGTAGCCTTTTTTCTCAATCAAATAGCACTTTGCGCGGTCCACCAGCCGCAGCTGGGCGATTTTGTCCAGCAGCTTTGCGTTCTCGGTCCGCAGCACGGCCAGGCGCTTGTAGCTGCTGGCCGCGATCTGCACGGCCTGCCGGAACTGTGCGCCGGTGAACGGCTTGGCCAGCACAAGCACGCCGAAATCCTGCAGCTTATCCGCGATCTGCTCCGCGGTGCCGGTCTTGGCCAGAAGGATGACGCCTGCGTCGGTCTTTTCCACGGCGTCGGTGCCCAGCTCGTGGCCGAACTCATCGGGCAGGGGCGTGTTGATGATGACGACCTCAAAGTCGTTGGTATCCATGCGGCGGCGCGCTTCGCCGCCGCTGGCGACAATCGTGGGGCGGGTATAACCCAGCTCTCCGATATGCCGCGCCAGATATTCATTGGCGTTATTCCCCGCCGAAACGATCAGGGCTTTTGCCATAGGCTGCCCTCCCTTCCTGATAATTTACGATGAAGCTTTCGGGCAGGCCGCCCTACGTACTCCCGTAAAATCAAATGATCAGGAAGCTGTGCGCTCTTTCCCAGCTCTCGGTGTCGGGGGCACCCTCGGCGTCGTGGCAGAGCTGGGTCTGGTACTCAAAGTACTTGTTCATCAGGGCAACGGGCAGCTCACGGCTGATAAACTCGCTCTGCCCGGCCACGGTGATGGCCTCGCGCAGGGTGCGGGGCAGGCTGTCCAGACCCGCCGCGGCGCTGGGATGGAACAGGTTGCGGTTCACGGCCTCGGGCAGGGGCAGGCTGTGCTCGATGCCGTCGAGACCGGCGGCCAGAATC
>OHBE01002697.1_pt1 | contig 12574 bp, 18 predicted proteins | sample 1577231 | NCBI WGS metagenome assembly OHBE01 (sample SAMEA3541506, study PRJEB24748) | human gut metagenome | biome: human gut; feature: human-associated habitat; material: faeces | place: China | collected 2012
GGCGGTCTATCTCTTGTTTTCGGTTGCTTGCTTCCTTACCGTACATGAGCATTTGCCCCCGGATTGTCATTACCATAGCCCTCCAAGAGGTTGATAACGCCCCAGATGCCAAGACCTGCGCCCAGTGCAATCACAAGGGTCTGCAATACGTCTACTGCCGAATTGAAAAATGTCATAGATTGACCTCACTTTCTGCCGCTTTGCGGCTCTTGAATTTTTGTGTTTGTATTTTTGTGCATGAAAAAAGCCGCCCTCATCAAAAAAGGCGGCTGCGCGGGCAATGCCCGCAAGGGAATAGGAAGTGCAGAGGTAGGAGCGCGTACCATGTAGCCGATGCTTACGGTCTTGATGGCGGTATCACCTCCCAAGTGGCGGTGCGGACAATTTCGCCGCCCGCTTTAATGAGATCGAGAGCTTGCGCCCGCTGGCGTTCGCCGCCGCTTTGAAAGCTCTCCAAAAGCTGCACGGCACCCCATACCGCAAGCCCTGCGGCAAGAGCGGTGATAAGCGTCTGCATGACTGCTTCCGGCGTTTTGCAGGCGTTCGTCACGGCGTCCTCCTTTCCGCGCCGCCCTGCTTGGCAAGGTAGGCGCTGTATGCGGTCAGAAAGCGGTCGATGGCTTCCTGCCGCTTTTGCTGCCGCTTCTCCGCAAGGGCGACCAGCTCCCGGATCGCCCGCGCAAGCTGCTGTTTTTCCCGCTTCTTTCTGATACGTCTGTTCATTCCGTAACCTCCTGTAAATCCGCTGCGTCAATTTCGTAATAGTCAAAGACGGTATCCGGCTTGATGATTACCGGGCGTCGCTGCCGCTTCAAAAACTTCTCGATGTCAAAGGTGTTTTTCTTGTCATAGTCCGAAAGGTATTTGTATTTCGGGTGCCTCGTGATGTCGTACTTGTCGGAGAAGAACGGGCGAACGCCCCGTAGCTGCAAGATACATTTCCCGCCGTCCATCACGGCAATTTCGTCCTGGCTCATAAGCTCCTTTCCGAGCTTTTGATAGTTCAGCCCATGAGAAACGTCCCGCCCTCGGTTTTCGGAAGTGTTGAAGCTGTCAATCGTTTCTTTCCCCAAAACCTCGGAGATTTCTTTCAGCGTCGTTTTCTCCTTGCCGCCGAGGAAAAGGGTTGTGTCGCAATTCCCGATGATGGTGTCGGCGTGTTCCTTGTAGATGGCTTTTAGCTGGCTCTGCGCCTGCACCACAAGGCAAGCGGAGATTTCCCGGCTTCGCAGGACGCTGATCAGCCGTTCCAAATTGGGGATCGTGATGTTGGCTACCTCGTCCAGCAGACAGCGCACATGAACGGGCAGCCGCCCGCCGTATTCGTCGTCGGCTTTGGTGCAGAGCAGATTGAAAAGCTGCGATACGATCATCGCCGTTACAAAGTCAAAGGTGGGGTCGGTGTCGCTGGTGATGATAAAGAGCGCCGTTTTTCGGTCGCCCAGCGTGTCAAGCTCCAATTCGTCGCTCTCCATCAGCTCCCGCAGCTCCTTAATGTCAAAGGGTGCAAGCCTCGCACCGCAGGAAATGAGGATCGAGGAACGGGTCTTGCCCGCAGACAGGAGAAACTTTTTGTACTGCTTGACCGCAAAATGCTCCGGGTCTTTTTCCTCCAAGCGTTCAAACATGAGGTCAACGGGGCTTTGAAACTCGCTGTCATCCTCGCGGGCTTCGCTTGCGTTGATCATTTCAAGCAGCGTCGTAAAGTTTCGCTCTGCGTCCGGGGCTTCGTAGTGAATGTAGCCGATTAACGCACAGTACAGCAGCCGCTCGGCTTTCACCCAAAAATCCTCGCCGGACTTTTCGCCGCTGCCCTTGGTGTTGGCAATCAGTGTGTTTACCAGCTTCAAAATATCCTTTTCGTCGCGGAGATAGGCGAAAGGGTTGTATTTCATGCTCTTTTTGAAGTTAATGGTATTCAGCACCTTAATACGGTACGGCTCATAGACGATCTTTCCGTTTTTTCTAACGGGCTTTCCGTCCTCGCCCAGCTTCGGACTGCCGCGTTCCAGGAGCTTGCCGCATTCGAGCAGGAGAGTACCTTTCGGGTCAGACACGAGATAGCTGCTGTGCATTTGCATCAGGTTGGGTTTGACGAAAAAGCGGGTTTTGCCGCTTCCGCTGCCGCCCACCACCAGCACGTTTTTGTTCCGTGCGTACTTCGGCTGCTTCGGGCGGCTGTTCATCATCAGCCGTTCCGTCTGTGTGAGCAGCACATTGTTTTCAAACACCGGGTCGATGTACGGGCGTATATCGTCGGCGCTGCCCCATCTCGCGCTGCCGTACTCTACGCCACGGCGATATTTCTTCGCATTTTTGCCTTTGACGTAGACAACAAGCCGGATCAGTGCCGCGCCCAAAACGCCCACAAGTAAATCTGCGGGGTGCAGGCTCGGCGCGAATGAGGAAAAGGCGGCGGCAAAGCCGTCACCAATGGAAAGCAGCTTGCCGGAGAAGTCAGCCCCCGGCGCAAGCCGCGCCGCCTGTCCCGCTTTATCAAAGAGAAAGACAAAGAGCAGATAAGGCAGATTGGGAAGTATCAGCTTTTTCAGATTTATGCTTTTCATCGCTCAATGCCCCCTCTTGTCTGATTTTTCACCTTTTGGCGGTCAGCGTTAAGCTGCTTCGCCTTGTCCTTAAAGGCGGCTAACGCCTTGCGGATCGAGGGCTTTTGTTCCTGTGTCAGCTTCTTTGCGGAAAACTCCTGAAAGGCTGCGGTCAAAACGTCCGCGTCGCGCCCCTTGAAAAACACAAGGTAGCGGGGCGGGCTTTCCGTCGCGTCCTTTTTCAGCGCAAAGTCAACGCCGTATTTCTTTGCCGTACTCTCAAAGGCTTTGATATTGCTGTCAGTGATTTCGATGCTGCTTACGCCTGCGTTCTGCTTCATAAGCTGTTTTAGGGTCTGCTTGCCGTGGTGCTGCACCGGCTTATCCAACTGCTTTTTGATTTGTGAAAGCATGAAGCGAATGGATTTTTGCAGCATTTCGGCGGTGAGCTTGGTCGTCCTTATGGATAAGGCAATGACTTTTTCGTTGATTTCATCTTGCATTTACCGTCCTCCTTTCGCGGTGTTATGTGCTGCGCCGCTTTTGGGCACAAAAAATGGGCGTCCGCTGCCTGCGCCGCCCCGCTTAAATCCGCACCAGTAAGCCGTTCAAGTCCTCGGCGCGGACACCCGCAAGATACCAGTTGTCGCCGTACTCCATGCGGGTCGGCTTCCATTTGCCGCTTGTGAATACCTCCAAGCACTCGCCGCAATGCAGCCCGCCGTAGTAATCGGCAAGGTCAAAGCGGATGTCGTAGCGGTCAGCGGTTTCGTCAAAAAACAATGCGCCCTGCTTCATAGTCTTGTCCTCCTTTGGTTTTACAGGCTTTCGCCCTCGTTGCAGGTGTAATCGGGTATGCCGCCTTTCGGCTTCGCCCATGCGCCGCCTGCCATGTCGTGGGCGACAAGGGCGGTATAGTAGCTGTCGATGGTGGACGGGGCGTTGAACAGCACCGCCCGTAGATACTGCTTGATATTGCGGATCTTCGTGGTGTTCTCCCGCATACAGTCAAGGACAAATTCAATATGGCTGCTCGTCAGCTTCAAAAACTTGCTTTTGACAAGCTCTGCCGGATAGTCGTCCCCGGCGATGCGGAGCGTCTTTCTCGCTGTGCATACCGTTTCCAGTATGAGGTCAACGATTTCGTCCAGTCGGTCTTTATCCATGTGCGGGTCCTGTATGAGAATGTCATACTCGATATTGTCCTTGATGATGTCCCGGTAAATCTCTACTGCGCTCTGCGTTTTCGCTTCCGTTCCTTTCCGTTCCGGCTCTGCCGCGTCCTCTGTGAAAGGTGAGGGGTAAGGGGAAAGGATAGGAATGGAATGGGTATTTGATATATCCGTATTTGATTTCTCTTTTTTTGATAAATCAGTTCTTGATATATCTTTATTTAATTGCGTTGGATTTTCCAACGTAGGGTTTTCCAACGTTGGATTATCCAATGTTGGATTTTCCAATGTAGGTAAATCCGATACAGGTGGCTGCGGCTGCTCGTAAATGATATAGTCTGCGCCCCGCAAGCGTCCTTTCTCGTCGCGTTCGCGGCTGCGGACGATATACCCGGCTTTTTCAAGCTCTCGTACCGCTTCGCGTATCGCGTCGATTTTCTCCCGGTTGATGTGGGACAGCCCCGCAAGGGTATAGTCCCAGTTGTCCGGCAGGGACAGCATTTGCGAAAGCAGCCCCTTTGCTTTCAAGGTCAAGCCCCTGTTGCGTAGATGGTGGTTGCTCATTACGGTATAGCCGCGGTTTCGTTCCACACGGAAAACTGCCATTGTTCATCACTCCTTTGCTGTGGTTTTGTTACGCAGTAGAAGCGCGTTTTTAAGGGAAAAGGTATAAACACCTTACCCCGTCAAAGTCGCGCCCCAAAAGCCGCTTGACGCAAGGCTTTTTCCTGCTCTACTGCGTAACATAAGGGCATGAAAAAAGCGGCGTTTCTGTTCTCCCTGTGTGGGATTGAGAAACGCCGCCTGTGCGCGTATTCTATTGTGCTTCCGTGATATAGTCTTTGATGATTTCGCCAAAATCTGCCGTAAAGGAAAAGATGAAGTATTCCAATACGTCGGGGGCGGCGTCCATCGGCTCGGCTTCCTCGGAAAACGGTAAGCCCATAAGCCCATACAGCATTTTGATGATTTTGAACAGCTTGCCCCGGTCTGCGGGGGTGTTCATGGAAACGAGAACATCGGTAAGGCGGTTGATGGTTTCCATATCGCCGCCTGTCGTCACCCAGACCATTTCTGCGAACGGCTGCGTGATTGCTCCGGCGACAAGGTTTATCTTATCCTTGCTGATTTCGCCGGACGGGGTTATAATACCCTTGTCTAAAAGTACGTTATTCATGTCGTCCTCCTTTATTTTTGTGGTGCTAAAATGGTGCCCGGTCTTACAAAACCACCTTGTACGGAGATACGGCAAGATAAATGATGATATGCGGAAAACCTTGATTTTAAGCCATTTTCTCATGGTGTCTTAAACATTTATGAGGGCTTATAAGAAGATTTTCCGCTATCAAATCAATAAAAAATAATATTCATCATCGTCAATATATATTTTACAAGCAATGCTGGACAATTCCTGCAAATTGTCCTCAATGATTTTCCTGCACCGTATCGGAACACGCAAACTTGCATATAGTTTTCGCTGATAGGAAACAATTCCAGAAAATTCCCACTGTGGCAAATACACAAATTTTGATACTTGCAGAATAGAAGAAAGATCAGTTCTATTTTCTTCTTCTAAGTAAACTATCATTGAAGTTAGCATATTTTCTTCTGAAACAGTATACATAGCAAAAGTCCTCCCGCTTTAATTTTTAGTTATCTGTTTTAAGTGTAGTTGAGAATAGTTATAAAGTCAATCAAATATCATACTTCGGGCCAACTTGGCCCGAAGATTGACACTACAAATTTTATGCCGTAGAATGACCATAAGGGATGATGCGACCAAAATATTAGCAGATTTTGAAAGGAGGTCATGTTATGGATAATTTGTTTTTTCCATTTGATTTAAGTGATTTTCCAACAGTAGACAAGGAAAAACGCAGGGATGAAATAATTGAAGCAACAAAGGCTTTAAATAAAATGATAAAGGATAGTAGAAATCAAGCAAAACAGAGCAACTGCTATTATTGTGGGAACGATTGCGATAGTTTCTGCAATTCTCATACATTGCCTGCGTTTTGCTTAAGAAATATAGCTCAAAATGGGAAGGTTTTTTATTCAAATACTATCCTTGATTTGCCGCTACTCAAGGATGACAAAGGCGTTAATGAAGCTGGCACTTTTCATTTAATTTGCCGTGATTGCGATAGCACAGTATTTCAGGATTACGAAAAACCCGACAATTACAAAGATATTCCTTCTATTAAGATGTTAGCTCAAATTGATATGAAGAATAATCTGAAAAACATTAGCAAACGGCTAATGGAAAAAGAAATGTACGACATAATGCGTGAAAGAATAGGAGTAAGAGAAGAATGGTCACAGGCAAAAAAAGATGTTAATGATCTGGATTTAAACGAATTTAAAGAGGCATATGCTCGTGCTAAAAAGCGTTCTTTAAAACCGTTTTCTGGTGATTATTATATTGGTTATTATGCTAAACTGCCTTATGTAGTACCTGTAGCTTTTCAAGGAACGATTGCTTTAATTTTTGATCTTGAAGGGAATGTTATCAATAATGTATACAATCAAGACCCTAAATACAAGATTATGAATATGTTTCTATGTATATTTCCATTAAAGACCACAAGCATTATTATGATGTTTGTTTCGACAGACAACAATAGGTATGGTCGATTTTTTAAGCAACTCAAAAAACTTGGCAGTTTGAATGAGCAACTAAGTGTAATTAACTATATTTTATTTTCATATTCCGAGGACTATTTTTTATCCTCAAACATACCTCAAAATATTTTAAAAGAGCTGGTTGCTTTATCTGGTAAGACACCAGAACTTCTGACTCTTACGCCACCATCGCCTGAAAGGATACTTGAAGCTGCAAAAGAGATTTTTGATTTTCGTGACAGGCAAAACATACCTAATCTACTTTCAAGTCAGTTTGCATTGAATAATGAATGATTGTCAAAGAAGTGAGCAAATATGAACCTGCTCACTTCTTTTTTTGGTTGTTTATTGGACAAGATTTACTAACCGTCTGCAACATTGTTGGCCCCGTGCCTGCATTGATGCACTTTCATTCGTGTTGATATTCCTACACATTTCTGCTACTATTAGCGAGGAGGCACCCTGTCGTATGGAATTTTCCTGTCCTCCCGGAATTATAGAGAATTACAGAGAAAACACATAAAGGAGGAAATCCCAATGAAAACAATGCATAGACTACTTTTGGTTTTTTCGTGCCTTGTCCTTTTAACTTTTTGCGGCTGCACCAAAGCAGGCGAAGAACCGACACCTCCCCCCACGCCGCCGGTGGAAGAGACACAGGCACCGGTACTGACAGAAACAAAAAGAATATCAGTTTCTCCAGCAGCAGGCAACGAACACCTGCTTATTTTCGAGTGCCCAGTTGATTGGGAAAGCAATGGATACAATTACATCGACTATCAAGGAAGAAAGCTCGTCGAAATATCCTATTGTTCTACACAGGATAATAAAGCACGCCTGCAAAAGATGGAGGATGTCCAGGTAAAGCAGTTAGGAAATCGGGATTTTTTCACTTATTCGGAGGAATACGGCATACTGGAAGGACCAGAATTGGTACCGGGTGTGGTGGAGAAAAAGGTCTATCTCTATACCATTTGGATTTATTATTTCTTTGATGGAGAGGATGGCTATCGGATCGCCCTGTTTGAAAATCAAGAACGGGAACAGGTTATCAGTGTAGAAGAATTCGAGACCATTCTAAGTAAAATAGAAATCGCGTAAGCAGAAAAAGGAGGGGGGATGCCCCCTCCTTTTTCTGCTTACTGGGTAATGACGGTTTATACACATACTGGGTTTAAGAATTTTCTAAGATAGTATAGCTTCCAATATGCTTATAGTCGTCATCATACAACCATGTCCCTACTTCGCTTTTTTTAATACGTACTTCTTGGTTCGCACCGATCTGAAATACAAATCCAGGGTTTATGGTAGTATCTGTACCATTCTGAAGAATTATCGGCTTCTTGAAATGAGTGGGAGTCCAAAAAGTGTACTTAGGGGTAGTATCGGTATCGCACTCTACATGGAGATGGACACCGTTTGCTACGCCCCTTTTGCCCATGGTTCCGATGACATCACCTCTGGAAATACTAACCGGGCTATTGTAGTCAGTTACTTCAGGGATAGCCATAGCCTCCATATGCCAATAGCGGACTGTCAAATCCTTTTTAACGCGGCTACCATTCTCATACACAAGTACATTTGGATATACAATGCAGGCAAAGAATCCAACGTTTTCGTCCTCGCCAGAGCGATAAATTAAGCCAGAACCACTTGCAAAGATGTTATTAGCAATAATCTCGCCTGTATAACTTGCATTGGCGTCAACAATATCATGACCATAATGCGCACCAATATTGAAGACACCATAAGCCGCTACCTTGTATCCACATGTATAAAGAGCTTTGTTTACGGGATAAATGAGCACCTGCCCATCGCCGGGTTCCGGCTCCGGACCAACAGGGGGCTTCGGATCAGGAGGCGCAGCCAATAAGATGGGTTTCCATGCAGGCAGAGGGTCGCCTTCGTTAAGGTCAGTAAAATAGACATTTCCGTTGCTGTTAAAGCTCTTGCCGCTATTGGTACCATTGACGCCTGCGTTGGCTGTCAAATACTTATTCCGATACTGATCATAGGTAAGGCGAATATAAATGTACCCGTCACCCGCGCTCCCTACATCTATGCGCGAAGTTTCAGAAGGCGCGAAAACATGTGCGTTGAAGTCTTTTACGCCACCAATGGAAGAAGAACCTGTGTAGAGGTCCAGCGCAAGATTCATATTACCCTTACACTTCAGATATTTTTCTCCATTCGCCTCCTCCACGTAAACCCACTGCTGACAGATATCATTGTCATCGGAGGTGTACAGGCACACATTCGCCAGAGAAGTCGGCTGTGTGCCGTACACATTCAAGGATCTGCCTTTTCCGTTGGTACCTGTGTCACCTTCAGCATTACGATTCAGAAATCGATAAGTTGCTCCATTTACAAGATTCATACTGTTTTCTCCTTTTTTCTTGTTTTTTTGTCTTTTGAAAACCTCGGTTTTTCAGCACTCCGCGGCGAGCCGTTAAAGCCAATGTTTTCTCTCTCTTTAGGAAGATGAACTGCTTCTACATATACCTGTCCCCTTGACATAACGGGAAATAAGTGATATTCTTTAAGAAGCAATACTTCCTACTTCATATTGTAAGAAGTTTAGGTTCACTTGTCAAGGGCTTTTGAATTTTTTTTGAAGGAGCGTTATGTAATATGACTTTCGGAGAAAAGGTGAAGCAGGCACGAACAATACTCGGACTGACTCAAGTGCAGCTTGGAGAGATCCTGGGGGTTACCCAGCGAACAATAACCGCATACGAGACCGATACATATATGCCCCGCACGCGGGAAGCCTATTGCAAACTCGCAGACGCTCTCCATGTAGATGTAAACTTCCTATTGACCCAGGGGGATGCATTTGTATTGGAGGCAGGCGAGCGATATGGACATCGCGGAAAAAAAGGAGCCGAAGCGCTCGTGGGTGAGCTGACCGGTTTGTTCACCGGCGGCGAGCTGGCAGAGGAAGATATGGATGAACTGATGCTTGCGATCCAAAAGGCATATGTAATCGCCAAGGAGAACAACAGGAAATATGCGCGAAAGAATCGTACCGAGAAGAATGATTGATCCCCTCCTGCGTAAGCCAAAGGAGGTGTGCCCATGCAGCTAAACTCGTCCATTTGCATAATGGACAAGGCGAACCATATTGTAAAAGCGGCCGGATCCCGAGAACCCGAACTCATCGCTGACTACTTGGGAATCATCATTATGCCGGTAGACTTCGCCAAGCAAAAGGGCGTTTATAAGGAGATTGAAAGAAACCGCTTTATCTTCATAAAAAAAGACCTGTGCCCTGAAATGCACAGGATCGTCCTGCTCCACGAGATCGGTCACGCAGTACTGCACCGGAATGAAGCAAAGTTATTTTCCGATCTCAATCTGTTCCACATGAAAAATGACCGAATGGAATATGAGGCAAACTGCTTTGCGGCGGAGGTTGCGCTGCCCGATGATGAGGTTTTGAATTATATACAGGAAGGCTTCGATATGGAACAAATCGCCAAAGCGATGAACACAGATATCAACCTGGTTGCCATGAAAGCAGCGAACCTGAATCGAAAAGGGTATTCTTTCCGACTGCAGGACAGCAGAAGCGACTTTTTGAAGTTTTGAATTCATTAAAACATCGCCCTCCGATCGCTCGACCGGAGGGCACATCTATATTCATTACAGCTCCATCTGTTTCCCTAGATAGCTCGCCGCCGCCTGAATGAGCTTCTGCTCGTCGTCATCGATGGCGGCGGAGCAGCATATGAATACTTTTATTTAATTTCTTGTTCCAATGAGTCAAACTCTGGTGTGGAGAAAAATTCACTGAGTGTGATATCCAACCCATCGCAGAGCTTCTTGATGGTAGCGACACTTGTACTGTTGTTCCGTCCACTGATGATGTTGTTTATAGTGGATTGAGTAATTCCACTCATACTGCACAACTTATTAATAGAGATATCGCGCATATGACACAATTCAATAATGCGATTTTTGACGGCTTCGCCGACACTCATAGATATCATCTCCAATCTTTTTTAAAAATGATACCTAATTGCTATTGCAAAGATTAACCCTTTTGAGTTATAATGAACTCAAAAGGGTTAGCTTGTCACTCCAAACTGTGCGATGAAGATAATCCGACGAGAAAAAGATTAGTTAGACACTTCGGAAGATGATGGTATGGGCTATGTGGTATGTGGTATGAAAGAAGGGAACAAAGTGTTAATGGTAATGTAACTTTGAGCATTAAGTTGAATAGAGTTACAGCAGTCTTGAAGTAGAGTAGGAGGAAAATTATGTTTTGTACAAATTGCGGAAAAGAACTGGTTAACGGTTCTACTTTTTGCCCGAAATGCGGGGCGGCGCAACAAGAACCTACACCGCCCTCTGTGTCTAACACGGGGAAACGTGCAAACGCTGTAAACCAAACCGTGGTTCAGAAAGCCCCATATAACACGATGTGTATTATTGGATTGGTAATATCGGGTATTTCTCTTTTAATCAATTTTTGGGGACTGGTAGGAATTGCCGGTATAATTGTGTCTGTTATTGGGCTTATAGGGTGTAAGCAGAGGAATGAGCATGGAAAGACGCTTGCGATTGTTGGTATTATCGTTGGTACAGTATCCGTTATCTATGCAATGCTTCTCCTTTCTATTCTGTAGTAAACAGGCTCATTACTCGCAGTGGATACAATAGTGTACTCTAATCGCAGTACGATATCGTTTCACGGTTCAACATCGCAGGATTGCTTACAGGAGGAAATTTTATGGAATTCAGTTTTAAGGAAGTAGTGCAGAGCATGAACTATCCAGTTTTGCAAATTAGAAAAGGTGACGAAGTGATTGCAAGAGGAATACATATTTTGGATAGCGTATTGGCTTGCTGCGATGGAGAGATGTCTTCAATTAGTTATCCGGATACTGGTGTGTTTGTTCTGTTTAATGGTAGTGTGAGTTTTGCAGTGGAGAAGAAATATGAGCAGTATATCGATGAAGACGGGAAAACTACAAGAGATATTATTTTCCAAAGCAGAAATGCGGCTGCTCAATTTGTGCTCGGAGATACAGGACGAACAAATAACTGGAAATAATGGCCATGTCCGAAAATAGTTGTGGTGCAACTGTGCAAATTGTTTTTGATTATTAAAGATTTTACGAATTAGGAGGATATATGAAAAAGTATTTAAGTTTGTTTTTAGTAATTAGTATCATCTTTTGTTTTGCCGGCTGCGGCAAAAGCGAAGATGATTATAAATCTGCTATTTATCAGCATATGAAGACAGAACATGGGGCGTCATCGATATCCTATGAGAGCCTAAAAATTCGAAATGATAAATCTGCAGTGGCACATATAGATATTGCTATGCCAGCGCAGATGGGAGGGACAATTGAAATGAGTAACCAGCTTACGCTTGATAAGGACTGCAATATTAATTCCTGCACATGGTGTGAACTGGGCTTATAAATAATACGGTATGTCGATGCATTTAGAAAAAGAACATAGCTTGTCCCAAAGCCAAGCGGTTGTCGGCAGCTTCGGCGTGGTGATGGGTAGATTAACCTTGTACACCACTTGGAATTTGTATGGAAGCGCAGCTATAAGCCATAAATGAAAAGAAAGCATTAGATTATTCCTGCGTTACTATGGGGAGTTCGAAGTGGCAGAAGAAAGCACTACATTTGAGATAACAAAAACCGATGACGGATATAGAATATCCAACATTGGTTATCACCCAGCCTCTTTGCAATAGAGTTATGTTAATTTCAGTGCAAACGGTGCTTATCTCAAATAGCACCACAATACATCGCCCTCCGATCACTCGACCGGAGGGCACATCTATATCCATTACAACTCCATCTGTTTCCCGAGATAACTCGCCGCCGCCTGAATGAGCTTCTGCTCGGCGTCGCCGGGGCGGTCGCTTTCCTTGTTTTGCAGGAACATCACGCTGCCGCACACATCACCGGAGGAGATGATAGGGGGCTGCACCAACGCATAATAGTTGACACCCTCAATGGGCTGTAGCGGCTGCCCGTCTCCGGCAGAGAAACACTTACGGTTCTCGATCTGATCCTCCAAGCCATGTGATACCCGACGCTCCAGCACCTCCCGCCGACTGCCACCACATGGCCCCGTTCGGTGATGAGTACGGGAAAACCGGCGGTGCGATACAGCACCTCGCAATACTGCGCTGCGATGCTGCCCAGCTCGCTGATAGGGGAGTACTTCTTAAAAATGACCTCCCCCTCATTGCTGACGAAA
>OHBE01002705.1_pt1 | contig 12556 bp, 17 predicted proteins | sample 1577231 | NCBI WGS metagenome assembly OHBE01 (sample SAMEA3541506, study PRJEB24748) | human gut metagenome | biome: human gut; feature: human-associated habitat; material: faeces | place: China | collected 2012
TTGGTCTGAAGCAATGATGTTCGGGTAGAAAGGTGCCTGACGCATACCAGTTGTAATAGCAACACGGATGATTTCCGGTACAATCCAACGGATATTCTGTTGCGGCATAGTGAAGATGTTCTGCATTGTATCAAGCTTCGGATTAATGCCCAACTTTTCAAAGAAGGCATCCTGTGATACACCATATTTACCCTGTACCAGTTCTTCCAGAGTAACTTCAATAGGTAATGTGTTGTTGGAACCCTGACGGTATGCTTCCAAACTTCTTACCATTTCCGGAAGTTCCTTTCTAAGGTCTTCCATTTTCAATTGTGCAAATTTTGTATTCATTGTTCTTTTAAGGTTCAGTTAATGATTAGCGTACCAATACTTGAATAATATCATTAGCTTCATCAGCCGGTACGATGCTAATGAATTTTGTTTCATCGGCTGAAGTTTCAGCAGTGATGAAACGGTCAATCAACAGGGTATCTGTGGGTTTTACATAACCACATTCCATAGCCTCTTTAGCTACCCAGTTTACAACCATGAAAGCTTCTACAGCTACAGTTACTTCTACGGGGAAATTTCTTTGAGCCTGATAAGCTGGGTTAATGTTGTCAGTTACAGCTATACCCAGATAAACCTGGCTGCCATCTCCACCCGGGATATAAGGTTCGATATTACCATCGGTATCCAAAGCTACCGGCATACCCTGATGAATAACTTTGTTTTCTTTTACACAGAAAGCCTGATGCAACTTGTTAGATTCGCTCTTATAGATCACCGCTCTGGGAGTTTTTTCACCAAACAGAGTCATCGGTTGATCCTGATTTACCAGCTTAGTAGTAGGATGTGTATTCATACTCTTCTTATTTTAGAGATTATTTTAATTTGTTTGAATAGATACCTTTCAGAATCTCTTCAGTACTCTTTTCGGAATTCTGAGCAGTAGCTTTGTTATCGGATTTATCCTCTGCCTCAGTTGCAGAAGAAGCACGGCTTACATCGTGAGAACCGCATTTAGCACAGGTCATTGGGAATTTTTCTTCCAATCGAGCTTGGTAATCTTTAGTAAGAGAGATCAAAGTTACCATGCCGGTAGTTTCGGCATTCAACATTGTAACGATAGTTTCATCAGCTTTGTCACCCATAAGTTTTTTATAGGTTGCAACAGCATTTTCACGGAGAGATGCAATGTGGTTTTTACCTACCTGAGCCATTTCCTTCAGATTTGCAACTTCTGCATTCAGTTTAGTAACCTGTTCTGTAAGAGAAGTTTTTTCTGTAGTTAAGTTATTCACAGTAGTCTGAAGAGTGTTACGAGAATTAACCAATTTCTGAATGGCTGCAAATGCAGTTTCCTCGTTCATCTCTGTACCTTTGGCAAGAGTAAGGCAATCTTTACCAAAGATTCTTTCTAAAAATTTTTGTAGTTCATTCATATCTTTATTATTAGGATTTTGATTTCCTTGGTTATCATCATAAGATTGGGAAGTATCGTTATTTTCACTGAACAAAGCTAGATCAGTTTTCGTATCATAGAAGAAATACTGTTTAGACTTATCATCCCTATATTCTTCGTATGAAGCCCAAGTTCTCTTGGCAAAATTGGGATTAATGATTTTACCATCATCCCCAATCTTCTGAGCAAAAGCATCAGCTCCATGAGATACCAAAGAAGTTTCTAAGTATCTTACTACTTCAGTAACGATTCTTCGTACCATAACTCCCTTAGAATCATAGGTACCCAGTTTCTGGTAGAATTCGTTATCTTCCATATTTGGGTGAGACTTATCCCACTTAAACTGTACTGTTACTGAATTAGAATGGATAGATGGGGGATCCATAAGAATGCCTCTAGCAATTCTCGGATTTGCTTTACCATCAATCTTTAATATACCATTGATACCTGCAGGAATAACAAAAGAACCATCCTTGTATTCATCTTGCCAGATAACTTGTGATACAGCTCCAATAGCATTACCAATATTAGTCTCATGGTCACAGTTTACTGTTTGTCCTAAGAGCATTCTCATAGAAGCTTTTAATACTCCATGACCAAAATCGGTAGGATTCCAGTTCTTAGACACAATAGTTGCAGATAATAATCTGAACATTGGTTTAATAAACTCCTCATCTTTGGGAGTAAGTTCTTCTGGCTTCAAGTTAGGATAATAGGTATTATAATCTATTTCTCCTCCCCAAAAACCAAATTGACTGACTGACTCCTTAGAAGTTTGAGCCCATTTATAAAAATTCTCCGAGAAGGTTTGTGGTTCTATGGATGTTGGGATATACCCAGCCATTATAGTATGACCACTACCTATCACTAAAGAATCTAAATGTTCTCTGTTCTTTTTAGTAATCGGTTTACTCATCTTGATTTAGTATTTTGATCTCCTCGTGAAGGAGCCGGGTTATTTTTATCTCTTGATCTACGAGCGGATTGATTCTTATCGTCCTGTCTCTGTTTCTTCTTAGTACCCTCTTGTGGGTCTGAATTACCTCCCTTAGCAAATTGGTCTTCCAATGAAACTCTTGGTTCTTCTTCTGAAGGGGAATCATAACCCATTTCCCAAGCATATTGATATTGAGAAATGATACCTGCCTTGTAAAGTAAGTCAAGGTTCTGAATCTTATACTGTCTACCTTGTTGGATTTTAACCTCATCAGAGATAGTGGATGATCCCCAAGTAATGGATATTCCCTTGCAATCAAAGCCAGCCAGACGTAGTTCTAGTTCATAAATAAACTTAAGAACATAAGAAACTATCATTTGGATATTCTTTAGCTGACTTATAAGCTTAGAAAGCATAATACCAGTTGCTCCTTCTCCAATGGAAGCTTGTACTCCAATTAGGTTGCCATTTACTCCCAAACCATTAGCAACTGATTGCTGGTTCATATTCCAGGGTTTATCAATATTGCTCATCTCTTTTGAAGTAGAGTTAAGTTTAAACTGGTGGTCATCAATGTAACCAGTTACTACTCCATCCTTCATACCTTCCCTTACATTCTGTTTCAAACGTATTAGCTCCCTATTTAATCTTCTAGTATAAGCTTCTACATTTTCATTAGGTTTCTGTTGTGGTTTTTCCATCAAAGCCTCTAGAAAACCAACCATACCACAGATTTCCATGATATGTTTAAAATTGGTTTTCATATCATGCTGACCCTTTAATGAATCCAAAGATGCCATAAAAGGAGGTATTCCGTAAGGTTCATCGGTATCATTATACATACCCACATAACAATAGGTCTCTGTATTAAGTTTGATATAATCTTGCTTATTTGAGCCATTCCAAAGAGTGTTCCTCTGATATGGGCTATAAACTCCGTTATTCTCCCTTTTGAATACTATTCTGTCTGGTTTGAGGAATAATACAGTAGCTAAACCCTCAAGCTTTTCATTTGGTACGGCTTCTACTGAGATAGCTCCACTAATCATCAATTGGACTATCATTTTGTTTACCAAGCCATCCATACCAGCAGTATAGTTAGACCATTTGGGAGATACCTTAGAAAGATGATCTCTCATCTTATCAGCCTCTTTATCGGTATTATTAGGGAAGGTTATGTTGTGACCAGTATTAGCAAGCTTAAACATATCCTGTAAAGCTATGTTAACATCTGGATTCACTTTATATAAATCCCTTAAAAGCTGAATCACTTCAACACGAAAAGAAGGCGTAACCATCTGAGTTAAGCCTTTCAATGTATGAATGAAGTTACCTGGGTCATCATCCGGTTCCGATACTCTACCGGGTGAAATAGGTACCTCCTCTTTTTTACTTGGAGGATTAGCCTTGTTTTCTTGTATTGGAGATCGATTCCTTCTATCGAATCCAAAAAACTTAAGAATTTTCATTTCGGTTGTATTATTACATTAGTTTTTCCTTTTCGTATGTGATTACAAATTGCTTTACCAAATATATCATCATCAGAATAAACATCTCCTTCCAAATCCACATCTACAGCAGAAGTATTATTTTTGTGTTTACCCATGGCTACAGGTCTACCCAAACCATCATATATAAAGGTAGGAGCTTCTTGAACAAAGAAAGGATCCTTCACAATGATATTCTCTTCTCGAATATCTTGTTCTAGACCCTCTATAATTACTGAACGATTCTTTTGGGTAGTTAACCAACCTGGAGATTTATCAACCTCGGGTCTGGACTTACCTTTCTTTTTCAGAAGCTTTTGATAGTAGTATAGATTAGGGTAACCTTCTGACTGAAGAGCAGAAGTTACTGCTAACCCAACGTCGTTAGATTCTGGAGCTACAACAGCAAAATTAAATAATTGCCCAGTATCTCCCAGTAACCTAGCATATTTATCTACTGCCATTCTTCCCTTATACACAACTTGTTCTTCTCCCAGCTTGTCCATACAAGTAAAAGAAGAATAGTCTGAGCCTCTACCTGTTGCAACGTCTGCACCGATAAAGTACTGTTTATTTGGATCTGGTTCGTTGAATTGTCTATACTGACGATTGAAACGATATTTTAAAACTGGATAATCACTTAAGCAATCTTCGATAGCCTTGATATCTGCCATATCAAATACTGTATTACCTGAAGAAAGAAAGTCTCCATCGATTTCTTGTGCAGTTCTTTTTGGACCCAATGCAGAAGCCATCTGGTCATACCAAGATTGATCCCGTTCTGGGTGCATCTGCCAATATAATCGAATAGCATTGAAAGGATTACCTCCAGCTATAGCATCTACCCATGTTGAATGGTAAAAATTACCCATACCGTATGGAGTAGAATTGATGATGGCTGAACCTCCGGTGGAAAGCGTAGGGAAGGCAGCTGCCCAAATAGCTGATGCCCACCGAACGATTGCAGCCTCATCAATGACCAGAAGAGAAAGAGATTCTGAACGACCTGCTTCGGAAGATGTTGGAATGGATTCTATGAATGAACCATTATCAAATTCAATCATAGAGGCAGAACCAAATTCCCCAGTTCTTCCGTTGATGATAGGTGTTTGCATATACCATGGAAGATTCTTATACATGAACTTAATCTTCTTAAGTACCTTTTTAGCTGTAGTATCCTTAATGGAGATAATGTTTATCTTCTTATTAGGATGATATGATGCCAGCCATAAGCAGTACATAGATATAAGTTCTGTAATACCCGCTTGCCTAAACTTTAACAAGATATTGAATCTCTGGAGTATAAATTGGTATAGTACGGCTTTTTGATACGGATATAATTCAAATCGAACCTTTCCTCTCACTGGATGTATCACATAACAAAAAAGACTGAAAAAGAAAACATCCGTTGTAACCCTAGATAGATTAGATAATTCTTCTCTTGTAAGGTTAGTTGGTGTTTCCTGTATCTTCTTTGCCATAAAATCTAAAATTTATAAGTTACTACCAGTTCTAAATCAGTTTTGATACCTGAGAAATATCTTGGGTAATAAAAACTGTTTATCCCCAGTTTGTAATTAAATCTCTTAGTCTCGATTGAAATTCCTGTTCCCAAATCCCATAGATTGTTAAAGGGTCGGTACTTACCATAAACATAAGGAACTAATCTTATTCTAAATTTAATTTCTTGTGTGGTAAGTTTTCCGTTATACCAAGAATACTTGTAGTTATTAGTGTCGATATTGAATAACCTACTAGAATAAATTCCTGAGTTTTGATTAAGGAAACTCAATGTAAGTTGATTCTTATCGATTACTAATTGAACAAGAGAATCCTTCTCTGATATCTCTGCTGAATCGGTACTGTATAAACCCTGGCTAACCGAAGAGTGCGGAGAATTGTAGAGAAGGATTCTACTTGGGTTAAGTAAATTATCGTAGGAAATTGGCAGGAAATCTTTCCTCAAATAAATTGTATCAGTATATTGAATGATCTCTTTATCAGGTAACATACTGAGTTGTTGATTCAGTTTGTAATTCCTGAAGCAAAGGTAAATAGTAAATCCTAGTAAAAGGACTGTCATGGCAACTTTAAGTTTCTTCATAATTTAGACTTTTGAATGATTTCTTTGAGTTCATTAGCATTGTTCTTCAGTTCTTCAAATAAATCCAGGTCTAAGTTCTCGGATTTTGGTAGAGTAATTCCAATGAAATAACATTTTTCAGATTCTCTCATTGAAATTCTACTTCCTAACTTGAAAGCTAATCGGATAACTTTAGACTTAACTAGCTTAGCAATAGATTGTGGAAGAATCCCATTCAACTTAAGTATTTTTCGTTCTTCATGAGTCAATTTCAAATTTTCCATATTTCTTGAGTTTTAGGTTTGTTTATGTTCCATAGTAAACTTGGTACCTCGAAGAGTATGGCTTCTTTTATAATATAATTTAACGCGTCGTGCACAGTAGCTTTAGCTTTAGCTAAAGATACCTTCCTTCCGAAGGAAGGAATATCCTAATGGGTAAGTTAAGATAGGAATTGGGAAGGTATTAGGCCACTTAAATATATACAAGTATATTATATACAGGCCTTAAACCATAATCCTACTTCACATACGGAACCCTTAGCAAGTGTATACCTAGCTTTATTTAACCAGTAATGATAAGTCTTAGGGTCCCAAGTAGCAAATCCCCGAATAAATACTCGGTAGTTTTCAGGAAATCCCATAATTGCCTTGAAATCCTTTATTCCCAAAGGATAACCATCGGGTCTGAATTGCCTATCTGATGGTCTCAAAGTTAAAGGAGGTTTATCATTTTCTAATCGATATACTCCTGGTAAAGTACTCATCTTAGCAGTTTTGATTGGCCATTTCTTTTCATCTTTGAAATCCTTAATCCAAAGCTGTCTAACCTGTCTAACTGTAAGATTTTTCTTTTCAGGTAATTTCCGATAATCATACATGGCTAAAACTTTATCAGTGAAAGGGATAAAAGCTTCCTCTGGAGCTGGTACTAGTAAATCTCTAGTAAGTTTTGGAGTATTTACTTGAAACACTTCATTAAATGAATTCAAATACTTCTTACCCTTGTCTAAATGAACCCCGACAATAACTAATCTCTTTCTTGATACTTGGGAGTTTCCGAAGTCAGAAACGCTTCTTTCGTGAAAAATAAGTTTATAGTTCTTAAAGAAGTCCATTAACATTTCTTTAGAAATGAGAGATAGTAGTCTTGGTAGGTTTTCTATAAGAAAGAGAGCAGGTTCGTAATATTGAATTGACTGAAATACTAGTTGTATACTTTTATTACTTTTAGGGTCACCAAGAGTCTTTGATTTAGATAACCTCATAACTGAGCAACTACCACAATCTGGGCTAGATAATATAATATCTGGATGCCAATCTTTGGGTAATTCATAACCTTTTAAGAAAGATATACCCTTGAAATTAGCTTTCCATTGCTCTTCTTTAGCTGTATGAAATACTCCTCTGGGTTCAATATTCCCAATAAGTTTATCTTTAAAAGGGAATAGGAGGGCTCCTTGCCCTCCACATACTCCCAGTACTCTTAAGTCTTCTTTCATTTCTTATAACTTCTCAATTTTATGTACTTGAACCAAGCATAATGCTTCCTAGTTGAAATATAATCCAGGTTCGAATCATTGTTATGAGCCTCTTCCTCAAAACTTACATCATGATACCTTTCATTCTGCTTGTTCCATTTAGCAAAACAAAGGATGATTAAGTACTCGATTCCATACCAAAGGTAGAAAAATACCCATAACATCTCAGCCATTTGCTTTGAATGTATATGTTCATGGTTATAATCCACCTCAGTAAACTTAGCCCCCTTTCTTACAAACACTAAACCAAAGATGTTGATAGCTTTGTATCCCTTGAAAGGTATAAGGTTGTTGTAGATTACTTTCATAGCTTGTCTTTAAAGTTTTCATAGGTATTTCTTAGCTTTTGGTCGTAGTTATTATCTTTGTAACCAGGGCCATTGTATCCTTTAGCGAAGGCATCCCAGTCTTTTGCCTTCAAATGTTTCACTAAACCAGAGTTATAGAGGAAATGGTACATCATTTCTAGCTGCATTTCATGAGATTCAGACATCTTTTGGATCATTTCATCCACTGATTGACATCCACAAAGCTGATAATTGAAGCCCATAATCTGTCCCAATCCCCAAGAAGTAGCTAAATTAGCACAGTTTTCATCAATTTTACGAGCTGCTTCGAGTCTTTTCCACTCTCCTTCACCTCCTAAGTAGAATTCTTTGGTCCATTTCTGATAAACCAGACTGGGATTTCTCTTGGCTAGATCGTATAAATAGGTTCTTTTGCCTTCTCCATCGAGTTTTATCTTCAAATATTTCCACATTACATGACCCTCGAAGAGAATCTGAGGTCTACCAGAGGGTAAAAATCCGTCTCGATTACCACATTCTACTACAGTTACTGTCTTTAACAGAGCCGGTTCAAGGTTTAACTTGTTCGCAACCTTGGCAATTAATTCGTTAGTAAGTTTATCCATAATATAAATTCTTAGAGTTTACATTAAAGAGGATAAAGTATTGCTTGTAGCCTTTCTTAGGTAGATATATCGAGTTCTATTTATCAATGAATAAATAATTTAATTATGGATATAGGAAAGAAACAACAGATTATGGTTGATTGGTTTAGGAAAACCTTAGATGAATCGAAGAAACCCTGGAATACCCAGGTATATTTGATAACTGATAAGTATCATGTTTACATTGCCAACAAGGATATCAGATTAATAGGAAGTAATTTCGGTAAGGCAATCGATAGACCTTTGAAATATTTCTTATTTACTGATGGTAAGGTACAGTATTTCAACAGTATAGAATTTCTTGGCTATCTGCCTTTCGAATTATGGGACGAATACCCAGTCAATTGCAAACCTCTAAATCCCTGGGAATACGACTACTACCGTCAGCATGGGATATCCTCAGAAGATTTGCATAATTTATTCAATATTGATTGATATATTAATTTTAATTTGTATATTTGTATAACGAAATAAATACATTATTTATATGAAAAAAGAAACAGTAAAACTCAAAGAGGGTAACTCGGTAATTTACCAAGATAAAACCCTGATGGAAAAGGCAAACGTAGTATCCATAGATAAAAAGAACGGTACTGCAATATTATCTAATAAGGTAATAATTACTAGAACAACAAATCTAGAGGGTCAATTTACTCGATTAGATGGGAAAGGTAATGCAATAATCCTACCTTGTACTACAGAGAATGAACAGAAGTACAATGCCTTTGTTGCATATCACCATTCCAAGAAATCACTAGAGGCAATCAAAAAATGGTTGGATGATAACGGGAAACACAAGGATGATGAAACCCTTGAGAAAGTGATAACCTTAGATAAGAAACTTAAAAAACTAATCGAAAAGTTCAATGAATAGTACTTGGATAATATTAGGCATAATCTATGGGATATGCCTAATCCCCTCTATAATCTTAACTAAGATGTTATGTCAAGAAATTAGGATGATCAGACCCAACCTATTATTTCTTACCATCTGGTTAGTATTACCTTTATTTCCTATTTACCTAATATTCTTTAAAAAGAAAAACAATGGCTAGAATTAAAGATTACGACGAAGATTTATCTGCTCCTAAGATATTAAGGAGAAGAGATAGCAAAGGTAGGTTCATTAAAAAGGACCTACCACCCTACCTAGGATCTGAGCAAGTATTAAAACCTAAGAACTACTATCACTTCGATAGTCACGGTAATTATAAGGGTAGCTCAATGAATTTTGATGCTCTAGTATGCCTTGGCTTTACTTGGTTTAAATTACTGGGAGTAGCATTAATGATATTGCTATGGCCAATAGTATTTATATATGCCCTCAATGATGGGATAGAGGGATACCCATTTAAGAAGTATGCCGTACCCTATACCTTTATCTTAGTGGCTTGGTTTATAATATTCTTATATGGATTAGTATCATGAGTAATATCAATGAAAAGGCAAAGAATAACTTCACCATAGAGATGAGGATATTTGAAAACTATGAGAAAGTGAAGTATGAGATAATCAAGGTAATTGATTTTCTAAGACATGCAGAAACTAACGAAACTAACCTAGGTATGTGTAAGATATTCGATAATCAGAATCATGAGTTCTGGCATAGTGTAATTAAACCCTGGTTCCAACCTGAAAGGTTTGGTATTACCCATCTCTGGTTTACTTCCGAATTTAGTTTCATAGGTTATAGAGAGTATCATACTATAAGAGGTAATCGATGGTTGAAGACTCCCATAGATAAGATTGATAGAGAGAATCGTATATTTGGGTATTGGTTCCCTCCCTATAAAGAGTATATCCCTCATAGGATTAAGGTTTTGAGATTAGCATTAAAGGATTTGGAAAGGATTAAGGAAGAGTATGGTAAGGATTGATAGATTAAGAGAAGATAGTGAAAAGAGAATCTTAAGATGTTCTGAAGGTAATAGTATTTGGTATCAGATTTGGATTGACCCAGGAGATATGATGAGAATAGAACCTTTATTAGAGGGAGGTGATCGGTTATGGTGTATTGAGATTCAGAAATATTATGTTTTCTTTTATGAAGTAAGGAAAGGTAGGAGGATTCTAGGGAAGGGTAGGATTAAGGAGATATTGGATATTATTCTGTAGTATGAATGCCAGGGATGTTTTATTCTCTGGCTTCTTTGTGTGATTATTACTATATTCCAAAAATACTTGATATTATGAAAGAAAATATTCCGGGATGTCCAGGGTACCATGTTACCCGTAATGGTAAAGTGTATAGTAATAAATTAGGGGCTTGGGTTAGGAAATCCTCTTTTTATACTAAATCTCGCAATGGTAGAAATTGTGGTTATGAGTATGTAGTGTTATATGTGGATGGTAGGCAAAAAGGGTTTGGTGTTCATAAGTTAGTAGCAATGGCTTATATTCCTAATCCTAATAATTATCCTATTGTGATGCACTTAGATAGTAGGAGAACCCATAATGTTGTAAGTAATTTGATGTGGGGTACTCCTAAGATGAATATGGCACAGATGGCTAAGGATGGGAGAAGTACTAGAAAGTATAAGTTTAGTAAGAGGCAGTATAGACGGTTAGTTCGTTTAAGAGAGCAGGGTTGGACGTTACAAAGGTTGGGAGAGAAGTTTGGTGTTTCATTTTCGGTGGTTTATCGGGTGTTAAGGTCGAATTATTTTGGAGAGTAGTAATAACCCTTCACGAGGAGCGATTTTGGTGTGGTACTAAATGCGGGGTACGGTAGCCCTTATTTAGAATAAGTCAAAAAAAAAGTAAGGGACAAACATCCCCTTACTAGTAAAAGTTATTTATTAAAAATTTTTATTCTAGCTTTGTTTTTTTTCTTGTAGCTTTTTGAAAATTTTTAATAAATCCTTTGAATCGGTTTCATTCTCAAATTGATACATTAAGTAATGAAAGTACGATTTTAAAGTAAATCGAAATAAAGAAGTTTTTTTGTAAGATTCGAGTTTAAAAAAGTTTAAAGCGTTTAAATGAATTAAACTTACTTTATATTGATTTTTTTTTTCATCTCGATAAACAATAAATCTATGTCTTTTTTTTAATGCCCAATAACTCAAAATTAAACCGTATATAATCAAACTTAAACTTACAATGAATAACACTACTAACATAATATCTTTTGATTTATGGATAGGGAATTGATTCCCTATCCTAATTAAACAATTTATTTTTTTACAATCTGTAAAGCTTTTTTCAAAATTTCTTTGTTTGTTTCTTTCATATTTTCAGAACAAACTGAAGAAAGCGAAAAATCATTTACTTTGTAAACTTGTTTATAAAAATCTAAAAACGCTTTTTTTAGTTTTTCTAAGCGAGTTTTATCCTTTTCTTGTGTTAAACTTTCGGACAATGAAAGAATTGTATTTCTAAATTTCTTTCGAGCAACTTTTCTCTCTTTATCTGAAAGTTCTGAAAAAATTTCTTCTTTGTAAATATCTGATTTTTTGACACCGAAAGAAGTTTTTAAAAGTCCCTCAGTAGATTTATTTAAATTAGCTAGAATATCCTTATAAAGAATATTGTTTGTTTTAGATTGTGCTTTAGCTTTTTTAGCATCTACTTTGTTGATTTTTTCTTTTGTAGAATTTTCAACAACTACATTTACATTTTCAACTGAATTTAATTTTTTTTCTTCCATAATAAAAATGCTTGAATTTTTGAATTTATTTTATTATAACCTTTTCGATAAAAATTCAAGTCTTATTAGAAACTCGAAAAGGTTTTTTTATTTCTCTATGCAAATATAAGAATAATATTTTAATCTGCAAAATTTTCAAAGATTTTTTTTTGAAAATTTTTCTTATTAAATTTTAGAGCTCTTATTGTTTCCGACATTGCAAAGATAGGGACTTTATTTTAATCTACAAAAAAATTCGAGAAAATTTTTTGTTAAAAATGAATTTTATTATTTTAAGAATAATTTTCAGAAAATATTTGCATATCTCAAAAATTTTATTATTTGCGCATATATTATTTATTATCAAAAATTTTTATCAAATTTCTACCCATTAACCTCCGGGCAGCCTAAATTGCCCGCACGTTGTCCGCTATATAATACCTGTATGATAACAAATTAGGGCCATCTATGGTTCCCTTACTATA
>OHBE01002714.1_pt1 | contig 12501 bp, 13 predicted proteins | sample 1577231 | NCBI WGS metagenome assembly OHBE01 (sample SAMEA3541506, study PRJEB24748) | human gut metagenome | biome: human gut; feature: human-associated habitat; material: faeces | place: China | collected 2012
TGAGGGGATATCTGGTTTTCTACAGCGTAACGGGCGTACCGGAAAAGCGTACTATCAGGAGTTCTTGGAACTGAATAAGAAACAATTGCGAGGTAAAGAGGAGTTGAGGCTGGGAGTGAAATATTTGCTTCCACCTCTGAAAAAGGGGAGTGGCAATACGGTTGCTTCATCCAATTCATCTGCTTCAAACTCTTCTGCTTCAAATTCTTCTGCCCGTTCCGGCAACAAAACAATTCGTGAACCTCTTTTCGGAAAAAGCCTTGCTGAAGTTAAAGTGACGGGAAACCGCCTCCAAGGTGCGTGTTTCTATGTGGTGAGTGGACATGGTGGTCCTGATCCCGGTGCTATTGGCAGGATAGGAAGCGTGGAACTGCATGAGGATGAATATGCCTATGATATTGCTCTGCGTCTGGCACGTAACCTGATGCAGGAAGGAGCAGAAGTACATATCATTATTCAGGATGCCAAAGACGGTATCCGTGACGATCAATACCTTAATAATAGTAAGCGTGAAACTTGTATGGGTGCTCCTATTCCTCTGAACCAGGTTGCCCGCCTTCGCCAGCGTTGTGAGAAAATAAATGCGCTTTATCAGAAAGACCGCAAGAGTTATACGTATTGCCGTACCATCTTCTTGCATGTAGATAGCCGTAGTAAAAGTCACCAGACGGATGTATTCTTCTATCATGCTCCCAAAAGTGTGAATGGTAAACGGTTGGCAACTACAATGAAGAATACTTTCGAATCTAAATATGACCGCCACCAACCTAACCGTGGCTTTTCGGGAACTGTCAGCCCACGCAATTTGTATGTGCTGGCCAATTCCAGTCCTGCTGGAGTGTTTGTAGAGTTGGGTAATATTCAGAATACTTTCGACCAGCGCCGGTTTGTTATGAGTTCCAATCGTCAGGCATTGGCGAAGTGGATGATGGAAGGTTTCATCACTGATTATAAGAAGAGCAAATAAGTACTCAAATTTATTCTGTTTCTCTATTTCTATCTTTTTTAGAGCGATTTGTGAGCGCAAATCCTTTTTTCGATTATATTTGCCCAGATTTTATTCGTGGTATATGGGGCGCAACAACAAACATTTAAAAATCAGGGCAATAATTACTTTTTTATTATTTCTCTTGAGTACTACACTGGTTTATTCGCAGTGTGTAGACCTTTCAGACAAAAAGAGTATCAATCTGCTCTTAGTGCATTCCTTTGATAATGGTTTGCCTGATTATCCTCGTTTTAACAAACTGCTGGAAGAACATCTGAGCGGAGCAAAACTTCCGGTGCGGACTACTATCTTCTATCTTGATTGCGATGCATACGATAAAGAGGATGAAGAAGCCCGTATATATTCTTGTTTAGATACTATTTCGGCAAAACCAGACATTATTTTAGTGTGTGATGACCAAGCGACTTATTCCTTGTTGGCATGTGGTCACCCTCTATTAAAAAAGGTACCTATCGTCTTTAGTGGTGTCAATTTTCCTAATTGGGATCTGTTGAAGCAGTATCCCAATGTTACCGGTATTTGGGATAACCCTAATTACAGGGAGAATATCCAGATGATTGAAGAACTCATGGGGATAAAGCGAATTCGTTTTTTCTATGACAAGACGTATAACGGAAAAAGAGTTATAGAAAGACTGGCTGAGCAATATGAGAATGAGGATCAGGAGTTATGTCGGTCGTTAAACCATTTCTTGCAGTACAAAGACTCCATTAAAAATGAACTTCAGGTGACTAATGGCTATTTAAAAGGCAGCGATTATAATGAGCGTCCAGCAAAGACTTCTCTCCATTTCATTAATATGCGGGATGATCTTGGGCAGAATCTTTTGTGGAATATTTCCGGTACATTTAAGTATTCTGTTTTCTTACTTACCAAGTACGATTATACAATCGTACAAGTAGGGCGTTTTGCCACTGTTCCTACTTTCTCGGCTGTAAACAAAGGGTTCATGTGTAACCGGGATATCTTAGGTGGGTACTTCACTACTATGGAGGAGCAGATTGCAGAAACAAGTGATTATATCATTCGTCTGACAAATGGGCAAGATGTCTCTCAGTTGCCTATCAAGGAGAGTTTGAAGAAGTGTGTTGTCGACTGGCTGGTATTGAATCGTTGGGATATTCCTGTAAGCAAAGTCCCTAAACATATTGAAATCCTCAATATGCCTTTTTATGTGAAATATCAGACAGAAGTGATTCTGTGCTTCAGTTTGCTGTTTGTGTTCATTATCATAATAATTGGCTGTCTGATATTTTTATATCGTCGTGAGGCCAAACGCAAACATAAGGCACAACTGGATTTGTGGGAAGAAAAAGAATTTCTGTCATTGGCTCTTGGCGGTGGAAATATATTTGGCTGGAGATATAATCGTGAAAGAAATGAATTTACTATTGAAAAAGAGTTTTTTGATAGTATTGGCCTTCCTTATAGGAAAATCAGTTGGGAAGAGATGACACAGATGACTCATCCTGATGATTTGAACCAGTCAGAAAGTATTTTCCTCAATGTTTTGAACCAGGTTGAAAAACGTTCCGACTTGCGAACGAGAATTAATTTCTATGGTACGGGCTATATCTGGTACGAGTTCAGGTTTCTGAATGTATCCGGTATCTTAGAAGACGGCTCTTCGGTTATTGGGTTGTTAATGAACATCCAGGAATATAAGAGTAAGGAGGAAGAACTGACCACTGCCAAGGATCTGGCGCTGAAAGCTGAGTTGAAACAATCGTTCCTTGCCAATATGAGTCACGAAATCCGGACTCCTCTCAATGCGATTGTCGGTTTCTCTAATATTCTGGTTAATGATGATGAATTGCCCGATGATGAAAAACTGGAATACATTAATATTATTAATAGTAATTGCGAGCTACTACTTAAATTGATTAATGATATTCTGGAAATTTCGCGCATAGAGTCCGGAAACATGTCTTTTGAATTCAGGCCGTGTTCTCTGAATAGCCTGGTAGAAGATGTGTATAAAAGTTGTTTGCTTCAGGTTCCTGCAGCGGTGGAGTTTATAGAATGTACTCTTTCTGAGGATATGATCATAGAAACTGATGTGATGAGGCTTCGACAGGTTCTTATGAATTTTGTTAGTAATGCTTTTAAATTTACAGTTTCCGGTCATGTCGCTATCGGTGTTGAACATAACGATGTCAGGAAGGAAGTTTGTTTCTATGTCGAAGATACAGGAGAGGGAATTCCGGAGGCGGAGCAGAAAATGATTTTCGACCGGTTCTATAAAATAAATGAATTTACTCAGGGTACAGGTTTGGGATTATCTATCTGTCAGGTGATTGCAACAAAACTGAAAGGAAGAATCACACTGTCATCGGAAATGAATAAGGGGAGTCGCTTTAATATAGTTTTGTCTTATGCAGATCAGGCTGGTGCTGACCATCTGCATCCGGATAATGCATTGACTGTGGCTGAAAAAGTTTCATCTGTGAACAGTAATTTGCCGATAGTGCTGATTGCCGAAGATAGTGTGAATAACTATATGGTCTTGAATAATATTCTTAAGAAATTCTGCACGGTTGTCTGGGCTATAAACGGGAAAGATGCTCTTGACATTGTTAATAAGCAAAAGGTAGACGTTGTCCTGATGGACATTAAAATGTATGAAATGGACGGGCTGACGGCTTTAAGGAAGATAAGGAAGAAGAATAAGAAGCTCCCTGTTGTTATCCAGACTGCTTATGCTTTTGATGAAAACCGGAAACAAGCCGAGGAGGCGGGAGCCAATGGATTCATTGCTAAACCGATACGAGTGGAAGAGCTAATGGGAGTTATTGGAAAGTACATTGGGAATTAGCAATTTCCACTAACTATTTCGAACCGTTTCATCTTTTTTTCTCTCTCACTGACCCAAAAGGCAATTTTTTTGTTATTACAGCAACGCCATTCTATCTGTCTGGCTTAACTGAATTAACTATTTGTAAAACGAAATTGTTATGGGAAAGAATTTATTAATTCTGGGCGCATTTGTAAGCGCCCTGATGCTTGCCTCATGTGTAGGTGGCAAGAAAGAAACGGTGACTTATACTCCTGAAGAAATAGCAGATGCGGGGCAGGTGATGAAATACTACGACGCCTCATTGGCTCTGTTGAAAAATATGGTAAAGGAGAGGGATGTAAATGCAGTATTGGGTTATATGGAACAAAAGACGGAAGTACCCATGTTTTCATACATCATGTCTCCCGTCATTTCGAAAAAAGATTCTGCGGAGGTGATGTTACCGGGTGAATGCTTCGGTGCAGATGTCAGACAGAACCTGATACAGAATTATGCGGAGCTTTTTCAGTCGAGAAACCAGTTCTATGCTAATTTCAATAAATACTTGTCTCTTCTGAAAGAAAAAAAGACCGAAGGGATGGCTGATTTGCTGAATGATAACTATGAATTGAGCGTGGTAATGTCTGAATGTAAACAGAATATATTTGATATATTGAGCCCGATTGCTTCAAATGCCCAGCGGGTTCTTCTGGCAGAAAATCCTGTGAAAGAGCAGATCATTGCAATGAAAAGCATGAGTACGACTATGCAGAGCATCATCAATTTGTATGCCCGTAAGCATGTTGAAGATAAATCCCGCCTGGATTTAAAGATTATGGAACTGCGACTTCAACTGGATGCGGCAGAGAAACTACCGGTAGTAAAAGGACACGAAGAAGAATCAGAGAAATTCAAGGATTTCCTGTCTAAAACAGAAGGATTTCTGAAAATAGTACAAGATGCCCGTCAGAAGAACTCATATGCTGATGAGGACTTTGAGGAAATCAGTAGCTATGGATTGGGTATTATATAAGTTCTTTCGCTACACGTGGCACAATCATTTTATGGAAAGGCTTAATAAAGAAGAAATAAGCCTTTCCTAATGCATTATGATATTGAACCACGGTTGTTATATCTATCAGGTCGTTTCCTATCTTGGCAATGGAGACATAAAACAATAAGTGCTTATCATCTTTCCTCATGATAGCCTCATTTTCCGTATCTTCTATTATACAATCTTCTGTTTTCAACACTTTTCCGGTTTCAAGCCCCAAAGGTTTTACTAGAATATTCCTGACCTTCATTAAAAAATTGAGCCACGCCGGGGAGTGATTGAATATTTTTTTGATTAGTTCTTTGGGAATTATCTGTTCTGCAGGCTTTTGGGCTTTCACAATGAATGTATCATGATAATCTGCCGGAAGATATTTGTCGATAAGTCTTTCCATATCTTTGAATAAAGTTGGGTTAGTTAAATGTCCTGTACAAAGATAGTGTTTCCGGATGGAATAATGGGAATGTCTTAATCATCATTTCCAGAAATTTGATATCTTTGTTGCGAACAGTAACTTAACTATTATGAATACTTTGACTTTAACCCCAGGGATAAGCGTTCGAAGATTAGACTTATCTGAATATAAAGATGCCGCATCTCTTTCTTTGGAAATATATCTTCAGACGGGTGAAGAGGATTTTGATGAACAAGGATTGGAAACTTTCAAAAGCTTCGTCAATGATGAGGCGATGATAAACAGCTTGGTCATTTACGGTGCATTTGATGAGGCAAGACTTGTGGGTGTGATGGCAGTCAAAGATGAAGGGAAACATATTTCCCTGTTTTTCATACGGGAGGAATATCACCGGAAAGGTATAGGCAGAAGATTATTCGATGCTTTTATCGAAGAGATTTCTGTGCCGGAAATGACTGTAAATTCCTCTACGTATGCAGTGCCTTTCTACAAAAGTTTGGGATTTGAGCAGGTACAGGAACCGCAGATTACGAATGGACTGAAGTATGTGCCGATGAAAAGAGAGATAAAGTAATAGTTATATATTGCGGACAAAGACTATTTGCCCGCAATATATAAGATGATTATTCTACCGGAATGAAGATTTCTGTCAACAAATCCTCCGGTTTCGTATTGCATGGATCATTCAGATAACGTTCGGCACTCGACTCGTCTCTCATCGTACATTCCATCTCGGGAATGAACTTTCCGTAAATCGTGTCGTATACACTTTGCAGATACTCATAAGATCCTTTGTAGGTAAACACTGCATAACGTCCGGCAGGCAATTGCTTAAAGCCGACATCCCCTTTGGGAGTTACGGTTACAGGCATCACCATGCAAACATCGGTACACAACTTGTCGGCAGGCGTCACTTTGGGATCATCGTGGTACATGCAATAAGGGGCCATGTCACCCATCGGCAGTTTTTCTTCTTTGATGAATTGGAACAAACGCATCCATGTGCCTCCGTAATCATTCATTTTATAGTCTCCGAACAGGCGGATATAAATTACATTTCTGGCAGGCACTTCTCTTATTTCTTTCTTTAACTCTAAATCGGGTCTGATAATTGCTGGTTTCATAATTACAAAGTTTTTATTGTTACGATACTCATTAGGTGAAATTCCATAGAACTGCTTGAATACTTTCGACAGTGACGATGGTGAGGAATAGCCGATGCGATAAGCGATATCTGCAATAGGCAAATCCGAGTAACGCAACAGGCGGGCGGCAGATTCTGTTCGTGTCCGGACTATGAACGTCCCGATTGGCTCGCCCAGAAATGCTTTCATGATGCGATGGAAGTAGAACGGAGAGAAATGAGAAATCTTGGCCAACGATTTCAGATCAATCTCTTCTCCAAGATGGAGGTTGATGTAATCTACTACTGCATTTACGCATTTCTGATACTCTTCACGCGTGGTCTTCTTGCTATGTTCCATAAGTTCTTCTTTGAATTTCACGATGCAAAAATAAGGGTAAATAGAATAGGGGACTTGTCCAAAGTTGCTATAAATTCAATATCTTTGCACCCCTTCCCATGATTTTAAAGAAATGACCAAAGATATAAAAAAGAAACTACAGGAGTGGGCAAAGACCTATCATTGTGCGGATTTTATTCAAAATGATCCGGTACAATTCCCGCATCGTTACCGGCAGAAACAGGATATAGAAATCAGCGGTCTGCTGACTGCTATTATGAGTTTTGGCAATCGTAAGCAGATTCTGAAGAAAGCTGGTGAATTACACGATTGTATGGGGGCGTCTCCTTATCAATATGTACTTTCCCGTCGTTGGGAGAAGGATTTTCCTGCTGAGGAAAAACGTAGCTTCTACCGCATGCTTTCGTATGCCGATTTTTATTCTTACTTTGAACGCTTGTATGTTGCTTATTCCCGTTTTGAAAGTTTGGAAGAGGCGCTCCAAGTGTATTCCGGACTGCCAATAGAGAAACTCTGTGCTTTTCTGGAAGTATCTTCCCGCAGTCCTCAGAAGAAGCTGAATATGTTTCTCCGCTGGATGATACGTAAAGGACCGGAAGTTGACTTTGGAATTTGGGAAAGTTTTGATTGCAGGGATTTAATCATTCCTTTGGATACGCATGTCTGTCGCGTAGCCCGATTGTTGGAACTTACCGAGACGGAAACTTTTTCCTTGAAAAATGCGCAAAGGATAACTGCCGCATTAGCGGAAGTCTTTCCGGATGATCCCTGTTACGGTGATTTTGCTTTGTTTGGCTATGGGGTGAATAATAAGTAGGGAATGTCCCTTTTTTACTATTTCTCCCCATTCCTTTTGTCTACTTTTGCGGCAGTTCATGAGATATATCATATATTTGTCGTATGCAAACTTTTCGTATCGTAAAACCTGCTCCTGCATTGGCTCCTTATATCCGTTATTATTGGATATTACGGGATGATGCTTTTACTCCTGTGTCGGAACGGACATTGCCTGTTGGCTGTATGCAACTGGTATTTCATAAGGGTATGCAATTATTATCATTGCAAAATTCACAATTACAACCACAATCTTTTATTTGCGGTCAGTCTTTCGGCTTTTCCGACGTTATGTCGACGGGAATGATTGAAATGATAACAGTGGTTTTCCAGCCCTATGCGGCAAAGACTTTCCTGCGAATCCCGCTGCATCTTTTCTTCGGACAGAATATCTCTACGGATGAAGTGGAAGATACGGAACTCTCTGATTTATCCCGGAGAATCGTGGATACTCCGGATAATGACCAATGTATCCACTTGATTGAAGACTTTTTCTTCCATCGTTTGGTCTCCTGTTCCGAATACAATCTGAAAAGACTTTCTACGGTTTTGAGTGAAATAAACCTCCATCCACAGGTCAGCACATTAGAGCTTTCTGATGTGGCCTGCCTCAGTTCCAAGCAGTTTGGCCGTATATTTGCTGATTATATAGGTACTACTCCTAAAGAATTCCTTCGTATTGTGCGCATGCAGCGTGCTCTTTATACTTTGCAACAAGATCCGACGTTGCCTTTTGCCCAGGTAGCTTATGAGTGTGGCTTTTCCGACCAATCTCACATGATTAAGGAGTTCAAACTCTTCTCCGGCTATACCCCTGCCGAATACCTTTCCGTTTGTGCTCCTGTCTCCGATTATTTTTCCACTCTTTAAAGATGTCTGTTTTCTTCTATTGAGGGTTACCGGCTTGCCCTATTTTTGCATTGTCTTTGCAAAGGCATAGTAATAACCATAAAAAGAAAACAAAATGAAAAAACTAATTGCATTTTTTGAAATTCCAGCTGCTGATTTCCGTCGGGCAATCGACTTTTATGAAACCGTGTTGAACGTAAAGCTTCCGGTTTTCGAATGTGAAGAGGAAAAAATGGCCTTCTTTGCAGAAGAGGGTGAGTATGTGGGCGCTATTTCCTACGCATCCGGTTTCCTACCCTCTGACAAAGGAGTACTCATTCATTTCAATGTAGATGAGATTGAATCGGTTCTTGAAACAATTTTGAAAAAAGGCGGAAAGGTCGTTATTCCCAGAACGAAGATTGAGGCAGAGGATAGGGGATATTTCGCCGTATTTGCCGACACGGAGGGAAACCACGTTGGTATTTATGCGGATAAATAATCCACATTTCTGATTTTTCTGTTTACATTTGCAGCACACTTTTAAATTGTACAAATATGATTAGACTGAATGTTTTTATTCAAGTAAGTGAAAGTAACCGTGCTGCGGTGTTGGAAGCTGCAAAAGAGTTGGTGGCATCTTCTTTGAAAGATAAAGGTTGTATTGCCTATGATGTTTTCGAAAGCGCTACCCGTAATGATGTTCTGATGATTTGCGAAACCTGGGAAGATGCGGAATCGCTGTCTGCTCATGAGAAAGCAGAACATTTTGTTACATTGGTTCCCAAAATACAGGAATTGGCTTCCATGAAGTTAGAGAAGTTTAGCTTCTGATATTGGGAAAGAGGATATACTCCAACGCAGTATATCCTCTTTTTCTTTCTATCCTTTATATATGAATTTCAGTTATAAGCAAATTTGGATAATTGCGTATCCCATTCTTATCAGCCTGCTGATGGAGCACATGATAAATGTTACGGATACAGCTTTTTTAGGTCACGTAGGTGAAGTGGAGTTGGGAGCATCCGCGTTGGCGGGAGTGTTGTATATGGCTATCTATATGCTCGGTTTTGGATTCAGCATCGGTGTCCAAATTCTGATTGCGCGTAAAAATGGCGAGCGGAAGTATGGCGAAATAGGTGGAATATTCATGCAAGGCGCCTTTTTCTTGCTGGCATTGGCAGCCGTCATGTTTTTCTTGTGCGACTCTATCACAATACATATTCTCAGCCGTCTGATATCTTCCGATCAGGTTTATACTGCTGCCGCTTCTTATCTGGAATGGAGAAGGTACGGGCTTTTCTTCTCTTTTATTGCAATCCTGTTTCGCGCGTTCTATATTGGTATTACGGAGACACGTACTCTGACGCTCAACTCTATAGTGATGGTGCTCAGTAATATTATTTTCAATTACATTCTGATATTCGGAAAATTCGGTTTCCCGGCTTTAGGTATTGCAGGTGCAGCAATCGGTTCTTCACTGGCAGAGTTGGTTTCTCTATTGTTTTATGTGGCATATACCTGGTTCAAAGTAGATAAGAAGAAATATGCATTGTTTCAACAGTTCAGTTTCAAACTGTCGGAATTTAAACGGATTTGGAATATTTCCTGCTGGACTATGCTTCAGTCTATACTGTTCCCGTCTCAGTGGTTTTTGTTTTTTATAGCCATAGAGCATTTAGGAGAACGATCTTTGGCCATAGCTAATATCATGCGGAGCATCAATACTTGTTTCTTCATGGTTATTTTTGCATTTGCCGATACTGCAAGCTCCATGGTGAGCAACTTGATGGGAAGGGGTGAAGAGAAGAGCGAAATCTGGCTTACCTGTAAACGTGCCATACGCTTGACTTACATGATAGGCGTACCGTTCCTACTGCTGTCTGCCTTGTTCCCTACCGCGTTATTACAGATATATACCAATAGTCAGGAACTGGTGCAAGCAGCATTACCCACTACGTACATCATGTTACTGGGGTATTTCCTTTCAGCTCCCGGATTAGTATTGTTCAATGCTGTTTCCGGAACAGGCAATACAAACCGCTCCATGAGGATTATGCTGATAACTATTTCAGTTTATGTTGTTTATGTTGTTATCATGGTTATGTATCTGAAAGTGGATGTGGCTGTTGCATGGACCAGTGAATATATTTATGGGGGCATGTTGCTGTTGCTCTCTTATCTGTATCTGAAAAGGGAGAATTGGAATAAGCGCATTTAAAAAACTTGCACCTCCAACAATTTTAAGGTATGTTTCAGCCGGCTCAAGTAAAGCAGGAGCAATACTCACTATCTTAAGTATCCACCCAGAAAAAGCAGCAAGAATAAAAGACATCAGGATGCCTGTCAGTGCATTAAATACAAGTCCAAGCTGTCTGGCCTGATATGCAATTCCAGGTTTTCCAGCTCCAATATTTTGTGACATAACTGCTACCATACCGGATGATATTACCCCGAACATGATAATAAAAACACCTATATATGTATTTGCTGTTCCAACAGCCCCCACAGCCTGGTCGCTTACTGATGATAACATCAATGTATCAACCATACCTGAAAGCATATAAAATAAAGTTTCTAGACATATTGGCACAGATAGCTGTGTCAATGTTTTTCTTTCACCTTGCATGTTTTTCTCCATAAATTCCGAGTTGTAGTGCAATCTTTTTCCATTTTCTGATCTTAGTTCTAAATGTTCCGAATGGCGCAACCGTGTTAACATGTATAAACTTGTATACTTCCCATACCGCTGTTTTGGTTGCTTCATCGGCCCACTTTCTCATATGTGGCTCGAATAACTCTTCGTCGCTTAATGAGTCAATCATTTCATAAATCATATTAATATTCTCATTCAGCATGGCTTTCAGCTCCTGCAGCGACAGATGCGCATATGTATCTGTGAACCATTGATATAATCCGCCAAGCTGATTCCACCTAAAATTATCCGAAGGAGTCTTGACATGGAGACCCTTTCTTTCGTCTGATTCCCATTTAATAACAAGAGTTGTCCACCCAACCTGATAAGCAAGATTTTCTGCTGGAGTTCGATCAACCTCATCGACTCTCATATCTTTTAAATATTCCGGAATATCATCAAATTCTGAAATATACTTCGCAAAGCTTTTATTTATCTCGTTTTTAAGCTCCTCTTTATTCTCATATGTTCTCAATGTTCTATCTCCTCAACTTCCGATTTCTTGTCATCATTGCAGAATATAATATTCCCCTGGTCTTATCTCTTGAATACCCCCTTCTAAACGCTCCAGAATTTCTCTCTTCATATTGCGAACAATCACTTTTTCATGGTATTCATACTCAGTTTTTCCTTCTCCCACAATGATGTTTTCTTTCTTTTCTTCTCAAGACTTGCTATATCCTTTTTAATATACTTACTACTTTTTATACACAAGAAAGTGTAAAGTTCTTTTATCCCCTATTTTTCAATAACTATTGCAAAATTATATCTTGTTTAAGAAAATATTTTAATTTTAAAGATAAAAAATTCTTCATCCTGCAATGCTTTATATTCTATATTGTAATTATTCAGAATATTACTTACAATATATAAACCTAATCCATTACTATTTTCCTTATTTAAATCAAATTTAACATCAAATATTTCATCCATATTCTGGCGATTTCTCATATTTGTGAGTGCATCGTAATGAACCATAAAATCAAGTTCATCATTCCGCTCCTCCAACACATTTGTCGCACTGCGTATTGCAACAACAAAGTACGCAGAATAAGCCATTAGAAAAATGGTACAGATAGCTACATTAATTGCAAAAATAACAAGCATGTTCTGCAATGCACGGATATCTACATTGATCGTTTTCTCATAATTCCATACTCTTTTTATTGAAGCTACTGCTTCCCTTATCATCGGTATTCTCCTCCGGAGTCGCTTTCTCCCTTTTTATTTTTCAATTACCTATTTCATTATAAACAGGCCTAGATACGAAATCAACTGCTTTTCCCAACTCAAAAATCCCCGCCCACAATGTGGACGAGGATTCTTGTAAATCTCATATATACGGTTCGAATTTTCTCGAATTATAACTGAGGACCAGCTGAAACAAGTGCCTTACCAGCCTCATT
>OHBE01002718.1_pt1 | contig 12491 bp, 10 predicted proteins | sample 1577231 | NCBI WGS metagenome assembly OHBE01 (sample SAMEA3541506, study PRJEB24748) | human gut metagenome | biome: human gut; feature: human-associated habitat; material: faeces | place: China | collected 2012
TTACATATTGTATCAAAAATTTTTGATATTCTATCAAATACCGAATTATTTGATGTTTCATTGATTTTTAATACAAGTTTAGGTAATTTATCAGAAAAAATATTTTTATTATTATCAAAATAAAATTTATCAAATTCTGTTTCTGAATAACAAATAGGAATACCTTGTTTATTTATATACTTTATTCCCGATTTACCATTCACAAAATTTAAACCATTTATTTCTTTAATTCCCAAATCTTTCTTATATGGATGAATTCCATGTTCTAATAAAAATGAAAACCAAGTTTGTACTACAATATTATCTGGAATATAGCCCTTTTTAGAAATTATTTGTTCTTCTATTTCTTTTCGACATTTAATTGTGTATGTTGTAATCAAAACTCTATTTTGTTGTGCTAAAGCCTTGTTAATAATAAAGGTTGTTTTACCTGTTCCTGCTCCTGCGATTAAAAGATTATTATTCATTTATCGAATCCTCTATATATTTTGGAAATTTTATATTTTGTGTGGTATCAAAAATTTTTAATGCACATTCTGTTTTGTTGTTTACCATATAATAAATTAATTCATCATCTGTGGATTTATTTGTTTCCAAAATTTCATTTAATGTGTCTAAATTATTTGCTCTTAACATGCATGGCTCTAATGTGTCATAATTAAATGTTCCACCATTTTTTGATCTTAAATTTCCTTGCTCTATATGAGTTTCATCATCATAGCAAATCTTAATAAAATTCTTTTCATTTTTTCCTAGATAGTTTTCATATTTATTTTTTAATTGTTCTATATCACCATCATTATCAGTTACTACAATAGTTTCCTTTTCCAAAAGAGTCGATATCTCTAAAAATCTTAAAAAAGTATTTCCAACAGAAATTACATCAATATCATTTTCTATGGGTAATATACCATTCTTATTAAGGTATGCTTTTTGCACTATTAGTTCATCAGCATCTCCCTCAACTAATATTGCTTTTTTACATAATAGAAGTCTCAAAGTATCATATCCTGGCTTCTTTTCAAAAAAATTTATTGTTTCGGGTGTAAGCCTCGAAAATGAAGTGTTTTTATCTTTAGAAAGTAATATTAAGTTTTTGATATTTAGTTTATTAGCAACAAAACTGCTATGTGTAGTTATAAATATTTGCTTTTCGTTATTCAATTTTGTTATTTCGCTAATTAATTTATTCATTTTTGAATATGTTAAATGATTTTCAGGCTCTTCAATTAAAATAATTGAAGATTTATCAGCCTTTCCACTTGTCAAAGATAATTCGATTTTTATTGCTGCTTGAGTTCCTTTACCAACAAAATCAAAGGGAGTAGAATTTATTCTGGTTATCACAGATTTTTCCCAATCAGATTGATTCAAGGATTCAGTGTCTAGTTGTATAGTTGTATTTAATATATGCGTATTTTGACTAAGCTTTTTATTAACATTTGTCATAATTTCATCATTTATAAAGTTATCATTCATTTTTCTGTATAAATGCATTTCGAAATTGAGTGACACACAAACATACATAGTCAAGCGGCTTTCTACGTTTAAGAAAGGCTTTTATGAGGACAAGGCTTGTATGAAGCAGATAGAACATGAAATTCAATCCAAAATGTGTTTCTTGGATAATTCGGGAAATTTGTACATCATTATTATTTCTAACACTAGAATCAGTATCTATTAAAATTGATTTATAAGGGACAGTTCGACCTGTAACATCTTTGCCAGCAGAATTAATCCATTCTATGTCATAATATTCTATTGGTAGTGAATATGGAGTGCCAAGCGATTTGTATATTTCATAATCCTCGCTATATTTCGAGGCAAATTTAATTTTATAAGTTATGCATGCAACATTTTCATTATCGGAATTTTCTTTTCCTAGTAACATAGGATCCGCATCTTGAAAATATAATTCAATACTACAATCTGGTAATGGAGTATTGATATCAGACTTTATATTGTCTAAATAGTTTTTAATACAATCATTATTAAAGACATCTTGTGTCAGATTATTTTTCAAGTATTTGCCACGAAAGAAGCCAGTTAAACAAAGATTTATTGCTTCTAATATGGTGGTTTTACCAATATCATTCATTCCAACTAAAATATTTAATTGTGAATTACAAGACAATTCATAATCTTTAAAGCATTTAAAGTTATGTATTTTTATTTTATTAATATACATTTATATATCCTCACTAAAATATATTTTTCAATAACATCCAATTGTCATTTTCCATATCTTCTGTATATTCGGTATTACAAATATACAATGATTCATTTTTATCATAATCTCTTACAAAGCCCCAATTAACATTATACTTGTTAGCATATTCCTTTAATGCTTCAAATTTATTTTCTACTTTAATATCAATATTTTTAGATTCACCATCAGCATTTTCTCCACCTTTAGTTTCAATAATCCATATTTTATTATCTTTATCACAAACAATAAAGTCAGGGTAGAAGTGCCATTTATGATTTACTGCATCAACATATACTATTGAAAAATAATCACTAGAGGATTCACCATTTTTATAGAACCATTTTATATTTTCATTATGCTCACAGAAAAATTCAAACATTCTTTCACTTTTAGATTTTATTGTACTATTAGGATAATTCATATAAATAGATTTTTCATATATTGTTGTATCTTTCATTTTAGGATCATACTTAATATAATCCATTTCTGGTGCTTTCCAATCTAAAATTTTTAATTCATCAAATTTCATTTTCATTTGTCTTGATTTTTGTGATACTGCTTCTTGAAAGTCGTGCTTTAAAATATCTTCATTATTAATAACAAAAGCATAAAATTCTATTAACGACAAATCAACAAATTTCTTTGTAAATAATTTTCCTCTAAAAAACATTCTTTCAAGCATTAATCTTGTTCTATCATATCTCATACCAATTTTAGAAGATATTACATTGATTGAATGTCTTAATTCAAATCCATTTTTATTCGTGGTTACAGTTGATGATACTTTAATTCTATTAGCATTTTGTAATTCATCAGAATTAATTCTTACTATTTTATCTTGAACTATATAATTATCAATAGTATCTTTAAACACATATCCGTTTGCTTCTAGTATAGTTTTATTATTCTTCTTGTTTGAAGTTAATTTATATTTTTCTATGTAATATTCATGTAATATATTAAAAGTTTGTCTTTCATCAAAACCATCAAAAGCATTATCAAAAGTTATTTTCTTTAGAGTAAAATTCTTATACTCATTCTTTAAAAATATAACTTTTGTGTCATAAGCATTACTTCCTAATTCTTGTTTAACAGCAGTTTCATATTTCTCATCAAAAGTATAAAGATAACAATTATCTAAAAGTACATTATCATAATGATGAGCTTGTGGCATTCTTCTTATTCTTCCGATTGTTTGAGTTTCAAAATCTTCACTCATATTATCACGGAGTTTAACAAGTATTTTTGCTCTAGGGCAATCCCAACCGGTTGATATTGCTTGTTTCATAATAAGAACTGCTTGATTAGATTCATTATTTTCAATATCTTCAATATTTTCTTTTCTATCTGATAACCAGATTGCTAAATTTTTTCTGTCATATGTATAATTTCTTTCTTCTAGTATTTTTTCTATTTGCTTTATTAAATCATTTGACTTACTTGGTACTTGAATTATAATTAAAGGATTAACTTGTACACCTAATTTAATATATTCATCTTTTATTGCTTTTCTTTTATTGATTGCTAAATCGAGTAAATACTCATGTTCATTTGAAAGAGTAGTTTGATTAGAAACATTTTCATTAATATATAATGCTCTTGTAATTAGACCTGCATTTATTACTTCCAATTCATCAATTTTAATAAATTCAGCTTCTTTATTAGTCTTAGTAGTAGCACTTACTCTAACAATATATTCTGGATTCATGTATTGTAAAATGGCTTCAGCTTTCACTGTTTTATTTAAATGCTCTTCATCAACTATTATGATAAACTTATATCCATTATTGTGAGCTTCACGAACTCTTTCATAAAGATTTTTTCTTTCAGCTTCTTTTAAGGCATTATTATCTTTTTTAGTAATTGTTTCCCAGTTAATAAAAGCAGTATCTTTTGCCTCAAAGCCTTGAAGTAATACATCTTGTATATTTTTAGTATTATGGTGTGGTAAAAATTTAATCATTTTCTTTCTACTTTGTTCTTCTAGATCTCCTTTGCCAGGAGTTAGCCATACAAATACCATTTTGTTATTTTCTTTTAAATATTCTTCAATGTAAGAGAGTAGAATAATAGTTTTACCACTTCCAGTAGGTGCTTGTAATAATACCTCTTTTTTACTTCCAATAGAAGTTGCATCTAATAGTTTATTCACTGTATTTATTTGAAAATCTTTTAATTTAATTCCTTGCATTATTACATTACCTCCTTAATTTCATCTTCAAAATAGTATTCTGGTATGATATACACTTCAATGTTGTTATTTTCAAAAATTTCTTCTTGTTCACTTGTTAAAAGAATATCAGAAGAAATATATACTTTTTCGCATACCTCTAGTTCTTCTTTATTAGTACTAAATTTATCTAATTCTTCTTCATCTAAATAAACTCTAATTTTATTATCATCTATTTCAATTCCATTTTCTAATTGAATAAGATTTTTAATATTTATAAGTAAATTATTATGTAGATTCTCATTTTCTGTATTTATTCTTGGAATATAAGTACAACGATAATATTTTAAATTAGTTTTCAATGCATCATACTTTCCATAACCATTTATAACATTTTTAATTCGTTTATATGTTATTTCTTCGCATATATTATTTTCATTATTTGTACATAAAACAAATTGACGATTTCCATTATCTTCCTTATTTAATTCTAATACTGCTTGTGCAGTACTTCCAGATCCTGCAAAAAAATCTAATACAGTAGCATTCTTATTTTTATGATAATTTATTAATTCCTTTAACATCTTAACTGGTTTTTTTCCACTATTGAATGGTGTATTACCTTCTTGCCTAATATTTCCAAAATCGGCACTAAAATCATAATAATTTGAAATTGGTCTATATTTTTTAGATGTTCCATTATTTAAGTCGGCTAATCTTTCTAGAGGAACACCAGAATAAAATTTTCCACGAGAGGATGTTTCTTTTTGTGGACCAGTAAAATATCTATAACCAAGACCATCTTCTCCTATTCCTTCTACTTTATATAAACAATTAAGACCATCTATTGTTTTTCTGACGCTTAAATATAAGTCAAAAAATTTTCCTGATGTATTTCCTTTTAAAACGGAACCAGAAGCCCATGTTTCTTTCAATAAATTTAGTGAGCCTTTTTGTGCTTTGTTTATTTTCCATTCACCTTGCTTAAATATTGTCACTTTTTTGTTACCCAAAATTATAGTTTGCCCATTTGTTAATTCATCAAATGAATATAGAAACTTATCAATATTATAATTTTCACTAGGTTTTTTAGCTTTAACACTAAGCTTATCTTTGGCGTAAATATAAACATATTCCATAACTGGCTGCCAATCATTTTTTTCATTTAAACTTTTATTATCATATCTAACTTTAATATGATGTGTTGATAATCTATTGCTTTCTCCAAATATTTCATCACATAATAATTTTAATTGTGCTTCTTCATTTTCATCAATTGAAATAAGAATTATTCCACTTTTAGTAAGCAATTCTTTTGCAATACGAATTCTTCTTTCCATAAATGAAAGCCATTTACTATGCTTATATCCGTCTAGTTCATCTATGATTTTATCATTATATATAAAATCTTCCTTTCCAGTATTATAAGGTGGATCAATATAAATTATATCTATCTTTTCTTTATAAGTTTTTTCTAGTAAATATAAACTGTGAAGATTATCTCCTTCTAATAAAAAGTTGAATTTTTCATTTGGATTACACATAATCTCTTTATCTTTAATTTCCTCAAAGGTAGGTATTTGAGTTTCTAATTCTTTGTCAACTCTTTCTTCATGTTCTTCCCAAATAAGTCCATATTTCTTTTTTGTAAGTTCATTTTCAATAAGAGATAAACTATTTAATGTTTCTTCATCGGATATGTTCTTTTTAATTTCACTTAATGTTTTTAACATTTTATCTCTTCTTATTTTTGATAAATTTGTTGTTTCCATTTCATCACTCCTCGTAATTGTAATTCTTGTTAAAAAGCCAAGTAATTCTCCAAGTAATATTATACTATAAAATGCTATTTTTTTCTACAATATGGCTTGAATTCAAGTAAAAAAGCAATACCTTATATTAATATTGTTCTTTATCAAGAACATCTTGTAAAGTTCTTATTTCAGTAAGTACTTTTTCTAATAGTTCTTTGCCATTGTAAATTCTATTCATAATCACAAACATAATTAAGAGCTTTTATTTGTTCTAAAATAGGTGTAATCTCATCTTTATGAATAACATTATCCATATCTTCATTTATAATTTTTCTAATATATGCTGATTGAGATAATCCTAACTTCTTAACTTTATCTTTAAATCTAATTTGTTCTTCTTCATTTATAAATACATTAATTTTTATATTTCTTTTTCTCATTTTTTCATCCTTTCTATATTTTTTAGGGTTTGGGACTTGTCCCATAGGTTAGGCAAATGTTAGGAGTACATTTGCAGTGCTGGCTAAGACAATTTTATTCTATTTATCCTCACACTTTTTCATTAAATATAAGTTCTTTTAATACAATTTCTTCTGCAATATTTTTGTAATTATTCATCTTTTGTACCCACAATAATTGATTTTTTTCTTTTAGGTTCTCATTTAAATTTTTATCTTTTTCAGCAAGTTTATTTATTAAAGATTTTACTTTTTCTTCTGCTTCTTTACCGACTGAAAAAAGAAAAGTATTTAGTTTGTCCTCAATAATTAGTCTTTGATATAAAACTTTATTATTCTTTTTCAGATAGTTAAGTTTTATTAATCCGTATTTGTTAAGATTTATATTTTCATCCTTTGTAATAATTTTTTTCGTTTTTTATCTCTCCATTTCTTTACTTTTGTTATAATTATCTATAAAATCTATATTTTTGGTTTTAATATTATATTTAAAATAGCCAATATCATTATTTGTATCTATAACTTTAATTGTATATCTATCAACTAAATAAATAGCGATAGCATCAGTGTTTAAAGTATCTTTTAAGTAGTTTAAAACTTTATATTGTTCTATTGTATTAACCTGATTTTTAATAATATTATTTTTGTTTAACAATTTCATAATTAGTAAGTCCTTTCTTTAACATATTTCAGTTTTAGGTATTAACATTATTTGGTCTATAATGGTTTCGTTACTATATAAAGGGCAATGTATAATACCATCATAATAAAAATGTTCTGAAGCAAGTGTAAGTAATATCTTTCTTTCATCATTTGAATATTCATTCTTTTCTAACTTTTGAAGTGATAAAACATAGTAGTTTTTAGAATAATTATTAAGTTCATCAGTAGTTATTAACTCTTGATATTTGATACCAATATTATTGTTCTTTAAAATATCATTTAAGTATTCTAAATATTCTTTACAACTTCTAGATATAAATTCATCAGTAAACTTAATATTTTTAATTTCAATGTTGTAGTTTTTATCTCTTGTAATTTCTATTTGTGATACAAGTTTATTTAATATATCTCTTTTCGCTTTACGATTTAAGCTATCCCACATAAAGGAAAAACCAAGTTTATTAAATAACAAATAATCTTCTTCTTTTTTGTAATCAAGTTTTTTAAGTAGTTCTACGGTATATTCTTTAAAGTCATCATTGGGATCTAGTAATTGCTTTTTCTTATTTAATTTCTCAATTTCTTTTTTGATAACTTCGTTTTTATGATTGATAGCATCTACATTTAAGTTTGATGATAAGTACAAATCTACTAACTTCTTTTCTTGAATTTTTAGTTTTTCTATGGCTTTATCAATATCACTTATGTCTTTTGATTTAGTTGAATTTGATACAATTATTTCATTATTCATATCATACATGTATCTAGTTAGTTCATTTAAAACTCTACCTAATTTCTTTTCAATCTTATCAGAGCTATAATGAAGTCCTTTTGCTTTACAATTAACATTCTTACAAGTTAAATGGTAGTATTCTTTTTTGTTTGGTGTTCCACTATATTTATAAGAAATAGTAGAAGATAAAATATTACCACATTCAGGGCATTTAATTAGTGAAGTAAATAAATGTATATGTTCTCCGTAATTAGGATGTTTATTCTTTTCTAAATTCTTTCTAGTAATATTCCAAGTCTTTAAATCAATAATTGGTTCACAATAGTTTTCAACTTTTAGTATATCTTCGGGTTTTCTTTTATATTTACCATATTCAAATATTCCAATATAAATGGAATTAGTTAGTATTTTATAAACTCTATCAGCTTTCCATTTGCCATGTTTTAGATATGCATTATTATCTTTCATAATAGTAGCAATATTTCTTGTTGAATGTCTTTCTTTACATAGTTCAAATATCTCTTTGACAACTTCGGCTTCAATAGGTTCAATTTCTAAATGACCTGTTTCTTTGTTTCTTGTATATCCATAAGGTGCTTTACTAGGGTGGATATGTTCCATAGCCATTTCTTCCATAGCTCTTTTGGTTCTTGCTCCAATTTCTTTTCTTTCTCTTTGACCAAACACTAAATTCATTCCATAAATCATTTCACCATTAGCAGTACTTACATCAAATGGCTCAAGTATTAGTTCTAATTTAACATCGTGTTCTTCTAAATAATTAAGTAGCCAAAAGCCATCATAATTACTTCTTGTAAGTCTATCTACTTTAATAGCAACTAATTTATCAATTTTCTTTGCTTTAATGTCTTTTAATAATCTTTGCATTTCTGGTCTCATTAAATCTTTTCCTGAATGACCGGCATCATTATAAACATCAATAATGTCATAATTTTTCTTTTCACAATATTCTTTAATCATTCTAAGTTGCGAATCAATAGAATAGCCATTATCTTTTTGGTCGTCAGTTGAAACTCTAACATAAACTCCACATCTCACAAAATCATCTCCTTTCTTTTATATTTGAGAGAAGTTATCCTCTCACTTGTTTGGCACTTTATAAGCAAAAAGTTAAGTGTAAAATTACAATTTCTTCAAAATTTTATATATTTCATGCAGTGTATATTTTTAATTATGTTCTTTTACATAAAATTGTTTATTAGATATTTCATTAATTTTGTACTCATAAATAGCGATTTTTTTAGGAGATAATATTAAGTATTCAGTAGGTTCGATAAACTTTAAATTTGTGTTTTCAAGAATTTTAACCTTGCCATTTCTCGTTTTAAAGTCATAGCATTTAATAATATCAATAATAGTTGAGTTAGGTTTTAATGTTTCTATTGTTTTTGTGTAAAAATTCGGATAAATAAAAAACCGCAGGCGGATTACCTGCGGTCTTTAGACTATTTAATTAAATACAATAGCTACGCCCATCCACCTGTTTTGACAAATGAATTACGCCACCACCATATATTTAACATCTGTTTCATGCTTTTTTTCTGAAATGTGGAAGCAAAGCAAGTGAAAAACTTTGAAAACTCAAAATAATTTTAGGTCTTTTTTCTTCGGAGGCTGCTAATAATGGCGGACAGAATAGCAAATCCGGCTCCGAAAGTCAAAGAAATCCGCATTCCGTTTGTAGGGAAAACGGCAAACATAATGGCTGCTGCCGCTGCTCCTATGGTTTGTCCTAAGAGCCTGGCCATGCCCAGCATACCGCTGGCTCCTCCACTGCGGTTAGGGGGAGCCGAGGCGATGATAGTACTGTTGTTGGGTGTTAAGAAAGTTCCGAAACCAATGCCTCCCAATACCATCCGCCATATAATGTCGAAGTTGGTGGGATGATCCGGGATGTTTCCCAGCAGAAAGAGGGCTGCACCGAAAATGGCGAGACCGATGCCTCCCAATAGCCCTGCATTCATACGACTCATGAGCCGGCCTGCCAATGGAGCGGAAATCATAGTGGCAATGGGCCAGGGGGTCAGTAAAAGTCCGGTTTCCACTTCATTGAGGTGTAATATCCGTTGAAAGAAGAAAGGTACGGATACCAGAGCCAGCATTTGAGCGATGAAAGCAACGACGGAAGTGACGACTGAAAGCGAGAATGTCCGGTTTTTCATGAGATCGACCGGAAGCAGGGGAAACGGATGATGCAATTGTCTCCGGATGAAGAAGTATCCGAAAGAGAGCATAACTAGAATTCCGGGAATCAGGATATACAGACGGATATCGTGAGCGAATCCGTCAATGCATGAAATCAGGAGGCCGAAAGTCAATGCGTTGAGAATGGCACTCGGAACGTCGAAACGTTGTCCTTCAACTTTTACCGGATTGTGGGGTAAAAACTTGGCACTTAGAATAAAGGCCGTCAATCCGATAGGGACGTTAATGGCAAATAGCCAGGGCCAGGGTGCTACCGAGAGGATTCCTGCTGCAACGGTCGGGCCGGCTGCGGCAGCAACGGCGATGATGAGGGCGTTGGTACCCATTCCCCGGGGAAGAAGCCGGCTCGGATAAATGATGCGCAATAAGGCCGTATTTACGCTGGTGATGGCTGCAGCACCGAATCCTTGCAGGCCACGGGCAAGGACGAGTGTCCAGAAAGAGTCGGACAGGGCGCAGATCAGTGAAGTGATGCTGAATAGTAACAGGCCGCCGACGTATACTTTTTTATATCCCCAGAGGTCGCCCAATGAAGAGAAAGCCAATAGGGAAATTGTAACCGCTAGTTGAAAGGCATTGACCACCCATATCGAACTGGCCGGGTTCACATTCAGGTCCTGGGCGATGGTCGGCAGAGCTACATTGGCAATGGCACCGTCCAGTACGGCGACAGAGATACCGATGGCAATTGCTGTCATCGCCCATTTACGTTGGGGCTTGGGGAGTCCGTCAGGTATTTGTGTGGTTACCATAAATGCTGATAGGGATATTTTGAATTACAGTTGATTCATGTGTTTATTCCGGGACAGGTACAGTTTGCATTTCTTTGATTGTATACTGTATGTCACAAACAGTACGTTGTAGCCGGGGATATATGTGAGTAAGGAGATAGTGGTAATTGTGGGATTGCCGGAGTGCGCTAATCCGTTGTATATCGTTACGGTTGCTCCGGATGATGGAAAGAACGGTCGTTTTGTCGGAAAGATTTGATTTTTCAACTGCTGCTGCCAGGCCTTGCCAATCGTAAGGAACTGTTTTGAATTCAATTTTCATGTCCGGAAATCCCAAATCGTGGATGAAATTGAGTACTCTTTTATTGGCTAACCGTTGGTTGTAAGCATAGGAACCGTCAGGAGAACAATAGCTGGTAATGACGATTTGCTCTATTTTATAATCCGGATTGTTTGAAATCTGTTGTAGGAAATTGTTCATTTTTTTCAATTGAGAGGAATTGTCCGAGAACTCCGGACGCAGATAAGATACATTTGCCGGGTATAAAAAACGGAAATCGGTATTTTTCTCTATGGAGACTTCTTTTTTTACATATTTGACTTTTACCGGACCGGGGCCTAAAGGCAAATAAACGACTCCTTCAGCCAGTATTTGAGTGAAAGTCTGTTCGCTTTTCCGGCTTTGTAACACACTGGTTGCGGTCAAACGGGCCTGCGGCATCCAGAGTTGAAAAGGAACATCTTCATTGATCTTGATCTGCATAGCCTTTCTTGTATATTGAATTTTCCGTGCTTTAGCGAGGGCTGTCTGATCTTCTTCCGGTAATTGAGTCCGGCTGTCTTTTTCCCGGAATTTTTCTCCGGTGATTACAAGGGGTTGAAGCAAATATTCGTGTTCAGGCGTTGTAAAACGGGGAATATAGATTAAACGTTGTTTGTCCCCGATAAATCCCTGAGGAATATTCAATGTATATTCGACGTGAATTGTATAGGGATCGGTTTTTTGATTGACGAATAATTCCAGTTTTTCCGGAATAGCCGTAAATTTTAGACTATCACTGGAATATCCGTACCTCTACGCCCTGCGGCAGCAGAAACATCAGCGCCGCCATCCCGATCAATCCGGCAAAATATCTTTTTTTCAGATATAAACGGGAAATAAAAAAAAAGGTTAATTTTATTTTGTCAGTTCTACAATATCTTCCGGAAACCGGGTTATTTTTTCTAATCCGTTTTCTGTGACCAAGAATGTATTTTCGATTCCTACGGCTCCGGTTCCCGGAATGACGAATTTAGGCTCCAATGCGAATGTCATGCCGGGGGCCAGTATTTCCACAGATCGCGGAGTCAATACCGGCGGTTCATTGATTTGTAATCCGACACCGTGGCCTACGAATTTGGCTTTTTGCCGGGTTCCCATAAAATTTGCCGAGAGACCGGCTTGGACAGCAATTTCTTCTGCTATTTTATATATTTGGCTACAGGGGGTTCCGGGGCGGGCCATACCGATTATTTTCTCTTGTATTTGCCGGGATGTTTCATGGGCC
>OHBE01002720.1_pt1 | contig 12486 bp, 9 predicted proteins | sample 1577231 | NCBI WGS metagenome assembly OHBE01 (sample SAMEA3541506, study PRJEB24748) | human gut metagenome | biome: human gut; feature: human-associated habitat; material: faeces | place: China | collected 2012
GGATGGGACAATGGAAATTCGGATGTGGGAATATGATGCGCAGATTGCTTTGATGAATAAGGAATACCGGGACGGTGTGCTGTATGTGAAATTTCCGGATTCTGCAGTGATCTATCTGAGGAGCAATTCGAATACGCCGGATGAATTGAAAATTTGCGTTTGTATCGGACAAAAAGAACTATTTTACGAAATTCCGATCCTGAAAGTAAAGAACTATACGTTGGAAGAAATTTTTGAAAAAGAGTTATGGATGTTGATCCCATTCTATATTTTTCGATATGAAAAGGAATTTCGAATAATTAATGGAGATGAAAAGCGGCTTCGCAGTTTGAGGATGGAATATGAGAACGTAGCTGCACGGCTGGATCAGGAGTGCCAAGGCGGGCGTATGAAGCCAATTACCGGCGGCGCGTTGTGTGAACTGGCGAATAATGTAGTGGAAAAACTTGCGTCGAAATATGACAATGTGGAGAAGGAGGTTACGGAAGTTATGGGAGGAAAAGTGTTGAATTATCGGTCGAAGGAGATTTTTCGGGAAGCCATGGAGAAGGGGCTGGAAGAGGGACGCCTGGAAGGATCTAATCAAAAAACGGTCGAGTTGGTAACTAAAAAGTATCAAAAAGGCGATTCTGTATCCAAAATAGCGGAAGACCTTCTGATGAGTGTAGAGGAAGTGGAAGAAATCCTGGGGAAAATGACAGTAAGTCAGTAATAAACAGACTTCCAATATTTAGAAGAGTGTGTATGCCGTTCTATCATCTAAGCAGATGTCAGGGCGGTATGTTTTCTGATATTGGGGCGGCAAGGGCTGCGTGAGGAAATCAAGATTGAAAAAAGAACACTGGATTTGCGGCGGCGCAGGCTGTGAAGCGCCGCTGTTTCGAAGAAGCTTCTGGCTGGATAGGACAGAGCGCTTTCAAAGCGCCCGTCTGGAAATCTGCGGACTGGGGTATTTTCTATTCTATATCAATGGAAAAAGGATCAGCGATCAGGAGCTGATGCCGGCGATGACAAACTACGCGTCGGTGCTCGGCTGTGAAACGACGTATCCGGTATGGGAGGAGCGCAGCGCACATCGCTGCCGGTATTTAAGCTTTGACTTACTTCCATATTTAAAGGCAGGAGAAAACGTACTTGCAGTACGACTGGGCAATGGCTGGTATCATCAGACAGAGCGGATTGCCGAAGGAAAATTTGTTTTCGGTCTGCCGAAGCTTTGGTTTGAGCTGACGTTGACGGATGCAGACGGAAGACAGGAATGGATTGAAAGCGACCGGCAGACATTGTGGCATCCGGGCGGATTGCTGAAAAACAACCTCTTTTTGGGAGAGGTGCGGGATTTGCGGAAAGAGCCGGAAGGCTGGCAGGATCCGGGCGCTGATTTATCCGGTTGGAAGCCAGCACAGCCGGTCCATGCACCGGAAACCCTTTTAGAAGAGCAGACCTGTCCACCGGATCGTGTGATCCGAAAGCTTTATCCGATCCTGATTGGGGAGCACGATGGCAGAAAAATTTATGACTGTCGGGAAAATATCGCCGGGCGCGTTGTGCTTTCCTGCCTTGGAAAAAAAGGAGAATGCATTACGGTACGCCATGCAGAGGAACTGGCAGCAGATGGTACGCTGGATTTCGAATCGGCGGGCGGCAGCGATCAGCTGCAGCAGGATCATTATATCTGCGACGGAAGGATACAGACACTGCATCCGTTGTTTTGTTGGCATGGCTTTCGTTATTTTGAGACGGAGGGTCCATGTGAGGTGCTGTGTGTAGAGGTGATCCATACGGATGTGGCGGTGACCAGCAGTTTTTCCTGCTCGGATCCTGTGCTGAACTGGCTTTATAAAGCCTATATTCGTACGCAGCTGGACAATTATCACGGCTGCATTCCGTCAGACTGCCCGCACCGAGAACGGCTTGGATATACCGGAGACGGTCAGCTGACGGCGGAAACAGCGATGCTGCTTCTGGATACCAAAGAGCTGTATCGGAAATGGTATCAGGATATTTTGGACAGCCAGGGCGCAGAAACCGGACATATTCCACATACCGCGCCGTTTCTGGGCGGGGGAGGAGGACCCGGCGGCTGGGGCTGTGCAGTGTATCAGGTTCCGCTCGCATGGGCAAAAATTTATGGGGACGACAGCCTGCTTGTGCAGGGCTATGACGCGATCCTGCGCTGGTTCGATTACATGGATGCCCACAGTGAAAAAGGACTTGTGGTCCGCGAAGAGGAGGGCGGCTGGTGTCTGGGCGACTGGTGCTTCCCGGCATCAGAGGAAAAGGAGCAGCTGCCGGAGGCATTTATCAATACGTTCTACTACTTGCATGGATTGCAGGAAATGATGCAAATTTCAGAAAAATGAATAATAAACTGCCAATTCGATTTGCGGAGCGGGAAAAGAATGTCAAAAATGCTTTTCTTGACGCTTACTTCGATCCGGAAACCGGAGATTTCTGCGAAGGAAGGGCAGCAGGCAACGCCTACGGACTGGCACTTGGGCTTGGGGATGAGCGGACGAAAAAGCATCTGGTCGAAAAATATGAAGCGCTCGAACGTTTTGATACCGGAATTTTCGGCACGTCGATGCTTTTGGAACAACTGTTTTCCATCGGCGCAGGGGATCTGGCAGTAAGGCTTCTGACCAATGACAGCGAAGCAGCGTCCTTTGCACATATGAAACGAAACGGTGCGACGACGCTCTGGGAGCGCTGGGATGGCAGAGAATCCCATAACCATCCGATGTTTGGCGCCTGTGTGCGGCTGCTGTTTACACAGATCCTTGGGATTCGGATGACGCCATCGGCGCAGCCGCCCGTTGTCAACCCTACGCAGCCGGACGTTACTGCGCCGCAAGCACAGGCATTGAAGCCGCTCAACGGCGAACTGCAGCCGCCAGCCGTGCCCGCGTCCGCACAGCATTTTTCTTACGAAATCCGTCTCAGCAGCCAGCGGCAGCTGACCTGGGCAAAGGGCAGTATCCAGACGCCGGATGGAATCCTTTCGGTGAGCTGGGAGCTTCTGGAAAACGGGAAAAAGCAGGTGGAGTGGAGCCTTGCGCCCGCAGGCGAGGACAAGGTGCCCACAATGTGATACGGAAGCTCGGCGTGTCGCACTACATTAAAGAAAAGGAAAAATAACATGATAGAAACAATTCTGGAGGAAATCCGTGGGCTGAATCTTCCGCTGTTCTGGTTGACGGAGTCGGAGCATGGAAAGCGCACGACATGGAGCTTTGTGCCGGACAATCCGTGCAACGACATCTATTCCGTTACGAAGGTGTTCACCGTGACGGCGCTTGGTTTTTTATACGATCAGGGACTTTGGAAGCCAGACGATAAGATCTGCGATCTGTTTCGGAAAAAGCTGCCGGGGCGCTATGATCCGCAATGGGAAGAAGTGACGCTGGATCATGTGATCCGGCACCGAATCGGCGTGACGGAGGATTTTCTGGATATCGATAATTATGATATGACGCAGTTTGGTTCGGAGGATTTTTTAAAGCTCGCGTTTGAACGTCCGGTTCCGGCGCGGCCGGGCGTGGACTATCAGTACAGCGACGGTGCATATTATCTGCTGTCCCGCGTTGTGACGGAGCTTTCCGGAGAAAAGCTGGACGACTTTCTGCGCCCGCGCCTGCTGATGCCGCTGCATGTAAGGGAGGCGGCTTTTTCAAAGTGTCCGATGGGGTATCCGATTGGAGCGACCGGCATGTATGTGCGCACAGAGGACATGGCAAAGCTTGGCGAGGTCTATCAAAACGGTGGCACATTTGAAGGAAAGCGGCTGCTTTCGAAAGAGTGGGTCGAGCTTGTTTTTGAGCGGGAATATGAGCTTGCAAAGATGGAAAACGGAGGGCACTGCAAGGGCGGTATGAACGGACAGATGCTGTATCTGTCGCCTCATGGCCGCGTGATCGCGTGGCAGAGCTATGACCCGGAGGGAAAAGGGAACACGTTGATGGAATTGATTCTGAAAAATGAGTGAGAAGTGCGCATGGCGCGCTTTGAATAACAAAATCCCCGCTGTCACAGCAATTCAGGCTGTGGCGGCGGGGATTTTTGCCGTGAGCAGCGTTCTGGCTGCTTACACGGAATTTTTACATGTCGTATGCAGCAGCGAGTGTTACGGCTCAAGCATAAACTCTAAAAATTTCTTCGCATTTTCCGGGTGCTGGCAGTTGGCAGGGATGGTAAACCATGCATTTGCCCGATCTGTCAGCAGATATTTGGATTTGCTGACGCTGATGCCGATGGGAATTTCCCCGTCGGTATTGTCATCAGGAAGATCCTGGTATATAACCTGATCGCCATACTGCGCCAGCTCCTCATCGGTAAAATACTGGTGCAGGTCGCAGAACAGACCGGCTTCGAGATTGTGATCCATATAGGTATCATCTGTGATGAGGGCGTCTAAGGTTTTGCCGGATACCATGGCGATGATTTTCTGCATATTTGCATAGGAGTATTGATCGGAGTTTTCATAATCCACATACATATCCCGATTGATTGCGGCACAGTCGCTGGAGGTATCGATGTCAGCATACTGCTCAAAATCGGCGATCATCGTGTCGGAGTCGATCTCGGTATTCATGTAGCAGTTGACAAAGGCTGCTTCCATGACGGTATCCTTGCGCGTCGCAAAGGTGTAAATCAGGTTCCCTGCAAAGGCGAGAACCGCAATTGCGACGAGGGTTTGGATTTTATAATATTCCCAGAAATAAGCCCATTTTTCTTTGAAGGGTTTCCCTTTTAATTTTTGCTGCTGTTCTTTCACTTCGTCATGGACGGAATTGCCTGTTGCCATTTTATACCTCCCTGTAGTTCTGTATTGAATCCTGTATGTTGCGACATGCGGCAAAATATGGTGCCGGTATCCAGTGTTCGAGCGTTTCGATAGTATGGAAGGATTCATGCGCTGATATTTATCATAGCCGTTTGATTTTGGGAAGTCAATGAAAGCGTTGTGATAGAAAAGTGAAAATTTTCTAAACTACCGGATAAGTCCCTGGGATACCTTGAAAAAAAGCAAATTCTGTACTATGATAGCTTTATCGGTTTGAAAAAGGGAGCAATGTCAAAAGGACAGACCTTTCAAAACCCTGAGCTTCCCGGGATGGGGAATAAATACGAAGGTGGTAAAGCAATATGAATGAAAGCTATGTAGAATGTCTGGTGGCGAAAAAACCGTCCAGTGGGATGAAAGCACTGAAGGTTTTTCTGATTGTCCTGGCGGTAATCTTTTTCCTGCTTAGCATGCTGAATGCCCTGATGTGGCTCGGAGTGGCAGCAGCCGGAATCGGAGCGTACTTTACTTCGCTCAATGCCAGCGTGGAGTTTGAATATCTGTACGTGGATAAGGAGATTTCCATCGATAAGATCTTAAACAAAACCAAACGGAAAAAAGTCGAGAAGCTTGAAACAGAGAGTATGGAGATCTTTGCACCAATCAACTCCTGGCATCTGGACAACATGAAGAATCGCCAGCTTAAGGTGACGGACTATTCCAGTGGCGTTGCCGGACAGCCGGACAGACGCTATGTGATGATCTACAGTGGAGACCGCAAGATCATTTTTGAGCCCAGCGAAGCCATGGTAAAAGCGCTTCAGTCTGTTGCGCCCAGAAAAGTATTTTTCGATTGACACAGAGTTTTAATTCTGTTACACTTGCCTCAAACGAACTGTCAGTAGTGTATTTACTGGCAGTTTTCATTGAATTGACAGTTAAAATACGCAGGAGGAGAGAAGATGGGTCAGATTATTGGCGAAGGCATTACCTTTGACGATGTGCTGTTGGTGCCGGCATACTCTCAGGTAATTCCCAATCAGGTCGACGTGACTACCTGGTTGACAAAAAAGATCAAGCTGAACATTCCGCTGATGAGTGCGGGAATGGATACCGTTACAGAACATAGAATGGCGATCGCAATGGCCAGACAGGGCGGTATCGGTATTATCCATAAGAATATGTCCATTGAGGCGCAGGCTGATGAGGTGGACAAGGTAAAACGTTCTGAGAACGGCGTCATTACAGATCCTTTTTCATTATCCCCGGAGCATACCCTTGCAGATGCCAATGAGCTGATGGCAAAATTCCGTATTTCCGGTGTTCCGATCACAGAGGGCAAAAAGCTGGTGGGTATCATTACCAACCGCGACCTGAAATTCGAGACAGATTTTACCAAGAAGATTAAAGAATCCATGACCAGTGAAGGTCTGGTTACGGCTCCCGAAGGTATCACACTGGAAGAAGCAAAGAAGATTCTTGCAAAGGCAAGAAAAGAGAAGCTGCCCATCGTTGATAAGGACTTCAATCTGAAAGGCCTGATCACCATCAAGGATATTGAGAAGACGATCAAATATCCTCTTGCAGCAAAGGATGCACAGGGACGCCTGCTGTGCGGTGCAGGTGTTGGTATTACTGCCAATGTTCTGGATCGTGTGGCAGCTCTGGCAGAAGCCAAGGTTGACGTTATTGTTCTGGATTCCGCACATGGTCATTCTGAAAACGTACTGCGCTGCCTGCGCATGATCAAGGAAGCATATCCGGATCTGCAGGTAATTGCGGGCAACGTTGCAACCGGAGAAGCGACCAGAGCACTGATCGAAGCAGGTGCAGATGCCGTTAAGGTTGGTATTGGCCCCGGTTCTATCTGTACGACCCGTGTGGTTGCAGGTATCGGTGTTCCTCAGATCACAGCTATCATGGACTGCTACGCAGTTGCAAGAGAATATGGTATCCCGATCATCGCAGACGGCGGTATCAAGTATTCCGGTGAAATCACCAAAGCGATCGCGGCAGGCGGAAGCGTCTGCATGATGGGTTCCATGTTTGCAGGCTGTGATGAGAGCCCCGGACAGTTCGAGCTGTATCAGGGACGTAAATACAAGGTTTACCGCGGCATGGGTTCCATCGCTGCGATGGAAAACGGCAGCAAGGATCGTTATTTCCAGACTGACGCCAAGAAGCTCGTTCCGGAAGGCGTAGAAGGTCGTGTCGCATACAAGGGTCTGGTAGAAGATACGGTATTCCAGCTGATGGGCGGTCTTCGCTCCGGTATGGGTTATTGTGGAACGAAGAGCATCGAAGAGCTGAAGGAAAACGGCAGATTTGTCAAGATTTCTGCAGCAGCTCTGCGTGAGAGCCATCCTCATGATATTCATATCACAAAGGAAGCTCCCAACTACAGCTCTGCGGACTGATTTTAACCGATTAGCCGCATAGCATAGGAATAGGATGTCCCGTTGGAGGGTATCCTGTTTTTACACAATCAAACACAAAACGTGTGACTGGCGGATTAGTGGAGATCACCACGGGGAGCACGTTTGAAGAAACCGACCGCCTGGGTACTGACAGCAGAAGATGATGTGAGTATTCAGGCGGTTTTTTATCGTATTCATTTCAAAATGGAGGACAACATGGAGCTTTTAAATCTTTCGGAAGAACTGAAAAACAACGCCTATCCGGGACGTGGTATCGTCATCGGCAAAACTCCTGACGGAAAACAGGCGGTAACAGCGTATTTTATTATGGGCAGAAGCAGCAACTCCCGCAACCGCGTGTTCGTAGAGGAGGGCGAGGGTATCCGCACACAGGCGTTTGACCCATCCAAGCTGGAGGATCCGAGCCTGATCATCTATGCACCGGTTCGTGTGCTGGGCAACAAGACGATCGTGACAAACGGCGACCAGACAGACACGATCTATGAAGGCATGGACAAGCAGCTGACCTTCGAGCAGAGCCTGCGCAGCCGGGAATTTGAGCCGGACGGTCCGAACTACACTCCCCGTATTTCAGGTATCCTGCATATCGAAAATGGCGGCTACAACTTCGCAATGTCTATTTTAAAGAGCGATGACGGCGATCCGTCCTCCTGCCTGCGTTACACCTTTGCTTACGAAAATCCGAAAGCGGGCGAGGGCAGATTTATCCACACCTATATGCATGACGGCAATCCGCTGCCGAGCTTTTCCGGCGAGCCGAAGAAGGTTGCGATTTCCGGAAATATCGACAGCTTTACTCAGCTGGTTTGGGAAAGTCTGAATGAAGAAAATAAGGTTTCCCTGTTTGTGCGCTACATCGACATCGAAACCGGCAAATACGAGACAAGAATTGTGAACAAAAACCACTAAAAACCTTTGGCGCAAAGCGCCTGTGGAATGGAGGAAAAAATGAACGAAATTCAGTTAAAGTACGGATGCAACCCGAATCAGAAGCCTTCCAGAATTTTCATGGAAGATGGCAGCGACCTGCCTGTTACTGTATTAAACGGTAAGCCCGGATATATCAATTTCCTGGATGCATTAAACGGCTGGCAGCTTGTTTCCGAGTTAAAAAAAGCGACCGGACTTCCGGCAGCAACCTCTTTTAAGCACGTTTCCCCGGCTGGTGCGGCAGTGGGACTTCCACTGACGGATACGCTGGCAAAAATTTACTGGGTAGACGACCTTGGAGAGCTTTCTCCGCTGGCATGTGCCTACGCAAGAGCGAGAGGTGCAGACAGAATGTCTTCCTTTGGTGACTTTATTGCACTGTCTGATGTCTGTGACGCAGACACGGCAAAGCTGATCAAGCGCGAGGTTTCCGATGGAGTGATCGCTCCCGGCTATACCGATGAAGCGCTGGAGATTTTAAGAGCAAAGAAAAAGGGCGGATACAATGTTATCCAGATCGATCCCTCCTATCGTCCTGCCGAAATCGAGAGAAAACAGGTGTTCGGCGTGACCTTTGAACAGGGACGCAACGAATTGAATATTGATGAAGAGCTGCTGTCAAATTTTGTAACAAAGAACAAAGAAGTGCCCGAAGAGGCGCTGATCGATATGAAGATTGCGCTGATCACCCTGAAATATACCCAGTCCAACTCTGTTTGCTATGTAAAAGGCGGACAGGCCATCGGTATCGGTGCAGGTCAGCAGTCCCGTATCCACTGCACGAGACTGGCAGGACAGAAAGCGGATAACTGGTGGCTGCGTCAGTCTCCCCAGGTGCTTGGACTGCAGTTTGTAGACGGCCTTGGACGCGCAGACAGAGACAATGCCATCGATGTTTACATGGGTGATGAATACGAAGATGTGCTGGCAGATGGCGTATGGCAGACCCGTTTCAAGGTAAAGCCTGCTGTCTTTACGAGAGAAGAAAAGCGTGCATGGTTAAACCAGCTGACCGATGTAACCCTTGGCTCTGACGCATTCTTCCCGTTTTCCGATAACATCGAACGCGCACATAAGAGCGGCGTAAAATACATTGCACAGCCCGGCGGCTCCGTCCGCGATGATGCGGTCATCGAATGCTGTGATAAGTATAACATGGCGATGGTATTTACCGGAATCAGACTGTTCCATCACTAAGCGACACAAAACGGCGCGCCGGCTCGGATGAGCAGTGGCTGAAACTCCGGGGGCAAAGCGGTGGCATCGCAAAAAGTGCAGGATATCGCTTCGTGCCGGAAGACGGAAAAGATTGAAAATAAAAACCAGATACCTGAGAGGCGAAGCCTTTCTGGCATCTGGTTTTTTTATAAAAATCATATGGTTACAATAGCTATTTTCCGGAAAATCCTCAGATCACATCATCCGGCTGAGGATCGGATCCATATCCGCCGTCATAAGATTGTTCCGGCTTTAAGCTTAAATAATAACCGGCGTTGGTAATCTCGGTATAAGGAGTTACATACAGGCTTGCAATGCCGCAGGTAACACCTGTAAGCAGATACCAGAGGATAAAGGAAAGCTGCAGCACGAAGTATTCCCACAGATGACCGCTCATCAGCTCTTTACTTTCATTGACACACTGACGGATTCCCTTATTGGGATCTTCTGCCAGAATGTAGAAGGCCTGGGAATAACGCAGTGCAGCGATGATGCCGGGGATGTAGCACAGGCAGCTCCACAGCATGATGAACAGACTCATCCAGAGGGAAAGACCAAAAATCTTGAGCAGCATGGGAAAGTATGCAAGCAGCTCGGAAATGCCGGCTTCTTCATGCTTGAAAACCTTCAGGCTGTATGCATAATAACCAAACTGAACGGTACCGATCAGTAGGCCGATAACGATCGCAACAACAAGGTAGATCAGGAAAGCGCCGATGCTGGGGGCATAGTTTAAAAATGCGCTGTCTTCATACATGCCGGAGCTGATGGCTGCAGCAAAGTAGGTAGTAAAGCCGCAGATGCTGGAAACAATACCAAGAATGATCTGCGCGGCGAGCTGGATCGCCCAGAAAACAAGGGTGGTGAGTACCGGATGCGGATTTGCCGCTTTCATAGCGTCCTTGGCATCCTGTTTGAGTAAGGCACGATTCATAAGTGAGTCCTCCTGCATAAGAAAGTATAGTTATAACATTTGTACAGCAGGGTATTCCGAAACTGATAAAAATATCCCTGCAAAAGGTATTTTATCACACAACAGGGGAAAAGAACATTATTATTTTCTTAAGAACGATGTTGTATTTTAATGTTTGTTTTGATAAGATAAAACAATAATAAGGAAATGAAAGGATGGGAGATAAGGAAAATGGCTGAATTCTCGAAAGAAAATCCTGCAGCAGAAGAAGCAAAGGAGCCTGTTTCCAGAAACTTCATCGAGCAGATGATTGATAAAGATCTGGAGGAAGGCGTTTACGAAACAGTACATACCAGATTTCCGCCGGAACCCAACGGATATCTGCATATCGGACATGCCAAGAGCATTCTGTTAAATTATGGACTTGCAAAGCAGTACGGCGGTAAATTCAATCTCCGTTTTGACGATACCAACCCGACGAAGGAAAAGATCGAATTTGTAGAATCGATCAAGGCGGACGTAAAATGGCTGGGCGCAGACTGGGAGGACAGACTGTTCTTTGCATCCAACTATTTCGACCAGATGTATGAGGGCGCTGTAAAGCTGATTCAGAAAGGCAAAGCTTACGTTTCTGATCTTTCCGCGGATCAGATCCGTGAATACCGCGGTACGCTGACCGAGCCGGGTAAGATGGATCCCGGTGCAGAGAGAAGCGTAGAAGAAAACCTCACTCTGTTTGAAGAGATGAAAGCGGGCAAATATGCCGACGGCGAAAAGGTTCTGCGCGCCAGAATCGATATGGCAAGCCCGAATATGAATATGAGAGATCCGGTTATTTATCGTGTGGCGCACATGACACATCACAATACCGGAGATAAATGGTGTATCTATCCGATGTACGATTTTGCACATCCCATCGAGGATGCCATCGAGGGCATTACCCATTCCATCTGTACGCTGGAATTTGAAGATCACCGTCCGCTGTACGACTGGGTGGTACGGGAGCTGGAATACAAACCCTATCCGCCCCGTCAGATCGAGTTTGCAAAGCTGTATCTGACCAATGTTGTTACCGGCAAACGTTATATTAAGAAGCTGGTAGAGCAGGGCATCGTAGACGGCTGGGACGATCCCCGTCTGGTTTCCATCGCAGCGCTTCGCCGCAGAGGCTTTACACCGGAATCCATCAAACTGTTCGTAGACCTGTGCGGTATTTCCAAGAGCAATTCTTCCGTAGATTATGCGATGCTGGAGTATTGCATCCGGGAAGACCTGAAATTAAAACGTGCCAGAGTGATGGCAGTCGTTGACCCGGTGAAGCTTGTGATCGACAACTATCCGGAAGACCAGATCGAATATCTGGACGCTCCGAACAACCTGGAAAACGAAGCACTGGGCAGCCGTAAGGTTCCGTTTGGCAGAGAGCTTTATATCGAACGCGAAGACTTTATGGAGGAGCCTCCGAAGAAATACTTCCGTATGTTCCCAGGCAATGAAGTACGTCTGATGAACGCTTATTTTGTAAAATGCGTCGGATTTGAGAAGGATGCGAACGGAAAAGTGACAGAGATCCACTGTACATATGATCCGGCATCCAAGGGTGGTAACAGCCCGGATGGACGTAAGGTAAAAGGAACCATTCACTGGGTATCTGCAGAGTATGGTAAGAAAGCAACCGTTCGTCTGTACGAGAATATCGTGAATGAGGAACTTGGTGTATATAACGAGGATGGAAGCCTGAATCTGAATCCAAACTCACTGACAGTATTAAATGACTGTATCGTTGAGCCTGCACTAATGGAAGCAAAAGAGTATGAGAGTTTCCAGTTTGTAAGACAGGGATTCTTCTGTGCAGACTGCAAGGATTCCAAGCCTGGTGCACCGGTATTCAACCGTATCGTATCACTTAAGAGTTCGTTTAAGCTTCCAACGAATCCGGCATAGGATCTCATTACGGAGCGGATGTGAAAAGTAAGGGGTAGACATGAATTTATTAGATGGACTCGAGAAATTCGGGTTGGATAAGATGGACACGGAGCACATCTTTGAGGAGGAGAAGAAGGAAGAAGAGACTGCGCAGCCGAAGCCTGAGGTACAGGAAGTGGTTCACAGTGAGAAGGAATTCCTTCTGGAGAAATCCATAAGATGTCCGGTCTGTGATTTTGTATTTAAGACGAAGATGGTCAAGACGGGGCGCGTGAAGC
>OHBE01002727.1_pt1 | contig 12462 bp, 13 predicted proteins | sample 1577231 | NCBI WGS metagenome assembly OHBE01 (sample SAMEA3541506, study PRJEB24748) | human gut metagenome | biome: human gut; feature: human-associated habitat; material: faeces | place: China | collected 2012
TTTGCCAATAAACAATGGAACAATGGTTTTATCAACTTTTGGGGCCAGGGGTCCCCCTGATTTGTAAACAATGAAACAATGGTTTGACCAACTTTTGGGGCCGGGGCCATGGAAAAATTGTAAACAAAGAAACAATAAAACCATCAACTTTTGGGGCCGGGGGTCCTATTCCCCCGTGGACCCAAAGCCCCCCACTCCTCTCTCAGTCGATTGCGGGAAAAGCTCGTCCTCCGACTCGAGAACTTCCACCCCGACGTATAAGACCGGCATCACCAAACCCTGAACCAGTTTCATGCCCGGCTTGAGGATGACGACTTCCTTGCCGACGTTCATGACATGCAGATGGATCTCTCCTTGATAGTCTTCGTCAACCACGCAGGCTCCAACCTGGAGCTGGTACTTGGTAGCAATGCCACTCTTGTTGAACATGATGAGGGCACACCCCCGGGGAATTTGAGCTTTGATACCGGACGGGATGTTGATGCTTTCGCCCGGCCAGATCTGTTTGGCTTCGAAGTCTTCCGGGATGTAGAAGTCCAGCCCGGCGGACAGACCCGTTCCTCTGGTCGGGGTCTTGACGTTTCTTACTTTTACGATTCTCATTTTTTAAAGTATTTTTCGAGTCGAGCTCTGTGTGTTGTACCTGATGAGAGAGCTGCCCCTTCGATAAAATTGTAACGTGTGTGAAGAGGAAGCTCCTGGAATGCCTTCTTGAACGGTTGACCATCCGATTCAAATATCTTGCCCGCAGGATTGCCGGGTGTAACGTCCTTCATTTTTCGGGACTTGATCCTCCCCAAAGCCTCTTCCCGACTTATGGAACGTATGGAAGGTCTAATGGACCCATTCCGGAGCGTCATTTTGAACCACTGAGCCTCCGTGTTGGAGTCATCTTCTTTAAACCATACCCGGTAATATCCAATAGCTATTGCCATAAGTTGTAGAATATTTCGTGACACTTCTTGCGGTACGCCATCGGGTCCTGCCGAATACTTTGGCACTTGAGAGGCTCTTTGGGTCGGTCGAGAATCTCCCGGGGCAGGACGTCGCTGAAAGCATCTTTGAGAATGCGCTTGTGAGTTCTGTCCTCCCGGGGCAAACGGAGAGCGAACCTGACAACGTCATGTCCCAGGAATGGTGACCGGAGTTCAACTGTGCTCCTCATGGAAGCCCGGTCAAGCCGAGGCATGTGGTAGAACGGAAGTTCCTGGAACACGTCTGAGAGCTGGGAGTCGTAGTCATCGACTCGGCGATAGCCTCCGAAGAGTTCGTCAGCTCCATCCCCGGTCAGGATGACCTTCTCCTTGACCTTCTCCATGAGTCGGAACTGGGGGATCATGGAGCCCAAGTCGATGGGGGTTTCGTTGTAGCGGAGACACCTCTCCAGGCAATCATCATCGGGGATAGGGCCAAGAGAGGTGATAGAAACCCCTAAAAATTCGGACAATAGCATGCCAAATTTTGATTCATTATTCTCCACCATATAGAGATTAACCCCCAGGCCCATTCGATGAAGAATAGAGGCAACTATGGATGAATCCAGTCCTCCAGAAACCAAAGCTCCGACCGGGACTTTAGAGTACATTGCCCGGCGTTTTACGGACTTCTCGACCAAGCCCCGGAGGACTTCGGCGAACTCGGATTTTGCGAAATGACTCCGTTCCCCTATCCCCCATCTGTAGTAGTCCCTCCGGATGACAGTCGGGGTCACTCTCATGCTGTCGAAAGAGTAGACCGTGTTCGGCATAATACGCTTGACGTTGTTCCATGGAGTTCTGTCATCCCAGTTGTAACCCCATTTGAACACTTCCGACTGATAGTACCGGTCGAAGTCTCGGAAGTCCGACACCAACGGGGTTATCTCCGAGCAGATTTCCCCGAATTGGTTGTAGTAGAGTTGCTTCTTTCCGAGAGGGTCGGTGAAAGCAATAATTTGACCCTTCCGGTACCAGCATATTGCCCACATGCCATCCCAGTGGTTAGCTTCATAGATGATGTCCTCCAAGCAGTTGATCCCCGGAACCTGAGCTCCGAACAAGTCGCGGAGGTACTCGACGTCGCTGTTATACTTATGAGGGTAGTTGTAGATCTCCCCGACGTAAAGAAGCCATCCGTTGTCTCCTGCCAGTTTTATGGGCTGAGCCAGGTCATCCCCTGGCTCAGTCTGAATGGGCAAACGAACATGACCGAGGAACCATCCTCCTTCGGCAATCTGGGTGAACTCAATGCCCCGATGCTTGATCTGGTCAATGGCGTTAGCCCTTCTTGCTATACTTATTCCGCACATATCACTTGAGTTTATTTTTGAGAGCGTCCATGAGACAAACGATCCCTATTCCGATTACTACTGCTATTGCCAGCCCAATGATGATGGGCTCCTCATTTCCTCCTGACATGTCTTTTGCGCTTTATGTCCTTCCGGACCTCATCTACTGCGATCAGAAATGTAATATAGAATACAGCTGCTCCAGCCAAAGAGGTCAAGATCACCCCAATCAGCACTTTAACTTCTATGTCCATTATTCTTCGAATTTTTGAGGATCTGTTGTGCCTTTTTCTCGATCCAGTCGAAGTAGCACTTGCTATCCTTGTGGAGTCCTGTCAAGATTCCCGAGCATCCAGGGCAGAATATGCAATCGTCATATTGCTGATGAGCTTTAGCTATTGCTTCGTCTATAGTCATAACTTAGTATATTACCCATTTAGAAAGGTCATCGTTGTATGCATGGAGGGATCCAGCGAAGTAATGCAGAGAGCCCTTCTTGAGAGAGGGGTAGGTAGCTGCGAGGATGTTGAACACGTAGTCCATCATAGCCTCTGTCAACCAGATGTCGATTGCGAAGTGCTTGAAGAAGTCATTGCTCCGGATGTAGTATATCACGTGGAGCCGGTTGTTCCGGATGAGGAACTGGTAGCTGACGGAGCAAGGTACTCGGGTCAAAGCCCCGGCTGTTGCCCGGGTGTCCTCCGGCTCGAAGATCATGACCATTGCTCGTCTGGAGTGCGGGTCGTCCCGAAGAGTCATGATGACATTGTCCAACTGGTGTATTTCGGGTCCCTTGTGGAAGATGTGCAGACGCTCCGAATAGGTGTAGTCGAAGCGACCCTCCTGCCGAGTCTTGCTCACCAGCTTCTGCCACAAGTCCCGGCGGATCTCCCAGCTCTTACCCGGATTGACCCCGTTTCGGTCAAGCCGGTCGGAGAGCTCTGCTCGGCAATACTTCTCGATGAGCTCGGCCTCGTCTTTGAACATAAAGTCGAGCATCTCACGTTTGCCGAGATACGGCTTTGATATGACGAAGCTCACCCCGATGAGTTCCTTGGTGAGCCGGTCGTCCCCACTGAGCTCCTGGTTTTGGTAATGGTTGACCGGAACCGTGATGCCGGAAACCTTGAGCTCCCGATCCATCTCCCGGATCATTTCGAAACAGTCTTTGAATATTCTACCCATGTCAATATTTGGATTTAATGCGAAACACATTTACTTGATACTTCAACGACCAGAGCTCTTTGACTCGAGTCTCTGAGAGACCCAAATGCTCGAACATTATGACGAAGTAAGTCCATATCCACTTGAGCCGGTCCTCGAAAACTACCAAGTCAACCATGTACTGAGATTGTCTCCACTCTCTGTTCTTGAGACAGTTTGCTGTCATGCCGATGTTTCCGATTAAGGTAAGCAGATCCCCCGCAAAATCTTCGTCTTCCAGAACCTGTGCCCATTTAGGCAGCGTCCAGTCGAAAGAAGGAGTCATGCCATAAAGCTGGTAAAGCTCCAACATGAAGTTGAATGCGTCGATCAGCTCCTCGTCAAAGTGCTCGTCATCGAGTTCCTCCTCGATAGCTTCCTTTGCCTCAGCGAGTTCCTCGACAATCTGCCAACAGAGTTTCTTGAAAAGCTCCTGATCCTCCAAAGTGTTAATGTCAAAGTTCGCGATGCGCTCCTTGAAATATGGTCTGTACATGAGCTGGAGCTCCCCTTGGAGGGCATAAATCTCCTCCCAGCTTTTAATGAATGGCTTAAAGTCTTGTGTGTTCATGGCTTGATCTTTGAGAATGGATTGTGCTGTTCCGGATCGTTTTTGTGGGAGTAGTATACGGCTATTCTGCGTCCTTCTTCGGTGAGAACATGTTTGATCTCATGCACCTCGATGGGACTGATCCGGATGAAGTCCACAGCCTCCGAAATGGTTGAGAAGTACGTAGGTACTACTCCCTGAGCTTTTAACGGCTTGGGTTCCTCGAGTTCGTTGTTGATGGCCCCGATTGTGGCTACCATGTCAAGGAGGTTGTCCTCCTTGTGTGCATTGGATTCACGTGCCATTTTCACTGCCACTTGGACCCAAGACACGTCAAGAGCGGTCAGAGGCTTACCGGTAATGACCGAGGCGATCTCTGCGGCCTTCTGGTTGCATTCCATGAATGGTCCGTATTGTCTCTCCTTCTCCTCCGACCGCTCATTGATGATTTGGTCAGCGTGTTTAAGTATGTTACTCATGATTTTTAGTATATAGGTTAGACCCCGGGGAGGGACTCGAACCCTCCTGTACCACTCCGGGGTGCCAAGTGGAGTGACGGCTCCACTTGGCGAGGAGTTCTGACTTACTCCTCAGCCGGTGCGTTCTCCGGCTCGTTCTGTTCTGCTTCGGGAGCTGCTTCGTCAGCCTTCTTCCGGCCGCGCTTCGGCTTCTCGGTCTCTTCAGGAACCGGAGCCATCTCGCCGAGCTCCAGGTCCTTCGAGTTGATGCCCTTGCCCCAGACGTGACCGTCGTTGGTCTTGATGCGGTACTGGATGAAGTTGTTGCGGGGGTCGAGACGAACTCCGATGATGATGCCGTCGGTCTGCTCCTTGGTCTTCGTGCAGATGAACTTGCAGAAGCGGCCGATGTTGGCTTTGGCCTTCTCGAGATTGGCTTGGGCCTCCTCTGCAGAGATCTCCTTCTTCAACGGGCGGGGTTCCCCGGGCTCCTTCGGAGTCTTTGCCTTGCGAGCCTTCTTCGGCTTCTCCTCGGCGACCTCGTCGTTCTCCTTGATGCCGTTCTCGGCTTTGTACTCTTCCGTTTCGGTGGCGTTGTAGACAGCGCCCTCCTCTGCCGGGTGCTCCTGGGATGCTCCCCTCGATGCGAGGATGGATTCGATGGCGTCAAGCTCGTCACCGGTCTTGACATTGGCCAACTTTTGAAGAACTTTCGAGCTGTAGCTCTTGTACTTTTCGATAAACTTTTCCATAGTGTTTAGTTGTTAAGTGTAGTATAAAAGTAAGAAAAAATGTCCAATTAAAAAAATTTTTCACCAGAAAAATTGAAATTATTTCAATCCAATTCAACTGTAATTATGTCCAACAGGTGGAAGGTTTTGATTCTTCCGTCAGGGATAGCTGCTTCGTAGTAATATCGTTTTGTTTGTATCACAAATATAATAATTCTGCGACAAATACTACGATGTTTTGCGATGTTTTTTCAGATATTTTTCGACCCTCGCTTTTACAGCTTCCATGAGAGCATCCTGTCCCCGGGTCTTCGCTTTCTGGGCTCTTATGACGTCCTGGTCCACTGTCTTCGAGCATACCAGTTTATTGACTATCACGACCTCTCTCTGTCCTTGTCGGTCAAGCCGAGCATTGAACTGTTGTTCCAGCTCGAGAGAATAGGTCTGCCCAAACCAGATGATGCGGTGTCCTCCGGCTTGGAGGTTGAGCCCGTGACCCCCCGAAGCCGGGTGCATCAAAAGAACCTGAATTCTGCCAGCATTCCAGTCGATAATGTCCTTCTCAGTTTTGAGTTCTCGGGGCTTATACTTGGCCAGAGCCTTCATGAGCCGGTCTCTGTCATGCTGGAAGGTCCAACCTATGAGGACTGACTGTCCCCCGGCATCCTCAATGAGTTCCTTCGTGGCTTCAATCTTCAACGTGTGCACCTCATGAGCCACTCTCTGTTCATCGTACACTGCTCCATTGGCAAACTGGAGGAGCTTCGTGGACAAAGCTGCTGCATTGACGGCCGGGATCTCCACTGAGTCCCCGAGCTGATCGATCATGCTGAGAACTTGTTCCTCCTCGAAGGAGTCATAAGCTTTTTGGATTTCCGGGGGCATCTGGATCTCTACTATGTTGTCAATGCGCTCGGGGAGGTTGAGGTAGTCCTTAGCTTTCATACTCATGCAGATGTCCCCGATCTTAGAATATATCCGCTCCTGATTCTCTTTGGATATGTCGTACGAATATACAATATGCCCGTTTCTACGTCCTGGCTTAAAGTAGTTGTCCCGGTAGTGGGATATGTACTTGCCCAAGCGCTCTCCTCGGTCCAGGAGGTACATTTGAGCCCAAAGGTCCATAAGACCGTTAGGTGCTGGGGTACCAGTCAAACCTACTACCCTGGAGAGTGAAGCTTGGACGTGCTTGAGAGCTTTGAACCGGATAGACTTTGGGTTCTTGAAGCTGCTGAGCTCGTCGATGACCACCATGTCGAATGGTAGACAAGATCCCCCGTAGAGTCCACATAGCCAAGCCACGTTGTCTCTTCCGATGGTGTATACGTCTGCCTTCCTGGCAAGAGCCTCCCGACGTTGACGTTCTGTTCCAATGATGCGAGACACTTTAATATGCTTCAAATGGTCCCATTTCTCGACCTCCTGTGTCCAGACTGATTCGGCTACTCTTTTGGGAGCTATGACTAATACCCGTTTGACCTCAACCTCTTTAAACATGAGCTCGTTGATGGCGGTCAAAGTAGATACTGTTTTACCCAATCCCATGTCCAGGAACAGAGCACAGTGCGTGTGGCTTATTATGTGGTCAACAGCTTGTAGCTGGTATTGATGGAGATCATTTTCGGTCATATTCCAATGCTAACATTTTACAACCCATGGTCGTGTCTATCACCTCGACCCTAAAGCCCATTGCTTTCAGTTTCTGGTGCATTAATGTCTGTATTTTTCGGGACTTTTTACCGAATGCTTTCAGCTCAACGAAAACGACTTCGCCACGGGGGAACAGACAGAGCCGGTCAGGGAGGCCAGCATTGTGAATTGCGGGGAGTTTCAAACACCAGCCACCAACTCTCTCCACCTCAGTGACGAGTCGTTTCTCAATCGAGTTTTCGCACGTAGTATTTTTGCTTTCCATAAATGGGGAAATTTTTAGTAGACTTGCATGGCTCCCATTCGGGCATACTCTTCAACAAGTCATTGATTTCTCGAGTCTTATACCGGTCCATGTCCTCTCTGTTCCTCCCAAGACATTCACACCATATCTCAGCAACACACACGTAGTCTCGGGGGGTGGTCCCTTTGGGGTTTAACTCATCGGCCAGGAAGTCTCTTCTCCGGTATAGGTCCATTGAGTCCCAGTTGTCCGGGAGTTGACGTTCCAAGTACGCCTCAATGATGCCTTTCCGTTCATCCGACTCGCTGTGCGAGCTTTGCTCACTTTTGGCTATTTTTTCTGCTTCATGACTCAAATAGAGTTTCTCCTTGGATTTGTACAGGACAACTGCCTCAGCCCATATCTGGTCTATCTCGTCGTCCAGTTCCATGAACACGTCTTTTTTGGCATTGTTGGGGACCACGTCCACTGGCATGAAGCGTCTGTTGCCAGTGGGATCTCTCAGGAATTCGCTGTCGTTGGTGGTGCCGAAAAAGACGCATTGCCGGGGATATATCTCAGAAGTTCTGGCATACGCTGGTCGGAATGAGTCTTCGGACTTAGATATGAAATGCTTCACTGACTCAACCTCCGCTTTGCGGAGGCCGGAGAGCTCAGCTATTTCAATAAGCCATGCCCCCTGGATCTGCTCGAGAGCCTCCTTTCCTTGGACTGTCAGGAATGTATCGCTAAACCAGGATTTTCCCAATTTTTTGATGAACGTACTTTTGCCGGATCCTTGAGGTCCTACGAGCATAAGCACAAGGTCGAATTTGACCCCGGGGTTCATAACTCGGGCAACTGCTCCAACCAGCATCTTGCGGATGGCTTCGCGAGAGTAGATATTGTCGTCAGCCCCCATGTAGTCAATCAGGAGTTTGTCTACCCGTTGGATCCCGTCCCATTTGAGGTCATTGAGGTAGTCCAGAATCGGGTGGAAGTGGTTGCGTTCAAATTCCAGAGCCATGGCATCGTCGATCTTTAGCGAGGACGTTATTCCATATACGCAACCCAAATAGTTCCTGACCCCGGAATAGTCTACGTTCTTGACCGGCTCCGGCTTAACAACCCGACGCCATGGGAGATTCCCAAAAACGTACCTCTTCCCGTCAAAGTCGTTCTGTCTGAACAGTCTTTTGAATCGGGGATCGTTTGCAAATATGAGGTTGAGGTTGGCATCCGACGAGAGATACGCTCCCCGAGTATCAACCTCAAGCTCCTTCATCCACTCGACGCTCTCAGCCTCCAGGTCAACCTCCTTTTCGACGACTTCTTCCTGAGCCCGATCATGCTCTGGATCGGCAAACTCGTACTTGGCACTGTTGATGTGGTCGTTGGCAATGGTTGTCTTAGTGTCTGGGTCATTGCGTACGAACTCCTCCATTGCTGACACACTTGGCAACTTCGACGAGGGATCCTTGACCTTGTCGTCAAGGTGGCCGAATTTGTGTATGCGGACCAAGTCAAACGCATTGCAAAGTTTACCCCCACACGGGTCAGTTCCATGATGGGAATAAGCGAACTTGTCCTCATACACGATAAGACCAGCCGAAGCACTTCCTTTTGTGTAAGTGTATCGGCCCTCCAATGCTGATGGGACATAGGTGTCAGAGAGAAAAGTCTCTATTGCTTCGGGTATGGAGTACGTCCTACAGAACGCTCCTATGAGCCCCCTCTTTATGGTTGGGTCCTCCTGCTTCTTAACGGCTCTGTCGACAGCTTCGAAACGGGACGAAGCTGTGGGCCAAAGTGATGAGTCCTTCCAATCGGCATAGGAGTTGAGGATCTCGTCAGCATCAATCCATGGACCGTCCTGAACCTTAAAGTAGTAGTCCATGTCCTTCGGCGTAGAAGGCCAGAACATGAGTCGGTTGGTCTCGAAAGTTGAATTGTCGAAAAGGTCTATGCCGATTATCCCGGCAATTTTTCGGCTTATGGCCACATACTCATCAGCCGTGACTTCTCTGCTCAGTGGCATTATTAGTCGGTACCGGGGAGACGCATCTGAGTGTTTGTGAGTCCCATGCAGAACAGCTGCATTGTCAAACTGGAGAGTAAAGTCATCCCAGAGGTCTTTGTGGGCAAAGTCCAAGTCGAGTGTCATCAACTGTCTGTGGACCACATTGGCCGGGCTTCTTTTACCCCCTCTCAGGTAGCCTCCAACGTATCCGCCTACGTCTTTTATTTTGAGCTGGTCCTCCTTGCTTGCAGAAACAAACTCCTTAAATGTTTCAGTGGTTTTGTTCTCCTCCCCGAGTCGACTGACCAATTCAGACCATTTCAGTTTCTTGTTGCTCCATACTTTTGATCTTGCGCTCAGTCCGATTGCAATATCAAGTTCCCCGTCGTATGTCACTAGTCTTTCTTATAAAATTTAGTAACGTATCCGTCTGCTTTGAGAGGTAATCCCATTGGCAAGCAGTTCAGCCAAGGAAGATCCTCTCCCATAACTCTACACATAGTTTCCAGACAATCCCCGGCTCGGTCTTCGTCTACCTCTGCAATGGCTTCATCATGGACGTGCATTACTATTTCGAAGTCTTTCATAATGCTTAGTCTGTACATTGCTTCGGCGAGAAGATCCCGGGAGATTGCCTGGACTATGTTCTCCACCAGTTTGCCCCCGTAAGTCTCTACCTCAGTCCATCCTACTGACTGGACCATGCCGTCGTAGACAATGCCAGTCTGCCCGAACCTGTTGGGTCTCACCCGGGGATTTCTGTAGTATAATTTTCTCCCAGCTGGGAGAGCTATTGTCAAATTGGTCCCGTCATGTTCAAAGACGAGACAACTTACTTTCTTGGTTTTCCTGGTCTGGACGCACTCGATGGCCTTCTCGTTCACCTCCGCCCAAAACTCAACAATTTTAGGATTGGCTCTTCGCCAAAGAGCTACGATGGAGTACATTTCCTTTTTGGACAGCTTCTTGTCTCTGTCCATCGCCTCCATTGCGTTGACCGATCCTTCGTATCCGAGGGCCAATTCTGCCGTCTTGCCCCGCTGTCTGAGGTCCGATCCTTTCGTAACCTGCTCAATGGGGACCCCGAACATGAGTGATGCTGATGCCTCGTAGATCTTGCCATGGGTGTTGAAGACGTCGAGTCGCCATTTCTCCTGGGCTAACCAGGACAGGACCCGGGCCTCAATAGCACTAAAGTCGGCTACTGCAAACATTTTCCCCTCCGGGGCTATGAATGCTGTCCGGATTAGCTCTGAAAGGACATTCGGAATGCTGTCGTAACACATTTCGATGAGGTCGTAGTCTCCTTTCTCCACCATGCTTCGAGCAAGGCTCAAGTCCTTCATGTGGTTTTGGGGGAGGTTCTGGAGCTGGATCATACGGCTCGACCAACGTCCTGTTCTGTTGGCCCCGTAAAACTGGAATAACCCGTGAGCTCTCTGGTCTTTGGCAGCACAATTGAGCATAGCAATGTACTTCTTAGTAGAAGTCTTCGACAAGGCAAGCCGACCAGCGAGGACCTCCTTGACCAGATCGGGAGCCTCCGGATTGTTTTTCAGATATTCGAGAATTTCGGGCTTTCCCAATGCAGGGAAGTTGAGCCCGAAATTAGTGCTAAGCCAAGTCTTCAACTGGGCCAAGCTGTTCGGGTTATCCAAGCCCGTTAGCTCCTTCATCCGGTCGGTCATCTCCTCCGTGTACACTTCATCAAAAGAGATGGCGTTTCCGGCCATGTCGAGATCGATCAAGATGCCCCGATCATTGATGCTCTGGTCTACCAGGTAGTTCCGGCGTTCGAACTCCGGGAACGGGAATTGATCCAGCTGTTCCACGATCTCGCGTTCGGCAATCACGTCATATTCGGCATACGTCTTGAACTCGTTCCACTTGTCCGGGTCGTCGTCCGGCATGTTCCGAGTCCTCATCCCGTTGGACTTGGTTGGCTTGCACGGGGAGCAGAAAAACCGGATTAAAGCTTTACCGGTCGACTTCTTCCCGTGCTCCCCGAGGACCAAAGCTTTGGAGAGTTCACCCAAAGCCAAAGGCAGTCCGCAATAGGCCGCTTTGATCATTGAGCAATACAATTGATCAATCGGGATAGGTAGTCCTATACGCTTAAATACGAGTCTCTCAAATACTGCGTTATGCGCCCATTTCTCGATCCCCGGATCAGTTAAAGCAGAAACGAAGTAATCGGGGAGCTCCTCTCCTTTGGCCAGATCTATCACCTGAACGGGAGAGGTGTCAAAGGCGAAAGACACTATAAGGAGTTGAAAGTCCCCCGATTCTATGTATTTATAGGCGCCCGTGGATTTAATGTCCTCCGGGCTATATGTTTCTGTATCGAAATATAAGCGTCTCGGCATGTTGATTATTGTTAAATTTGTTGCTGGGCGGGGATTCGAACCCCTAATCCCAAGTAAGACCCAGCATACCAACCTACATAAGGTCGTCGTCGTCGTCCCACGGGTTCTGGCCGAAATCCTCTTCTGCCGAAGATCCCCCGGAGAGACGTTCTCCGTCAGCCAACTTCTGGAGGTTGTTCAACCCGCAAGCAACGCCTTTGTTGCCATTCGTGTTGAAGACGTAGAAGTTGATCGACGCCCGGCCGTAGCATCCGGAGTAGAAGTCCTCTTTTTCGATGATGGGATTGAGATTGATGTCCACGATGCCAGGACGGTTGTCCGAATTGGCATTGACGAACACGTGCCCAGCATACTCCGGATTGTCCGGTCTTTCGGTGTCCCCATCACGGAGAGGATTCTTCCACGTGGGAGGAATCTTGCCACCCAATTTGGCGATGCCTTCTTTGAGAGCCATGTCGATGGCCTCCTTGACCCGAGACAGAGTTGCTGAGTCAGTCTTCGGGATGAGGATTGATACCGAGTATTTTGCTCGGTCGGAACCCTCCATTGCACGGGGTTCCCACACGTTGGCATAACAGAACCGGACTTTGCCGGTAACTACTTTAGTTGTTGCACTCATAATTGTTGGAGTTTAGTTATTTGAAAAATCGAGTTTTGCTTGCTCTATGCCCATTGCCGGACGTTTGTCAGACTCAGGGACGAGAGTAGGTTTGCCAGGAGCTTTGATGACGAGGTCCCCAACCAGAGAATCGAAGTCCTTTTTGAGGAGCTTCTCGATAGCCGGAATCCCAGCCAGTTTGACAACTTGGAACTGATCCGGGGTGTAGTCGCATGCGGTAAGAACTTCCTGAACTGCACTCTCGTCAGTCCATTTCCGTATTGACCATCCTTCGACGACCTTATATCCCGGGATCTTCTCGCCCGAGATGGCTTTGGAGAGCAGGTGCTCAGATACAGCATTTACCCATCCTTGGAGCATGGGGGCTTGCTCG
>OHBE01002730.1_pt1 | contig 12454 bp, 14 predicted proteins | sample 1577231 | NCBI WGS metagenome assembly OHBE01 (sample SAMEA3541506, study PRJEB24748) | human gut metagenome | biome: human gut; feature: human-associated habitat; material: faeces | place: China | collected 2012
TCACGTACGGTTCTTAGAGGGGAAAGCCCCAGCAATGGGGCTGACCTACTCGACAGTAGCGGAGACCCCGACACTTCAAAGACTGCCGCCTCGTGGTTCGGCGCCTGTATCTTCTTAATCGTGGCTGCTACCATCCTGCGCTCTTTCTTCCTTTAACCGATTTCTTAAAAAAAGAATGATGGAATATACGATTAACAAAGGAATAGGCAAGAGTGTAGAATTTCAAGGCCTCAAAGCCCAATACCTGTTCATTTTTGCGGGCGGACTGCTTGCCCTCTTTGTGCTCTTCGTCGTCATGTATATGGCGGGGATCAACCAGTGGGTCTGCATCGGTTTCGGAATCGTCTCGGCATCTGTTCTGGTCGGGATGACCTTTAAGCTGAACGAACGGTATGGAGAATACGGATTGATGAAACGGCTGGCCAAACGGCAACATCCCCGTTTCCTGATCAACCGCAAAGCGCCCCAACGCCTGTTCCGGAGTAAAAGAAAGGAGGTTGTCCATGCGTAATACCTTGAAAGCCTCTACAATTGAAAGCAAATTCCCGTTACTGGCCGTAGAACACGATTGTATTATTTCCAAAGATGCGGATATTACCGTTGCTTTTCAGGTCGAACTGCCGGAGCTTTTTACCGTCACTCGTGCGGAATACGAAGCCATTCACGCCTCTTGGACAAAGGCGGTCAAAGTTCTGCCGGAGTATTGTGTCATACACAAACAAGACTGGTTTGTGCGGGAAACTTATCGGCCTGATACAGCTCAAGAGGATATGAGTTTTCTCTCCCGAAGTTTTGAAAAACATTTCAATGAGCGTCCGTTTCTGAATCACTCCTGTTTCCTGTTCCTGACAAAAACGACGAAAGAGCGGATGCGAATGCAGAGTAGCTTTTCTTCGCTTTGCCGTGGAAATATCGTTCCCAAAGAGGTCAATAAGGAAACCGATATAAAGTTTTTGGAAGCGGTCGGGCAGTTTGAGCGGATTATGAACGATAGCGGATTTATCCGTCTTACCCGGATCACCTCGGAGGAGATTACCGGAACAAATGAGCAGCCGGGCTTGATTGAAAAATATTTTTCTCTGTCGCTCGATGGTAGCGCTTGTCTGGAAGATATGGAGCTGGGCACGGATGGGCTGCGGATAGGCAGTAAGCATGTTTGCCTGCATACTCTTTCGGATACGGACGATCTGCCGGGGCGTATCGGAACGGACATGCGTTACGAAAAACTGTCGACCGACCGGAGCGATTGCAGGCTTTCGTTTGCCTCTCCTGTCGGCTTGTTGCTCTCCTGCGACCATCTTTACAATCAGTACCTGTTTATCGAAGACAGCGCGGAGAACTTGCGAAGGTTTGAGAAGAATGCACGGAATATGCAGTCGCTCTCGCGTTATTCCAGAGGCAACCAGATAAACAAGGAGTGGATCGATAAGTACCTGAACGAAGCACACTCTTTCGGGTTGACTTCGATACGGGCACATTTCAACGTGATGGCGTGGAGCGACGATCCGGACGAGCTGAAGCATATCCGCAACGATGTGGGCAGCCAGCTTGCCTTGATGGAATGCAAACCCCGCCATAATACGGTAGATGTCGCCACACTCTATTGGGCAGGTATGCCGGGCAACAGTGGCGACTTCCCTGCCGAAGAATCGTTCTACACTTTTATCGAACCGGCTCTCTGCTTCTTTACCGAGGAGACGAACTACCGCAGTTCACCCAGTCCATTCGGTATCAAAATGGCAGACCGCATCAGCGGGAAACCGCTCCATGTGGACATCTCCGACCTGCCCATGAAAAAGGGAGTCATTACGAACCGGAATAAATTTATTCTTGGGCCAAGCGGAAGCGGCAAATCGTTTTTTACGAACCATATGTGCCGCCAGTATTACGAGCAGGGAACACACATTGTCCTTGTGGATACGGGAAATTCCTATCAGGGATTGTGCAACTTGATTCACCGTAAGACAGACGGCCGGGACGGAATCTATTTTACCTATACGGAAGAAAATCCGATTGCCTTTAATCCGTTTTATACGGATGACCATGTTTTCGACATCGAAAAGCGGGAAAGTATCAAAACGTTGATTCTGACTTTATGGAAGCGGGATAACGAAGCGCCGACACGGGCGGAAGAAGTTGCCCTCTCCAATGCCGTCAGCCTGTATATCGACAAACTGAAAGAGGATAGCCGTATGACACCGTCTTTCAACACCTTCTATGAATTTGTCCGGGATGAGTACAGCGGAGTATTGGAGACGAAGAAAGTACGGGAAAAGGATTTCGACATCGCCAATTTTCTCAATGTGCTGGAACCGTACTACAAAGGTGGGGAATATGACTTCCTGCTAAATTCCGACCGGCAACTCGATTTGTTATCCAAACGCTTCATCGTCTTTGAAATCGATGCAATCAAAGATCATAAAATTCTCTTTCCGGTGGTTACCATTATCATCATGGAAGTATTCATTAACAAGATGCGCCGTTTACAGGGGATTCGCAAGATGATCCTTATCGAGGAGGCGTGGAAAGCGATTGCCAAAGAAGGGATGGCTGAGTACATCAAGTACCTGTTTAAGACCGTCCGCAAGTTTTTCGGTGAAGCTATCGTGGTGACGCAGGAGGTCGATGATATCATCGCCTCGCCCATCGTCAAGGAGAGTATCATTAACAACAGTGACTGTAAGATTCTGCTTGACCAGCGCAAATACATGAATAAGTTCGACAGCATTCAGGCTTTACTCGGCCTGACGGATAAGGAGAAGTCGCAGATCCTTTCCATCAATATGTCAAATGTGCCCAGCCGTAAATACAAGGAAGTGTGGTTTGGGCTGGGCGGTGTGCAATCGGCGGTTTATGCCACTGAGGTTAGTTTGGAAGAGTATTACACGTACACGACCGAAGAGTCTGAAAAACTGGAAGTGTTGCGTCTGACCGAACAGTTAGACGGCAATATGGAGTTGGCGATTAAACAGATGGCCGAAAGAGAACGGCAAGGCAGGGAAAGCCTGTAAACCTCCCTTTATTAGAAACTATTCATTATCAATTATTAAAAATCAAAGAACATGAAACGAATTATTTTATCGTGTCTGGTAGCGGCTCTTTCCGTGTGTTCCTATCAGGCCAAAGCACAGTGGGTGGTAACCGACCCAACCAATTTGGTACAAAACATCATCAGCGCCGTGCAGGGAACTTCTACGGCAGCGAATATGATTAAAAACCTGAATGAAAGCATTAAAATCTACAAGCAGGGAAAAGAGTATTACGACGCGCTGAAGTCCGTACACAACCTGATTAAAGATGCCCGCAAGGTGAAGCTGACCATCGAAATGGTGAGCGAAATTACGGATATCTACGTGAACGGATTCAACAAGATGGTCAGCGACCCGAATTTTTCTCCCGATGAATTGACGGCGATCTCTACCGGATATGCCAAACTGTTGGCAGAAGGAGGCGCTTTGGTTTCGGACTTGAAAAACATCGTAACCAAGGGCAATGGGCTATCGCTGTCCGACAAAGAGCGGATGGATGCCATCGATCAGATATACAACAAGATGTTGGAGTACCGCAACCTGACGAAGTACTATACCCGGAAAAGTATCTCGGTATCGTACATCCGGGCCAAAGAGAAAAACGACATGAAACGGGTATTGGCGTTGTATGGCAGTCCTTCCGAACGTTACTGGTAACTCAAAAAAGAGAAGAAGACATGAACTTTGATAGTCTGCATCAGCTTCTTGCCAATCTCTATCAGGAGATGTTACCGCTTTGCTCCGACATGATCGGCGTAGCGAAAGGCTTAGCCGGTCTCGGAGCTTTGTTCTATGTGGCCTACAGGGTTTGGCAGGCACTCGCCCGTGCCGAACCCATCGACGTGTTTCCTATGCTGCGTCCGTTCGCGATCGGTCTGTGCATCCTATTTTTCCCGACACTTGTTTTGGGAAGCATTCATGCCGTCATGAGTCCCATTGTCAAAGGATCGCATACCGTCATGGAGAGCCAGATAACCGATGTGCAGGCATTGCAACAACAGAAAGACCAGCTCCATTACGAAGCCCGGTTACGGGAAGGTAAGGCGTGGCTGGTCGATGACGAAGCCTATGACCAGAAGATGAAAGACCTGGGTATCATGGATACTCCCGAAATCATCGGTATGTGGGGAGAAAGGCTTTGGTACGACATCAAGACGTGGTTTCGGGAGGTTGTCAGAGACTTTTTCGAACTGCTTTTCCATGCCGCGGCTCTGAGTATCGACACGATACGCACCTTTTTTCTCATCGTACTGTCCATATTGGGGCCGATTGCCTTTGCTTTTTCCGTTTACGACGGATTTCAGGCGACACTCACCCAGTGGTTGGCACGCTACATCGGGGTCTATCTCTGGTTACCCGTGGCCGACCTTTTTTCGGCAGTCCTGTCGAAGATTCAGGCCTTGATGCTGCAACAGGATATTGCCCTGCTGCAAGACCCCAATTACGTTCCCGACGGATCGAACGGCCTTTACATCGTCTTTCTGATTATCGGAATCGTCGGCTACTTTACGATCCCGACAGTTGCCGGTTGGATTATCCATTCCGGAGGGGCCGGAGCATACGGCAGCGCGGTAAACAAAACGGCAGGCAAGGCCGGAGGGGTGGCAAGCGGAGTCGCGGGAGCCACACTCGGAAATGTAGGAGGCCGGTTGCTCGGCAAGTAAAATCAAAGACAAAAACTATGGAGTTCAAAAGCTTAAAGAATATCGAAACAAGTTTCAGACAAATACGGATGATGGTCTTTGTGTTTGTCCTTTTATGTGCCGGAATTACCGGGTATTCGGTTTGGAGTTCCTACTCTTTTGCCGAAGCCCAGCGGCAGAAAATCTATGTATTGGATGAAGGCAAGTCGCTTATGTTGGCGCTTTCGCAGGATTTGGCACAGAACCGTCCGGTCGAAGCCCGTGAGCATGTCAAACGTTTTCACGAACTGTTTTTCACCCTTTCGCCCGACAGAAATGCCATCGAATCGAACATCAACCGGGCCCTCTTTCTGGTCGATAAGAGCGCTTTCCGCTACTATCAGGATATGCAGGAAAAAGGGTATTACAACCGGATTGTGGCCGGCAATATCCATCAGATGATCCGGGTCGATTCGGTTGCCTGCAATTTCGACACTTATCCCTACAGGACAACGGTCTATGCCACACAGAGGATTATCCGGGCAAGCAACGTAACGGAGCGAAGCCTCGTTACCCGTTGCGATCTGCGTAACTCCGTCCGTAGCGACAATAACCCGCACGGGTTCATGATGGAACGTTTCGAAATCATCGCGAACAGGGATATACGAACCATAGACCGGTAAGCCATGATAAGAAACAGCATCGCAATCCTGAAAAAACGGATGGAACAGTATGTGCGCTCTCGATTGGAACAGATGTCTCCCCAAAGCCGGATAAGGACAGTACTTCTCCTGCTTGTCCTCTTCGGTACGCTGGCCTTTTACATGACCGTTTCTTCTCTTTATGAGCTGGGAAAAGGCAAGCGGAATATATCGATAGAGCGCATCAGGTATCTGAAACCGGAATCGCAAACAGACAGTATAAAAACAATTAAACTCATTCGAAGATGAATAAAGAATATGAAGGCAACAACCCGAAAGCGGAAGTTGTCGAGAAGCAAAAGAAGAAGGCGGATAAGCCCGGAAAGAAGCTTAGTCCGCAAGAGATTCAGAAGCGGAAAAAGATGCTGGTTTACCCGCTCTTCTTCCTGATTTTTGCCGGAGCGATGTGGCTCATTTTTGCGCCTTCCGGCAACAAAGAGAATACGCAGTCCGACGGGTTCAATCCCGAACTGCCTATCCCGAAAGATGAAGCCATTGTCGGGGATAAGCGGGAAGCTTACGAACGGGAAGCCATGCAAAGCAAGCAGCAGGAAAAGATGCGTACGCTGCAAGACTTTTCGCTCCTTACGGAAGATGAACACGGCGATTATGTAACAGATGCCCGTGTAACGGAAGCGAACAACGCATCCGGCTATAGGGAGGGTCGCAATCCCCGTAATGGCGAAGGCCTCCGCTCTTCGGCACACGCTTATCAGGACATCAACCGTCAATTAAGCAGCTGGTACGACCAACCCGCAGAAGAAACGGACGAGCAGACACAGCTCGCCTTGGAGTATCGTGTTCAGGAGTTAGAAAGGCAATTGGAAGAAAAATCTTCCACCGATCAACAACTTGACTTGATAGAGAAATCGTATGCGATTGCGGCAAAATATATGTCCGCTACGCCTGCTCAGTCGGTAACTTCCGATGCACAGGCGGCACAGCCTGCCGAAGTTGCAGGAAGTGCAGGCAATTTAAGAGAGAAAATTATCCCCAAACCGGTATCGCAGGTGCAACGGAATGTGGTCTCTCTTTTATCTGCCCCGATGGAAACCTATGATTTTATGGAACAGTACGGCAAACCCCGCAACATGGGATTTATTACGGCTGCCGGCAACGAAGCGATAACGGATAAAAACAGCATCCGCGCTTCGGTCTATCGCACCGTAACCCTGTCCAACGGCAAAGAGTTACAACTGCGTTTGCTGGAGCCGATGAGAGCCGGACAGTTCCTGATACCGGCCAATACGATCCTTGTCGGGAGCGCCAAACTCGGAGGCGAACGCCTGCATATCACCGTTACGTCCATCCGGTATGTCGATAATGTAATCCCGGTCGAACTGGAGGTGTACGACATCGATGGAGTGCAAGGCATTTTTGTTCCCAACTCGACCGAAATCAATGCGGCCAAAAAGATTGCCGCCAACATGGGAGCCTCTACGGGGAGCAACATTACCATCGGGGGAAATGTGGGTTCGCAACTGGCTGCCGATTTGGGACGAAACGCCATGCAGGGCATTTCGCAATACATCGGCAAGAAGATGCGGGAGGTCAAAGTTACCCTGAAAGCGGGATACCGGGTTTTGCTACTCCCCAAGACGTAACACAGGGACACACGTTCGCCACTAAAAATCCAACAAATACTCAATAAACAATCATTAAAAATCAATCCAATTCGTATGAAATCAATTCTTTGGGTATGCGCTCTTATCGGGTGCATCATGACGGCGCAAGCACAGCAAGCCGACACGCTTTCTTCTCCTTCCAAAGGAGATTATTTTGAAGGGCTGACACGCCCGCTCACCTTTAACCGGATGATACCGCCGTATGCGCTGGAGGTTACGTTCTCCAAAACCGTGCATATCATCTTCCCGGCAGCGATTCGCTACGTAGATTTGGGTTCCGCCGATTTGTTGGCCGCCAAAGCCGACGGGGCGGAAAACGTACTGCGGGTGAAGGCCGCGCTTCGGGATTTTTCCCGTGAGAGTAATCTGGCGGTGATTACCGAAGACGGAGCCTATTACACGTTCAACGTGAAGTATGCCGACGAACCGGTCAAGTTAAGCATTGAGATGGCCGACTTTATCCGTGATGGCGAAGCGGTGAACCGCCCGAACAATGCGATGGATATTTACCTGAAGGAGTTGGGTAGCGAATCGCCCTTGCTCGTCAGGTTGATTATGCAATCCATTTACAAGAACAACAGGCGTGAGATAAAACATATCGGGAGTAAACGCTTTGGTATCCAATTTACATTGAAAGGAATTTACACGCACAACGGATTGCTCTATTTCCATACGAAACTGAAAAATGCCTCCCATGTGCCATTCGATGTAGATTACATCACGTTCAAAATCATCGACAAAAAGGTTGCCAAGCGCACCGCTATTCAGGAACAGGTCATTACCCCGCTCAGGGCGTATAACCATCTGATGTGTGCCGGAGGAAAGAAAACGGAGCGAACCGTTTTTACACTGCCGAAGTTTACTATTCCCGACGATAAGCATCTTGTGGTCGAGTTGCACGAAAAAGACGGTGGACGCCATCAGTCGTTTACCGTAGAGAATGCCGATCTTGTGAGAGCCCGTGTAATCAGTGAACTAAAAGTGAAGTAAGTCTATGAAACAGTTGGTATTTATGTTCTCAGTTCTGTGGACGTTGTTTTCCACGAATCAGGCTTACGCCCAGCGCTGCCTGCCCGGTATGCAGGGCATACGGATAACGGGAGGAATGGTAGACGGTATGCATCGTCCGGATAGCAGGAATAAGTTGGGATATTCTTTCGGACTGTCGATGTCCACATATTCTAAAGGTGGCCATCAGTGGGTCTTTGGCGCAGAGTACCTGAACAAGTATTATCCGTACAGAGCGAATCGAATCCCCGTCAGCCAGTTCACAGGAGAAGGCGGTTACTACCTGAATTTTCTTTCTACGCCCGGTAAGACGCTGCTGTTTTCGCTCGGAGCATCCGCTCTTGCCGGATACGAAACAAGCAATTGGGGTGAAAAGACGCTTTTCGACGGGGCTACTCTTCGGAACAAAGACGGCTTTGTCTATGGCGGGGCACTCACCCTTGAAATGGAGACGTATTTGTCCGACCGTATCGTGCTGCTTCTGACTGCCCGCGAACGGATGCTGTGGGGCACATCTACCGGACGGTTTCATGCGCAATTCGGAGCAGGACTGAAATGGATGATACACTAAAAAGAGAAAGGAGGATACAATGAAACGAAATATATTAAACGCAATTTGGGTGACGGGGCTGCTTGCCCTCGCCGTGTTTTGCCTGTCTGCTTGTAATTACGAGTTGGATATTCAGCAGGCGTACCCGTTCACCGTCGAAACGATGCCGGTTCCCAAACAAATCAAACAGGGTGAAACCGTGGAAGTGCGCTGTACCCTCGTTTCGGAAGACAATTTTTCCGGAACGCGCTATACAATGCGGTTTTTTCAAACGGAGGGGAAAGGCGTTTTGCGGATCGGACGTGGGGTTGCTCTCAAACCCAATGACCGTTATCCGGTGGGTAAAGGAGACTTCCGCCTCTACTATACCTCACGAAGCAAAGAGCGGCAGTCGCTCGAAATCGTCTTCGAGGACAATCATGGACAATCGCAAACGATCGTTCTGAAATTCAATCACAAAGAATCGGACGAGGATAAAGAGCGAGAAGCCGGTTACCGCACCTGACCGCTCCAATAATTCCTTTTTTGTTCTTAATCAATCGAAGGCGCCCGTCCGAGAGGATAGGCGCTTTCCGTTTTCCGTTTTTCAGATCGACCACAATTCATTTGATGCCCAACCGGAAGGAAATCCCATAGCCGCCAAATCTACGGTTGGATATTCATCACACAGTGCTTTCAAGTTCGAAGTAAAACGGTTATTCGGATTTATCGAAATCAAAATATACCTGATCATGGCTAATTTATAATATGTACGGCCGGTGTCGACGCCAGCCGTATCAATCCATGGATAAACGGGACGTCCCAGTATTTTGGGTTTGTTGGGAAGTAACCGATTCCATAAGCGGTTATGATGACAACAAATATTGCGAATTCCGGAGAGGCTTTGCAACCATGAAGAAAAAACGTCGGGAGGCAATCCGAAATCTTTAGCAATCGTTTTTTTCAGAGATTCCTTCCCAATATTCATATAAAGGTTTGATAGAACTCCTAACGGTAAAACTTCAACGAGCATCCATACCGGCCGGTTATCATCGGTATAACTCTCTTTGAAATGTTCGATGAAATCTTCTTTTGATGAATCCCATTCTTTCAGAATAAGCTCTTTGCTCTTTTCAAAACGTTTTTTATCACTAAAAAAGCGTTCCTCTAGAAACCATGACACACTTCCGAGTCCTTCTACTCCATTACGAACAATAGATGCGCGGACGGCTATTTCGATTTTTTCAATTTGAGAAAAGATCAATAAACGGAGTTTGCGGTCAAATCGATACATATTAAGCGCATCGGTGAATGATGTTCCATTTTTGTATCTATGATCCGTTTTAGGCTCTTTTAATAAAGGGTAGAAATAAGCACTCAACCTGAAATAACCGATAGAACGTAAATATTTTTCGGCTTTTGCTTCATCCTTTAAGAGTAATCCACGACTTTTTAACCGTTTGATTTGCTCATGAACCGATAAAGGAGGCTCGGCATAAGGTTTCTTTATCATAGGACTGTAAAAATAAAACGACCTGCCCATTTGAGCATCGCAATGAGAGGCTTGGCAGGTTCTACACAGCGCAAAGATATGTTTTTTCTCTATAAACAACAAATTGTTTCGAAAATATTTTTCGGCAGGGAAAAAGATCATTTATTCGTTGCCTCTGCCGAAACGCTTATCTACCTCTTCGCTGATGGCTCTGCGAAAGCTCAGAGGATCGGCGATGTAACGATAGGTATTGGTAGCGCCTCCGGTAGTTACGACCACCGTTCCGAAGTTGAAAATTCGTCCCCAGAACGATTCTCCGAAAGCGATGGCCTCGGCTTTGTTCAGTTGCAATTCGACAACGCTGCGACGAATCAAGCCTAATTTGAAAATCACCCGTTTGTTGGTTACGACGTATTCGGCATAGCGCCGGCCAAGGTAGTTGTTGATAATCCCCCATAGGGCTATAGCGATCAGCACATAACCCGGAATCTTGATGTAGAGTGGTGAAAAGGATATCAACAGAAGTCCGAACAACAGGAATTTCATCGGATAAACAAAAACCCACCAATGCACTTGGGCTTTGTATGTAACAGTTTCACCCGTCAGCAATGTTTTGTCTATGTAGCTCATAACTAATTACAAGTTTACCGTATCAATGAACTTATAGCGTCCAAAGATACGGGTTCGGTACGTTTTTACCCAATGAATTGTAATGTTTCTTTATCTATTCTCTTCTTTTCGTCGCAACGACCCGGGCGACCATCTGCCATGTTCCGTTTTCATTTTGTTGCTCTTTGCGCCAATGAAAAGCGGTGGCAGTCATATCGGAAAAAACATATCTCATTCTGCCGGTCGTGTTTTCGGTCAATACGATGTCATCCCCCGTTTTACGGGCTGTCAACCGGATGGCTTCGCCCGTACAACCGTAGAAAATATCCCATGCCGAAGTCTTCGGGTTGAAAATGCGGAGTGTGGTTCCGTATTCGGCATCCGGCTGTTTGTTTATCAACCTCTCGGAACGCGACGGGACGATGAACAAGTCCTGAATGGCAGTCCCGTCCAAAACCCAAGAGAATATCCATTCGCCTTTTACCCGTCTGGGTGTTGCGTCGTACAAACGGTCTGTCCATTCGATCTCCCATTCTCCCACCAAAGAACCGAAGAAATCGAGCTCTTCGGGGATTCGTTCACTTCTTTTTTCGCTGCAGAGAGCAGTGCTAAATTCTTTTATCAGATTCATTTCGATAATGATTTGGAGGCAATCGGAGTAGGTCAAGTATTCATTTATGCCCGATAACACAGATACGATTGCCCTGCGTAAATACGGAGGTCTGTGTAAACCCTGCTTTCGTCATGTTCTCAACGATTTCGTCCGGGGTATAAATTTTCATATCCAAGAGTGAAATCCATCGCTCGTTTCCTGCCTCGGAAGCCATTTCGTTGCAGACGGCAAACCTGCCGCCCGGCTTGAGCACACGCCTTACTTCTTTGAAATCTTCGACGATGTCCGGCCAGAAATAGATGGTTTCAAAAGCTGTTGCAAGATCGAAAGTCGCAGATTCATAAGGAAGGGATGAGACCAAGGCCTTCATGATTTCCGCCCGGCCGTCTCGGACAGCTTTCCTGTTCCTGGCAACGGATTTTGCCACGCTCTGCGCCGAGTAGTCCGCTCCGCATACTTTTCCTTTCGTCCTTGTCAGAAAGTTGGCGATGTTTTGCCCGCCGCCGCAACCGATGTCGAGAATATCCTCCTCACCGGACGGTCGGATACATTCGTCGATGCACCAGAGAGCCATTTTATTATGGCCGTAGTTCATCCCCGCAAGCATCATTTTTCCCCAGAAATTGTTTTCAGGTCTGCGGCAATTGCTTATGAACTTCTTGAACAGTCTCATCTTCTATTCAGCAGCTAAAAGAACAAGAAATAACGAGGAGTCTTGGCCTTGTATTCGCGGTATTCCTCTCCGTAGGTCTCCTCACAATAGCGTTCTTCTCCCAATATGAGGAAATGCGTGGCAATGATGAAGGGTATCATGACGAGTAGTATCCACAACGAGGCGGAAGCGATACAAACGCCGAACATTCCCGTAAAAAAGAAAAAGTACATCGGATTGCGCGACCAACGATAGACTCCTCCTTTGATGGTCTTTCCGGCAGGAGTTGCCACATAGTTGTGAAAAGCCCGGACAAAGAGCACCAGCGAAAGCACGTAAACCGCCATTCCCGCAAGAAACCATGCCGTACCGAACTTGAACGGGACGAAAACGGAAAGCACCAATATGGCAATTTGCAGGATTGTACTGACAGAGGCGTTCGCCTTGTCTTTGGCCGTGTACCACGAGGTGTCCACCGCGCGCTTTCCTCCCTCACGGAAGATTGCCATATATATAAACTGAGACCTTTGAAAAATAAGGAGATGGAGGGAAGAGGAGTTCTTCGCATAAAACG
>OHBE01002743.1_pt1 | contig 12398 bp, 11 predicted proteins | sample 1577231 | NCBI WGS metagenome assembly OHBE01 (sample SAMEA3541506, study PRJEB24748) | human gut metagenome | biome: human gut; feature: human-associated habitat; material: faeces | place: China | collected 2012
GGAACAGTCGCGGATGAACTGTTTGCAGAGATTTCATTTAAAGCGGCAAGCACGAAAAGGTATTCCTGCCCCAGCGGCCGCAGGCGGACTGCGACGCGGACTACCGGCTGTGGAAGCGGGCGGTGGGCCGGGCCGCCGACTGGATAGAGCATTAAAAACTTTAAGCATATCTTTATTTTCGGTGAACAGTGTGTAAATTTCGGCAAACAGCGCTTGCACCTGAGGAAAAAACGCGCTATACTGTCCCCAACAGGAAAATTGGAAAGGAGTATTTTCAATGGGTATTTTGAACGATCTGAGCAAAAAGGCGCAGGAGTACGCCGGCATCGCCGTGGATAAGGCCAAGGATCTGGCCGAGGTGGCCGCCGATAAGGCCCAGAACCTGACCGATACCGCCAAGGTGAATATGGCTATCCTGTCCGAGCAGCGCGAGCTGGAGAAGAACTACCGCGCCATCGGTGAGTGGTTCGTGTCCGAGTACGAGGGCGAGATCCCCGACGCTGTGAAGGACGTGGTGGCCGCCGTCAACGCCTCCAAGGCGCGCATCGCCGAGCTGGAGGCCAGCAAGCCCTCCAAGGCCGAGCCTGTGGTGGACGAGGAGCAGGTCAGCGTGAAGGTCTGCCCCGTGTGCGGCGCGGCCAGCGGCGACAAGTTCTGCCCCCACTGCGGCGCACCCATGGGTGAGTAAACCCAACTGAAGCAAAAAAGAGACTGCCGTGAGGCAGTCTCCTTTTTTGCGCGTATCATTGTGTCGGCTCACGCCGCCGCTTTTGTCCATTCGGCGGGGAACTGCATCAGCACCTGCTCCGCCGGCGCGAGCTGACCAGCCAGAGCGCCGTCCTCGTCCGTCCAGGTCATGATGTCGCCGGCCAGGGTATAGCCCACAAAATCGGCCTCATCGAAGGCGGTGGTGCTGCTGAAATACAGTCTGCCCTCCTCCGCCTTGCAGTATCCGGCGGAGATGGTGTTATCGGCGTACCCGCTCCCCAGCAGGGACAGGAACGTATCCATATCAAAGGCATCGGTGATGGCCGCCACGCACTCGTCGGCGGTCATGCCCATGCTCTCCAGCGCCTTGTCGTACTGCTCACGGGTGTAGCCGTCCGCCTCCGCCTGGCTGTACAGCGCCTCCGTCAGCACCGGCTTCAGCGCCTCCATGTAGGCGGCACGGTCCGCCTCGATGGCGTCCGTGTCCAGGGCCAGCGTATACGCGCCGTCCTGCGCCACGGTGAAGGTCAGGTAAACAGCTGCGGCCGCCTCCGGCGACACCTCGTCCAGCTCCAGGGCGGCCTTGATCTCCTCGTCCATCCGGGACGTGATGTCGGCGCTGTACGTCCACGTCCCCGCCAGCTTTTTCGTATCATTTCCGGCGCAGGCGGTCAGGCACAGGGCCAGCATCATCGTCAGCAGAAGGGCTGTCAATTTCCTCATATTCCGTTTCCTCCCTCTCGTTCCCATGGGGACGGTCTGCGGCTATTGTATACTGGGCGGGCGGCGCTGTCAATCGTTTCGGTTTACAAATCCCCGGAGGTTTGGTACAATCGACATAAAAGGGAGGGAGATGACATGACACTGCTGCAAATGACGTACATACTGGAGGTGGAGCGGTGCGGCTCGATGAACCGGGCGGCCCGCAACCTGTTCGTGTCCCAGTCCGCCCTGTCGGCGGCCATCGCCGAGGTGGAGCGGGAGCTGGGCATCACCGCGTTCCGCCGCAGCAACCGGGGCATTGACCTGACCCAGGAGGGCCGGGAGCTGATTGCTCAGATCGCGCCGCTGGTGGAGGGCAGCCGGCAGCTGACCCGATATTACAGCCAGCGGCGGGCGGAGGACCGGGTGACGCTGTCGGTGGCGTCACAGAGGTATCCCTTCTGCGCCATGGCCTTTGTGGAATACCTGCATCTGCTGGAGGAGCCCCACATCCAGGTGAGCTTCAAGGAGATGGAGATGGCCGCCGTCATCGACGAGGTGGCGCGGCGGCAGAGTGCGCTGGGCATCCTGTTCCTGTCCGACGCCACGGAGCATTTCATCACCCGGCTGCTGCGGGAAAAGGGGCTGACGTTCCATCCGCTGGCCGCGATCCGCCCCCGCGTGTTTCTGCGGAAGGGCCACCCGCTGGCATCGGAGAGGTCCGTGACGCTGGAGCAGCTGTACGGCTATCCCTATGTGGTGTTCACCCAGTCCGACAGCAACTACCACTTCGCGGAGGAGGCGGTGGCGGGGACGGTGACCGCCTTCGACCGGGTCATCACCGTCAGCGACCGGGCCACAGCCTACAATGTGATCGCCCATACGGACAGCGTGTCCACCGGCAGCGGCGTGCTGCCGGACGGCTATGGCGACGACCGGCTGATGACGCTGCCCCTGGACGGGGCTGTGCCGGAGATGCGGCTGGGGTACATCCAGCTCCAGGGCGTGCCGCTGCCCGCCACGGCCCAGCAGTTCGCGGACATTCTCAAGCGCATCCTGGGGGAGCTGAATGAGATAGAGTGAACTGACATCAATATGATTTCTTATGTTTTGATGGTGAAATGCTATCATCATTCCATCAAAACGAAGTTGGTGATACTATGGCAAACTATTTCACGCCGTTTTCCCTGCGCGTATCCGAGGAGCTTTTGGGCAAAATCAAGCGCATCGCGGCCCAAAACAAGCGCTCTGCCAACAAAGAGATCGAGTTCGTGCTGGAGCAGTATGTCCGGGAATATGAAAAAGCCAACGGCCCGCTGGACGCGGAGGAATAACGAAAAAGCCCGCCTTTCGGCGGGCCTTTCTCATGCTCTTTTTACTTCACGCAGATGGTCTCGATCTCCACCAGCGCACCCCGGGGCAGCGCACCCACCTCCACGGCGGAACGGGCGGGATACTGGCCCTCGGTGAAAAACTCGGCGTACACCGCGTTCATGGCGGCGAAGTCGCCCATGCTCTGCAGGAACACGGTGGTCTTGACCACGTTGTCCATGGTCAGGCCGGCGGCCTCCAGAATGGCCTTGATATTGGTCAGCACCTGGCGGGTCTGCTCGGTGATGCCGCCGGGAACAAACTCGCCGGTGGCGGGGTCAAAGGGCACCTGGCCGGAGGTGACGAGGAAGCTGCCGCAGTCGATGGCCTGGGAGTACGGGCCGATGGCGGCGGGGGCGTTGGTGGTGGCAATGATCTTCTTCATGGCAATGACCTCCTGATGATACTCATACTGGCTGCGCCCGGCAAGCCGGGCGATTTTCTGATACCACTTATACCACGTTTTGACGGAAATGGCAACTCCTCTTATTTTTTCAAATTGTTATCTCTTTTACTGATAATTTATTTTCACCAATCAAAGTTTATTTTCACCAGTATTTTCAGACAACATATCCAATAGTTTCCGATATACTCCGGGCAAATCGCCAAATTTCGCAGGCCATCTGAAGGAAACAGGTGCTTTTTGTCCTGTTCACTATCTGTTTAGTAAATATCTGGTCATAGAATTTCAGCACTACCACGTCTCGGGCAGTATGTGGTATTTTTAACAATAGAAGAGTAGCCGCGCAGACGGCCAAATTTTATGACGATATATCAAGGAGGAACTACCATGCTGCACGAGAATTGCGGTTTCGGCACAAAGGCCATCCATGCGGGCAACGTTAAGGATGCCCAGTACGGCGCACTGACCACCCCCATTTTCCAGACCTCCACCTTCGTTTTTGACAGCTGCGAGCAGGGCGGCCGCCGGTTCGCCGGTGAGGAGAGCGGCTACATCTACACCCGCCTGGGCAACCCCACCACCTCCGTGCTGGAGGCCAAGATCGCGGCGTTGGAAAACGGCGAAGCCTGCGTGGCCGCCGCCTCCGGCATGGGCGCCATCTCCTCCGCGCTGTGGACCGTGGCCGCCGCCGGGAAGCACATCATCGCCGACGGCACGCTGTACGGCTGCACCTTCGCCCTGCTGAACCACGGCATGACCCGCTACGGTGTGGAGGTCAGCTTTGTGGATACCTCTGACCTGGACGAGGTCCGCAAGGCGCTGAAGCCCAACACCTGCGCCGTGTATCTGGAGACACCCGCCAATCCCAATCTGAAGATCGCCGACATCGCCGCCGTGGCGGCGCTGGCCCACGGCTATAACAAGGACATCACGGTCATCTGCGACAACACCTTCGCCTCGCCCTACCTGCAGCGCCCGCTGGAGCTGGGCGCGGACGTGGTGGTTCACTCTGCCACCAAGTACCTCAACGGCCACGGCGACGTGATCGCGGGCTTCGTGGTGGGCTCTGCTGAGTTCTGCACCCAGGTGCGTATGTTCGGCCTGAAGGACATGACCGGCGCGGTGATGGATCCCTTCACCTCCTTCCTGATCCTCCGCGGCCTGAAGACGCTGGAGATCCGTATGCAGAAGCACTGTGCCAACGCTCACGCCGTGGCGGAGTTCCTCTATAACCACCCCGCCGTGGACAAGGTCTACTTCCCCGGGCTGGTGGATCACCCCGGCCATGACATCGCCCGCCGCCAGATGAGCGATTTCGGCGGCATGATCTCCTTCGAGGTGAAGGGCGGCCGCGCCGCCGGCGTAAAGCTGGTCAACGCCCTGCACCTGGTGACGGTGGCGGTGTCCCTGGGCGATGCCGAGACGCTGATCGAGCATCCCGCGTCCATGACCCATTCCACCTATACGGAGGAGGAGCTGGCCGCCTCCGGCATTGCCGCCGGCCTGATCCGCCTGTCCGTGGGTCTGGAGAACAGCGAGGACATCATCGCCGACCTGAAGCAGGCGCTGGACCAGCTGTAAGCGGCAGTATATTTGAAACTTCTTCACAGGGGAAACGCGCCGTCTGTAATGCAGACGGCGCGTTTCCCAAAGAAAGGTGTGTCTACATGACAGTTGCAAATATTGCCCTGGAACTGCTTATCATGACGGCGGTAGGCATTTTGGCGCGGAGGATCATCACCAAGTCGAGGGAATTTACCGACCTGCTGACACTTGTTCTAATGGACATCATTGTGCCGGCGGTGGTGATACGTTCCTTTTCCAGCATAGAATTCGGCATGGAGGAGCTTCGGAGCAGTGGCTATGTGCTCCTTGCATCTCTTGCCACAGTAATAACGCTTCTGCTGCTGGGACAGGCTGGGTATGCCCTGCTCCGTCGGGGGTATCTGGCCCGGATCATGCGCTTTGGTATCGCTTTTACCAACTTTTCCGCTTTTGGGTTTGCCGTGGTGGCGTCGGTATGTGGAGAAGAGATGTTCTTCTATTACGTGGTGTTCACGATCCCCATGCGTCTGCTCTATTACAGCCTGGCTCAGCTTTTGCTCTGCCCGAAAGGAGAGCGGAAGCTGTCGCTCAGAGCCGTGCTGAAAAACTGGCTTACCCCGGCCATATTGTCAAATCTAGTGGGGATCGTACTCTTCCTGACAGGTGCGGTCCTCCCGGCGGCACTGACCGCCGCTATAGATGCTTTTGCTAACTGCTGTATGCCCTTTGGCATGATGGTAACAGGGATGATCATAGGGGAGTATTCCCCGCGCAAATTGCTCTCCATAGAAAACTTTTGTATGCCGGCGGTAAGGAACTTCCTCATCCCGGCACTGTTCGCCGGTATACTGCTGCTTCTGCCCGTGCCGACCTTGATTAAAAAAACAGTTTTTATCTACTGCACCATGCCCTGTGGGCTGTTGCTTGCACCGTACAGCCTGAAATATGACCCGGACGAGAAAGCACATTTGGCCAGTGCAGGCGGCGTGCTGTTCTCCACGGTGCTGGCCATCGTATCCGTCCCCGTATGGATGCTGATGGTGGAAAGGTATTTCTGACGTTCTCCCTTGACCTGTCGGGCAAAGTGATGTATTCTGTTGTCAGGAAGACCCTCGGCCCCCAAACTACAAAATGGAAGAGGAGAAGAACACATGAAAAAGAAAATTTTAGCGGCTCTTATGGCGGCTGTCATGCTGTTCGCGGCCCTGCCCCTGGGCACGTTGGATACGGCCTGGGCGGAGGAGCGCGCATCGGCGACGGCCGGCGAGGGGAGCGTCTCCGGCGGGAAACTGCTGGAGGGCTATCTGTACCGCCTGGCCGGTATGGACATCCGCAGCTATGAAAACGGCTTCAACAGCTCCAGCATGGCGGCCACCTACTCCGCGAAGGCCAACCTGAACACGGAGGAGCAGACCGTCTACAACACGCTGAAGGCGGAGATCGAGAAGATCGCCAGCGGCCAGCGCAAGGACACCAACATCAAGACCACCGGCGTGCTGGGCTCACAGGCCTCCGCCGACAAGGTGTGGCACGCCCTGCTGTCGGACCTGCCCTACGAGCTGTACTGGCATGACAAGGTGATCGGCATCAACTATGCCTACATCCTGGCCGCTGACAACACTCCGTTCAAGGATGTGACGTTCAGTTTCGCCGTGGCCCAGGAGTTCCGCGGCAAGGACGTGACCACCACCAACATCCCCAACGTCCCGGCGGCGGTGCAGACGGCCCGCAGCGTCGTGGCTGCCAACGCCTCCAAGGCTGATCACGACAAGCTGCAGGCGTACCGTCAGTACATCTGCGACCAGGTGTCCTACAACTACGCCGCAGCCAGAGGGGAGTATGCCAACAGCTACGGCAATCCCTGGCAGCTGCTTTGGGTGTTTGACGGCGACAGCACCACCAACGTGGTGTGCGAGGGCTACGCAAAATCCTTCAAGTACCTGTGCGACCTGACCGAGGAGAGCAACGGCTGGACCGGCGATGTGGAGACCATCAGCGTCACCGGTACGATGGGCACGGAGAACCATATGTGGAACATCGTCCGCATCGGCGGCGGCAACTACCTGGTGGACGTGACCAACTGCGACACCGGTATGAAGGGCTATCCCCAGAAGCTGTTCCTCCGGGGCGCTGTGGGGGACGGCATATCCTACACCGTTGAAAACACCGTGTATACCTACGGCACGGAGACCCGCACCGGCTTTGCCGCCGCGGATCTGAAGCTCTCCGGCACGGATTATACTCCGGCGGCGACTACCCTCACCGCCCCCACCATGACCCTGAAGGCCGATGCAGCCAGCGGCCAGCCCGTTATCAGCTGGAGCAAGGTCGGCGGCGCGACCCAGTACGAGGTCTATCGCTCCGCCACCGGTAAGGCGAACAGCTTCAGCATCATCCGCCGCACCAGCGCCCTGACCTACACCGATGTCAACGCCGCGGCCGGCAATACCTACTACTATGTGGTTCGCGCCATCAACGGCAGCGTGAAGAGCGCATTCTGCGCGGCCCAAAGCATCCAGTACGCGGTGACGTCCCTGAACGCGCCCACCATGACCCTGAAGGCCGATGCGGCCAGCGGCCAGCCCGTTGTCAGCTGGGCGAAGGTCAGCGGTGCGGCTCAGTATGAGGTCTACCGCTCCACGAACGGCAAGAACTTCTCCATTGTCCGCCGCACGGCGGCCCTGAGCTACACCGACACCAACGCCGCGGCCGGCGCGACCTACTACTATCAGGTCCGTGCCATCAACGGCAGCGTGAAGAGCGACTTCTGCGCGGCCCAAAGCATCCAGTACGCGGTGGCGTCCCTGAACGCGCCCACCATGACCCTGACCAGCGCGGCCAGCGGCCAGCCCGTTGTCAGCTGGACGAAGGTCAGCGGCGCGGCGCAGTATGAGGTCTACCGCTCCACGAACGGCAAGAACTTCTCCATCGTCCGCCGCACGGCGGCCCTGAGCTACACCGACACCAGCGCCGCGGCCGGCGCGACCTACTACTATCAGGTCCGTGCCATCAACGGCGACGTGAAGAGCGACTTCAGCCCGGCCCAGAGCATCTCTCTGACCGTCAGCGAGTACGCCGGTGAGTGCGGCTCGCGTGCCACCTGGCGTCTGACGGACGACGGCGTGCTGACCATCAGCGGCAAGGACGGGATCTACAACTACGGCTGGTATGAGGAGGATGATGTCTACCACCCCGCCCCCTGGGCAGAGGAGGGTATGCCCGCCGTGAAGAAGCTGGTCGTCAACAGCGGCATCACCTACATAGGCGACTCTGCGTTTGAAGGACTCGACCAACTCGTCTCCGTGTCCCTGCCGGACACCATGGAGTATATCGGCTGGAGTGCATTTAGTGATTGCGCCAGCCTGACCAGCATCGTTATCCCGGAGGGGATAGATGGCCTCTGCGACTTCACTTTTGCGCGTTGCACCAGCCTGCGCAGCGTAAAGCTCCCCAGCACGATGAGGTGGATCGACGGCTGCATCTTCAGTGGCTGCACCAGCCTGCAGGACATCGTGCTGCCGGAGGGACTGACTGATATTACCTGGCAGATGTTCAAGGATTGCACCAGCCTCCGCAGCATCACCATCCCCGGCAGTATTATGTCCGTCTCCAATGATGCCTTCAGCGGCTGCACCGCCCTGACCAGCGTGATCTTCGGCGGCAGCCGGACTGATTGGGAAAACATGACCTTTAACACCGGCAACGACGCGCTCCGCCGCGTTACCCCCACCTGCACCGGCAGCACCGCACTGGCCGCGCCGGTGGTCACCGGCAGCACCAACAGAAGCGGTATGCCTCTGATTCAGTGGAATAAGGTCAGCGGCGCGGCCAGGTATCAGCTGTGGTGCAGTCGGATATACGATGACTTCGGTGCAGTAGCCTATGACCTGCACGCGGACTGGGATGAGGAATGGTTCTGGGACGGGAATTGCTGTAGTTATCTGAACAACGGTTCTCTTGAGGACGGCGTGACCTATTCCTACAAGGTTCGTGCCGTTGACGCCAACGGCAATGTGGGCGCTTTCAGCAAGGAGATCCGCATCACCTTTGAGCCCGTCCTGGCCACCCCGGTCATCTCCGTGACCACCAACGCCCAGTACCAGCCCGTACTCACCTGGGATAAGGTCAGCGGCGCGGGCTATTATGAGGTGTGGCGCTGGTGCGAGGAGGATGAAACGGACCAGTGCATCCGCCGCACCGCCGGTCTGACCTGGACCGATACCACCGCCGAGCTGGGCAAGACCTACTGGTATTATCTCCGGGCCTACAGCCCCGACTGGAACTTTACCACGGACACCGGCAGCTATTACAGCGCCTGGGGCTACAGCATGCGCTGGGATGTGCTGGACATGCCGAAACTTACTGAAGCGTATAGCCCTGAGGTCGGCAAGGCCGTCATTGGCTGGACAAAGGTCAGCGGCGCGGATCAGTATGAGATCTACCGATCCACCGACGGCGAGAATTACTCCATCGTCCGCCGTACCGCCGCCCTGACCTGGACGGACACCACGGTGCAGTCCGGTCAGGTCTACTACAAGATCCGTGCCGTGGTCAATGTGGGCAGCGCAAAAGGCTACAGTGATTTCCTCTGGACAAGTTTCTTCGTGCGCTGACGCCCTGAACCCCTGTAAATGAACATCGGCCCGCCCCTGCGTCAGCAGGGGCGGGCCTTTTGCCTGTCATGCCCCGCCGCGTCCCCTTTTCCTCCGAAAAAATCCGCAAAACCCCTACCATATCTTGTGCATCTGTGCTATAATACCTCCATCTATGCGGCCTTTGCCGCGGAAACAGGAGGGTAAAGAGAGATGAGATGCCCCTATTGCGGTTATAAAGAGAGCAAGGTCGTGGACTCCCGTCCCGCTGACGAAGGCAGCAGCATCCGCCGCCGCCGCGAATGTCTGTCCTGCGAAAAGCGCTTCACCACCTACGAAACGGTGGAGAGCCTGCCCATGGTGGTCATCAAGAAGGACGGCTCCCGCCAGAGCTTTGACCGCAGCAAGGTGCTGCGGGGCATCCAGCGCTCCTGTGAAAAGCGCCCCGTGCCCGTGGCGGACATGGAGCGCATGGCCCTGGAGATCGAGCAGGAGCTGCAGAACTCCCTGGAGCGGGAGGTCAGCACCGACATCATCGGCGAAAAGGTCATGGAGAAGCTGAAAAAGGCCGACGAGGTGGCCTACGTCCGCTTCGCCTCCGTCTACCGCCAGTTCAAGGACATCGACACCTTTATGCACGAGCTCAACAAGCTCCTTGCGGACAAGACCTAAGGCGACACCGCACAATTGCGCCTTCGCGCTTCACCGGACCGGCTTGCCGAATCGCGCGGTGCCGCCTTAAAGTATATTCTTGATCGAAATTTCCTCCATCTCGTCGAGCAGCCGCAGCTGCGTGAGCAGCTCGGCGGTGTTGGCGCGGAACTCTGCGCCGTCCTCGCTTTCGGCGAAGCTGTGCGAAACGGCGAAAAGCGCCTCCGCCGCGTCCAGCTCCGCGTGCTCGACCATGATGTGAAAGTAGGTCTGCCGCGCGTCCCAGGAGGCGTACACCGCGCCGAGCGCTTCGCGCGCCCCCTCCCAGTCCTCCGCCTCGGCGGCAGCAAGAGCGGCTTCCACGCCCGCGCACCAGCCGTCCACACTTTTTGAGACGTAACGCGCGTTGGCCATCGCGCCGCCGAAGAGCAGCAGCTTCTCGGTAAGGGTCGTCTTGCCGGCGTCGGGGTGCGAAATGATGGCGAACGTCCGCCGCCGGGTGATCTCTTCCTGTAAAGTCATATCGTTACGGTCGGGAGCGGCGAACCGCTGCTCCCTGCTATTCCATTGTCAACTGTTTCTATTCCGGCTCCCGTCTTTGCGGGAAACCGCGCCGGCATCCGCCGCTCGCTTCACTCGGCCGCCGTCTCGGGCGGATAGTCCGTATTGTAGTGACAGCCGACCGACTCCTTCAACTCGCGCCCCTGCTTGATAATAAGGTAGGCGACCGTAATCATGTTGCGCAGTTCGCACAACTCGCGGTTGGGCGTCGTCTTGCCGTAGAGCTCCTCCGTCTCGTGCCAGAGCGTTTCCAGACGGCGCATGGCGCGTTTGAGGTAGAGATTCGAACGGATGATGCCCACGTAGTTGGACATGATCTGCTGCAACTCGCGCTTCGACTGGATCACGAGCAGCATCTCCTCGGCCGTGGCCGTTCCCTCGAAATTCCAGTCGGGAATACCCTCCTGGATCGTGACCCGATCCAGCTGCGCCACGGCATGGCGCGCCGCCTGGTCGGCGTAGACCACCGCCTCGATGAGCGAATTGGAGGCCAGCCGGTTGGCGCCGTGCAGCCCCGTGCAGGAGGTTTCGCCCAGCGCATAGAGCCGGCGGATGGAGGTCTCGCCGTCGGTCGAGACCTTCACCCCGCCGCAGCAGTAGTGCGCCGCGGGCGTGACGGGAATCCAGTCCTTCGTGATGTCGATACCGATCGAGAGACACTTTTCGTAGATATTGGGAAAGTGGCTGCGGATCGCGTCGGCGGGTTTGTGCGTCACGTCCAGATAGACGAACTCCTGGCCGTGCAGCTGCATCTCGCGGTAGATCGAACGCGCCACCACGTCGCGCGGCGCGAGCGACTTCATCGGATGATACTTGTCCATGAACTCCTCGCCGTTTTGCAGGCGCAGGATGGCGCCGAAGCCGCGCATCGCCTCCGTGATGAGGAACGACGGGCGTTCGCCCGGATTGTAGAGCGACGTGGGGTGGAACTGGATGTACTCCATGTTCTCCGTGATGGCCTTCGCCCGGTGGCACATGGCGATGCCGTCGCCGGTAGCCACCACGGGATTGGTCGTGGTCGAATAGACGTTGCCGCAGCCGCCGGCAGCCACTACGGTGAACTTCGCCAGCACGGTTTCGATCGCATTCGTCGTCAGATCGAGCACATAGGCGCCGAAGCAGGTGACGCCCCGCGTGTGGCGCGTGACGAACTCGCCCAGGTGATGCTGCGTCAGCAGGTCGACGGCGTAGTGCCGTTCCAGCAGGGTGATGTTGGGATGACACCGCACCGAAGCCACCAGCGCACGTTCGATCTCGGCGCCCGTCAGGTCCTCGTAGTGCAGGATGCGGTGCTCCGAGTGGCCCCCCTCGCGGTTCAGCTCGAACCGCCCGTCGGGCGTCTTGTCGAAGCGCGTGCCCCATGCGATCAGGTCGCGGATCAGCTCGGGAGCACGGCGCACCACCAGCTCCACAGCGGCCGGATCGCATTTTCCGGCGCCGCACACCAGCGTATCGCGGATGTGTTTTTCGAACGTGTCGGGGGCATACGTCACCGAACAGATACCGCCCTGCGCATAGTTGGTGTTGCACTCGTCCAATTCGCCTTTGGTGACGACGGTGACACGGCCGTGTTCGGCCGCTTTGAGCGCGAAGCTCAGACCCGCCGCACCGGAACCTATCACCAGAAAATCGGTTTGCATCTCAAAAGTACGATTAAGTGGCACAAAAGTAACGATTTTTCACGACACGCGGAAAAGACGGCGAGGTTTTTCCGTTCCGTCGCCCGTCTGGCCCTATCGCGTACCGCCGCGACCGAGCAGCTGCTCGCGCTGCATCGTCGCCAGACGCAGGGCCTCCTCCTCGCCGAAACGGCCGCCGAGCACGCACAAGAGCTTATCGGGCTTTACACTACGAACAACCCGCTG
>OHBE01002747.1_pt1 | contig 12380 bp, 10 predicted proteins | sample 1577231 | NCBI WGS metagenome assembly OHBE01 (sample SAMEA3541506, study PRJEB24748) | human gut metagenome | biome: human gut; feature: human-associated habitat; material: faeces | place: China | collected 2012
AGTAACGGAAGAGTGGATGGCTTTACAATGTGTACTTTATCGGATGCTTACGAAAATCCGCGTTTTCCGTGTATTCCGTGCCTAAAAAATCATCAAGCGTCTTTCGGCATTCCTTCTTTGTTTTTTTAGCGATTCGCTGAAAATTTACCTTTTCATAATCTTTTTGAAATCCTCGGCAATCTGCTGTCCCATATTGACTATTGCGCTATCGACTTTATGTACCTCTGCCGGTGTGACCGCATCTTTGTAGCGCGCTTTGCCGAGCTTGAATTTCATATCGTCCAGAGTTCCGGATATATTCAGGCCCAGTTTGAACGGAATGGGGGATTTCAGGATGGAGATGTGATAGTCGAACTTCATATCCAGTCCTTGTGTGCCGCCTACCGCCGCTCTGTAACGGTCCATTGATATTTCGAACGGATAGACGGTTACATTTCCGTCTTTGATGCCGATGTTTACGGATATGCTGTCTATCATGTTTCTCTTCTTGTTTTTGAAGAAGAATTTTTTGGAGATTTCGGCGAAAGTCTCACCGTCCATCAGCACAAGGCTGTCTCCCTTGACATGAATGGCCGACCGCATGGTGGGGATTTTGATGTTCAGGGCGGAGTCCAGGGAAGCGGCGGCAGCCACATTGAAATCGACCGTTCCTTCGAATGAGCGCAGCATGGGGACAATCGTTTCCAGGGAAGGGGCGAAGTCTACCAGCTTCCCGATGTTGATGTTGTGCAGCCGGAAGTCGAAACCGGCAAATCCCTCTTCCGGAGATTTTGCCTGATAGACGAGAGTGGTGTTCATGTCGGAACCCATGCCTTTCATGCTGAGTTGTTTCAGGTAGACGGACTGGTTGCGGATGTCCACAGCTCCGCGGACATCGTTGAATGTGACTTTCTCGTAATAGACTTTCCTGAAATCGGTCTGTAGTTCAAAATCCAGGTTCTTGGGGATGACGAACAGCTTTACTTCGGTGGAGACCGTATCGCTTTCCGCAGCCAGCGTATCCGACGGGAGCGATATCGACCGTATCAGCTGGTTGCAGTCCAACTGTTCGGACGATACGTCCAGTTTGGCGCGCAGGAGCTTGTGATGCCGCATGGCGCCGTACAGGTCGTGAATTGAACCGGTGGCGGTGATATCGGATTTGCCGATGTGCATGGTGGCATTGCGCAGGGTGATGACGCGGTCGTTTACCGTGACGGAAGTTTTCTGCACCTGTATGGGAAGTGCACATTCCGGGGTGCGGAACGCCATGCGGTGGAAACCGATGATGCCTTTGGGTGTCCATAGCGAATCGCGTACTTTTTCGGCTGTTATTCCGATTCCTGCTTTGTCCATTCCCAGGCGGGTGTCGCCCATGCGGCAGAACAGTGTGTCCGCTTCCAGTGTAAGCCCTATCTGCGGATTGGCAGGGTTGTGCTCTCCGGGTTGCAGCTTGAGGCGGGCGGATGATTTTCCGCAAAAGAGGTCGAGCGAATCCGCCAGGGATACTCTCAACTTGTTCATCTCTATCTTGCATTCCGTCTTGGCAGGGCGTAGCGTGTCTTGGGAAGGATAGGTGCTGATTGCCGCCGTAAAGCTTTCCGTGGCTGAGTTCAGGGCAGGTGAGCGGAGCGTCATATCCTTGATTTCAACACGCCCTCCGAGCCATTCGTTGCCGGCAAAGTCCAGCGTAGCGTTGCTTGTGAACTCGAAATTCTTTTGGGTATGGCGCAGCACGAGTTTGTCCGTCCTGATTTTGCCTTGCATCTTTACCCGTCCCCAATCCTGTTTCTTGAGGGTGGACAGGCGGCAACGCAGTTTCAGGTCGGCATTCATCTTTCCCTCCATGCCGATGCCTTCCTGAAGAGGGAAAATCTGCGCCAGCGTATTCAGGTCGACGGTAGAGCGGGTATGAAAGGTGATGTCCGGGTCGGTGAGCAGGTTATCCACTTTCATATCGGCCAATATGTCGGTGTCGGCACCTTTGAACTGGAAGATTTTCAGGTTCAGGCAAGAGGGGGTGTTCCGCATGAGGTCTATCCGAGCGGAAAAGTCGGCGTTTACCTTGTCTATGCCGTAAGGCAGCTCGGCGTATCTGGCGAAAGCATCTTTTATCCTGATGTCCAGCGTGGCAAGGGGCATCTTCTGCTTACCGTACATGCCTTTCAGCGTGCCGATGAAACTTACTTCTCCTCCTGCCGATACTTCCGCCTTTTTCAGGATGCTCTCCGGAATCATGTGCAGTACGGTTTCCAGCGAGGGGGGTGTGCAGTCCGTATTGCAAATCGACGTCGAGCGCTTTGGCTGCGGTGTCGCGGCGCACGGTTCCTTTTACTCCCAATTTCGTACCGTTGATGTCAATCATGGCATCGTGCAGGAGCAGGGAGTGCCGGGTGGTATTCAGTTCAAGGTCGGTGCGCAGGTGGGTGGCGATGCGGTTTGCCAACAACTGCCCGTCTTGCCAGAAGAGAAGGTTCTTGTTGCGGAAATCTACTGCCAGCATGGAATGGCCTTTCTTCATATTGGCTTTCAGGGTAAGGTCTGTGTCCCATAGGTTGGCGAAAATGCGTGTGTCGCGGTCGTCCATGGTTACCGTGGCGTGCTGGATGGAAATTTGCCGGATGTCGAGCTCGCTGATGTTCATGGCATCTCCGGCAGGTGAAGAGGCGGACTGTACCGTATCCGGAACGGTGATGTCCCAGTTGGCAATGCCGTCTTTGTTTTTATAGGCGTAGATATCGGCATGTTCCAGTGCCAGGCGGTGGATGCTGATTTTCTGTTGCCGCAGGTAGTCCATGGGGTTGACCACCGCTACGGCCTTTTTGAATGATACCGGACAGTTTGAGTATTTTCTTGGTTTGACTTTTCATTTTGTAATTCGTTCTGTAAATATTGGGCAAGGAGTGGCTTCCTTTCCTTAATCACATGCAAAGTTATAACTGTAATTTGATAAAGCCGTAAGCTGGTATTGTTAAAAAATGATTAAAGGAATTTATGAATGATTTTTCCGCTATAATGAATAATTGAGTTCTTTTTTTATGTTAAAGCGTGAATAAATGCTGCTTAAATTTTATATTTGTACCGTTGGTATCCGGTTATATTGCCTTATATATAAGGTATATCGGGATGCCTTAAGTTTAATCTAATAAATTGATGTTATGAAAAAGTACATTGCAGAAATGCTGGGAACCATGGTTCTCGTTCTTATGGGCTGCGGCACGGCAGTCAGTCTGTCGTGCACATCGGCCGACCCTAATCTGGCGGCCACGGTAATAGGTACGGCGCTTGCTTTCGGATTGTCGGTGGTGGCTATGGCCTATACTATCGGTGGTGTTTCGGGCTGCCATATTAATCCGGCGATAACGCTCGGTTGCCTGCTTTCCGGCCGTATGAGCGGAAAGGATGCCGGTATGTATATGCTGTTTCAGGTAATAGGAGCTATTTTAGGTTCTGCCGTTCTTTGGGTGCTGACTTCCAATTCGGGTGTGAGCGGAACAGGCGCCAATGCCTGCCAGGAAGGAGTTTCCGTAACGGGCGCCCTGTTGGCCGAGATTGTGTTTACATTTGTGTTTGTACTGGTGGTACTGGGCACTACCGATGCCAAGAAGGGCGCCGGTAATTTTGCCGGACTTGCCATAGGTCTCTCTTTGGTACTTGTACATTTGGCCTGCATCCGTTATACCGGTACTTCGGTTAATCCGGCTCGCAGTATAGGCCCTGCGCTCTTTCAGGGTGGAGAGGCTTTGAGCCAGTTGTGGATTTTCATTGTAGGCCCGTTTATCGGTGCGGTGCTGAGTGCCGGGGCATGGAAGATATTTGCCGGCGGAAAGGAATGAGCCGGTGCCTGGCCTGAACCGGGCCGGTGATATTTGAAGAGGATATTTAAAGAGGATGTTTCCCGATTGCGGCAGAACGCAGTGTTTGGGGAACATCCTCTGTTTTTTTACTCTTTCGACTGGTGTACGGTGAGTTGCGGGAACGGGAATCCGATACCTTCTTCATTGAATGTCTGGTAGACGATTTCGTTGATATCGTACAGTACACTCCAGTAGTCGGCGCTTTTTACCCATACGCGTACCGTGATATCGACGCTGCTTGCGCTCAGTGAACCTAAGACGATGAGAGGAGCGGGGGTGTCCAATATGCGGCTGTCTGCATTGATGATGCGTTGCAGCACGGCTCTTACTCGCTTCACATCCTCGCCGTACTCTACGCCGAACACCCATTCGACACGGCGCTTGTCCTGCTTGCTGTAATTGGTGACGGCATTGCCGCTGAGGCTTCCGTTGGGCACATAAATCATACGGTTGTCGAGGGTGGACAGTATGGTGTGGAAAATCTGTATTTCCTTTATCGTGCCGCTTACTCCCGGTCCGTCTATGTAGTCGCCTACCTTGAACGGCTTGAAAATCAGTATAATCAGTCCGCCGGCAAAGTTAGACAGGTTTCCGGAAAGCGCCATACCCACAGCCACACCTGCGGATGCAAGCAGCGCCGCAAAGCTGGTGGTTTCCACACCGAGTTTGCCGATGATGGCAAAGGCAAGAATCATATTCAGCAGAATCTTTATCAGGCTCTTCAGGAAGGTCTGCACGCTGGTTTCAATCTTCCGCTTTTCGAGTATTCTGGCTACCAACGCGCTTATCTGCCTGATGATGAAACGTCCGATTACATAGATTAAAATGGCGATTAATATGTCCTTGCCGGCATCCATTCCAAAATCTATCAGTTTTTCCAATGCCTGTTCGAGTTTCCCACCGGTGGCGGGAGTGTTCAATAAAAGTAAATTCATTTCTTTTTCGCAATAAATAAAATAATATTATAAAATAGGTGTATATTCAGCATGCAAAGATAATCAAAATCCGGGCGGTTGTGGCGTATGAAATATATAATGCGTATTATTTCCTAAATAGAATTAAAACATTAATTTTGCCGAATATTACACTCTAACTTAAATAAATTAATAAAAAATGAACGTATGAAAAAAGTATTAACTTTATTCGGATTGCTTTTTGTGCTGTTGGGTAGTGCCCATGCACAGAAAGGAAAACAGGCGATAGGTTTTGGCCTGAGTTACGGAACGGAAATCGAAAGTATCGGGTTGGGTATCAAGTATCAGTACAATATTACCAATCCTATCCGTATAGAGCCGTCTTTCAACTATTTCTTCGAGAATGACAATGTAAGCATGCTGGATTTGAACGTGAATTTTCACTATCTGTTTCCGGTGGCCAAGAGCGTTAAGCTTTATCCGTTGTTCGGTTTGACATTGTCCAACTGGATGTTCGACATGCACGACTTTGATATTGATATGGACGAAGGCCATGTGCATATCGACGATAACGGCAATCATAACGAATGCCGGTTCGGTGTAAATCTGGGAGCGGGAGCGGAATTTGCACTGCCTCGTAACTGGGCGATGAATTTTGAGTTCAGATACCAGCTGGTAAGCGATTTCGACCAGGGGGTTATCAATATAGGAGCTGCATACAGATTCTAAGGGAGCAGCGTATATTTTCGGGCACGGATTACACGGATTTCACGGAATTCACGGAAGAAGAATAAAGAAAATCCGTGTTTTCCGTGTAATTTGTATTTCCGTGCCTGAAAAAAATCAAGTGCATTTTGCACGACCTCTTATAATGTTAAAGAGAGAGTCTAATGCCGGGCTCGGGTTTGCTTAGGAGCGTGCCTTGATTTTATCCGCGAATTTTTTCCAGCCTTCGGCCGTTTTGTAGGCTTCGACGGCTTGTGCGGGTACGGAAATGCTTGTTATGGTTTCCGGAAATCCGTACCATTCGCCTTCGGAAGTGGCAGGCGGTGTGAGGGCTTCCACAATGACCTCTTTTATGCCGGTATTGTCGAAAGCGGAAAAATCGATGCGGGTGACGCGGGCGGGAATGGTCAGTGTATGTACCTTTTGGTTGCCGGTTATCAGGCCTTGCCCCAGGATGCTTATGCTTTGAGGAATTTCAAAGCGGGCAAGGTTGGGGCAGCCTACAAAGCAGTGCTCTTTGATTACGGCATCCGGATGGTTGCTTGAGGCAGGACCGTATGCGGATACTTCCGTCAGGTTGGGGCATAGGTAGAAGGCACGTGCTTCTATGGTGGAGATGCTGTTGGGAAGTTGTACGGTGGTGATGCCGCTTCCCCGGAATGCTTCCATACCGATATGTGTGACGCTTTGGGGGATTACTGCGGATTTCAGATGTTCCGTCATCATGAATGCTTGTGTTCCGATGGCTGTGAGTGCAGACGGCAGTAATACTTCTTCTACTCCGGAGCATGCGAAAGCGCTTTCGGGAATCCGGGTGATTTGGGTGTGCGAGAGGTCGACCCGTTTCAGCCGGTCGCAGTAGTAGAACAAATCCGGCGCAAGCTGCTGCAAGGTGGACGGAAATACGATTTCCTGTATGCCGGAGTTGAAGAAGGCCATTTCGCCGATAGAGGTCAGTCCCTCGTTCATCACGACTCTGGTGATTTGCCTGTTCTGCATAAAGGCTTCCGGTGCAATGGCTGTTACGTGTGGGGGAAGGGTGATTTCGCTGTATCCTTTATATATTTCTGTCAGTACGCCTTCCTGTACGCGGATGGGAGCAATGCTGATGGTGAAGCTTGCCTGACGGTCTTCTATGCCGATGGTCAGTACCAGCCGGTCTGCCGGAGCATCGGAAGAAAAGCCGCTGACTTGTTCCGGAGTTACAGTGACGGGATATTCTTTGCCATTACTATATACGCCGGTCAGCAGGAGTCCGTCCAAATTGAGTGGTTCTCTCAAAGTATATGCTATTTTATGAGGCGGCTGTGCAATGGACAGCCCGATGAGTGTTCCTTTGTCTTCCGGCTGCTCTTCTCCGGGGGCGAGGGCGGAAGTCAGGCGGATTTCAAGCTGTATGTCTTTTCCGGCATCTATCGTTTTCCCAACGGACCATATACGGTAGTTGTCCGGACCGCCGCCTTCCTGTACGACAAATGTCAGGAAGCGCTGCGATTGTCCGGAGAACCATACTTCGCCGGGCAGCGTGAATAGGGCGATACCCTGCGCATTGGCGGTTGCGCCGGCAGTGGGAGGCGTGAGGTTATCTTGCTCGAATGCCTTGTAGTCTTTTTCGTCATACATCTTTACGGGAATGCCGGGCATCGCTTTTCCGTTTTCGTCATAAACGGTTACGCTTACACGGCTTTCTTTTCCTGTGTGCTGTTCCTTTTCGCATGCTACCGTCAGGAAGACCGCACATACTAAAAAAATAATCTTATTCTTCATATTCTTACACATTTTTAATCGTTGTTCCGGTTGCAAAGATAGTGAATACGGCTCTTCCGGGAGTTACGATTTGAATGCGTAAATCTAACAGGTACGTTTTTATACTACTGTTTTACAGTGTATTATGAAATGAGGCTTTGCCTTTTTCTAACACGGCTCTGACATCTATCCGAAAAGGGATAAGAACAGATCGGTATGGGGTGTTCCGGCAGTTTTGATGCGCGACTTCAACCGGGATTTTCGGGCATATATGTTTGCCACGCTCTCTTTCGTGAACAAGCTGATTACCTGCGGGGAGAATCCGGTGAAGATGTAGCAGAGCAGGCGGATGTCATTTTCTTTCATTGCCGGAAAGTCCTGCCGGAGTTTCTGCATGACGTTGTCATGGCAGGTATCTGCCATTTGTTCGAGTTCCCGGAGCATTTCACTGTTTTCCGAGAAGTCGGTGATTATCCGTTTTACTTCCTGAAACATGGCTGCCTGTTGCGATGATGTATTCTCGCGTTCGTAATAGGTTTTTCCGAGTTTGTCGAGGATGTCGAAGCGGGAAGCAACCAGGCTTTTCAGCCGTTTTTCCGTGTTCTGCCGTCCTTCCAGTTGCCGGGTGAGCGCCCGGTATTCGGCACGGGCCTCTTCCGCCAGCAGCAGGTAGCGGTCGTTGCGTTCGCGCTGGATGCGCAGGCGCTGGCGGATGATATAAACGGCTATTCCGGCGAGGATGAATATGCCGCAGATAACGGTGGTTTCCCAGAAGATGCGGTTCTTCATCCGGTATTCGGCAAAGGCGGATTGTTCCTGGAAATACTCTTTCTCCGTTATACCGGCGGATACCTGCATGGTGGAGCGGGTGAGGGAGTCCGTGAGGTAGATATAGCGGTGTATATGGTCGGTCGCTTTCCGGAAGTTTCCGGAGAGGGCCTCTATCCGGTAGGCTGTGTATTGCAGTTCGGCCAGGTCGAGCACGTCATTGTCTTGCGCCTCTGCCAGTTGCAGGTAGTGGCGCGCGCTGTCCGTACGGTGTTTGAGAAGCTGGACGTCTATCATGGTGTGTGCGCTGTAGCGGGATGCCTTGCGTGCCGACTGTTCGATGCGTAGCAGCAGGTCCTGGGGGATTTGTTTTCTGCCCGATTTTACATAGAGGGAGGCAAGGTTGCTGAGGGCTGCTCCGGCAAGACGTTCGTCTGCCTGTTCGTCGGCAAGGTCGAGGGCGGCGGAATACAGCCTGATGGCACGTTCCAAATCTTTCTGGCGGTAGGATGAGGCTGCCATATCAAGCGTGGCTTCCGTTTCCTTACGAAGACTGTCGGATACTTGAAAATTTTCTCTGGCCTGCTTGAAGTAGTGGTAGGCGCGGACGTAGTTCATCTGTCCGTAGTATATACTGCCGATGCGTTCGTAGAGAAGCCCTTTATTGTAAGGGTCTTGCTGGCTTTGCAGCTGCTCTTCGATTTGCAGGAAGATGCGCAAAGCTCCGGATTTATCGCCGGCATCGGTCAGCAGGCTGTCCGCGAACTCAAGGCTGGGGAGCGGTTTACGTTCATGGCATCCCGCCAGCGACAAGAGCATACATATAATAGGTATGATAAGGCGTTTCATGCCGTGAATGTAGTGATAAAAGATGTTTTGCACAAGTGAAAGGCGGGAAATGAGGAGCTTTGCGTGAATTTCCTGCATTTCTTTTTTTAGGCTTCGCGGAACTTCCTATCTTTGCACTTCTAAATGTAGATAAAACCGTAACACTTTGGAATGGCTATATAGTTTGTTTGTCGAACACTCCGCATTGCAGGCGGTGGTGGTGCTCTCGCTGATTTCCGCTATCGGATTAGGGTTGGGGAAAATACATATTTGCGGTATTTCCCTCGGCGTGACGTTTGTTTTCTTTGCCGGTATTCTTGCCGGACATTTCGGACTGTCCATCGACCCGCAGATGCTGAACTATGCGGAAAGTTTCGGACTGATAATTTTTGTGTATGCACTGGGACTGCAGGTGGGGCCGGGCTTTTTCAGCTCTTTCCGCAAGGGCGGGGTACAGTTGAATATGCTGGCGCTGGGAGTAGTGCTCCTCGGTACGCTGATGACCGTATTGGGCAGTTATACCCTGAATATTTCGTTGCCGGACATGGTGGGCATCCTCTGCGGCGCTACCACCAATACGCCGGCGCTGGGTGCGGCACAGCAGACATTGAAGCAAATGGGGCTGGAAGCCAGTACGCCGGCTTTGGGATGTGCCGTGGCATATCCGCTGGGGGTAGTGGGCGTTATTTTTGCCGTGCTGATAATACGCAAGGCATTGGCGCGTAAGGAAGATCTGGAGTTGAAAGAGAAGGACGATGCGAACAAAACTTACATTGCGGCGTTTCAAGTACACAATCCGGCCATCTTCGATAAAAGCATCAAGGAGATAGGCGGCTTGAATTATCCGAAGTTCGTAATCTCCCGTCTGTGGCGGGACGGCAACGTAAGCATCCCCACTTCCGAGAAGATAATCAGGGAAGGAGACCGCTTGCTGGTGGTGACTTCGGAAAAGTATGCTCCGGCACTGACCGTACTGTTCGGTGAACAGGAACATACCGACTGGAACAAAGAGGATATAGACTGGAATGCCATAGACAGCCAGCTCATCTCGCAGCGTATCGTGGTGACACGTCCCGAACTGAACGGAAAGAAACTGGGCTCGCTGCACCTGCGCAATCATTACGGCATCAACATCAGCCGTGTGTACCGTAGCGGCGTGCAGTTGCTTGCCACCGCGGAACTAACCTTGCAGTTGGGCGACCGTCTGACAGTGGTAGGTGAGGCTGCCGCCATCCAGAATGTGGAAAAAGTGTTGGGAAATGCCATCAAGAGCCTGAAAGAACCGAATCTGGTAGCGGTGTTTATCGGTATCATCCTGGGTCTGGCTTTGGGTGCGATTCCCATTTCCCTGCCGGGCATCAGTGCTCCGGTGAAGCTGGGACTTGCCGGCGGACCGATTATCGTAGGTATCCTGATTGGTACGTTCGGACCGAGAATGCACATGATAACCTATACCACACGAAGCGCCAACCTGATGCTCCGTGCATTGGGACTGTCGCTCTACCTGGCTTGTCTGGGACTGGATGCCGGAGCGCATTTCTTCGATACGGTGTTCCGTCCGGAAGGTCTGCTGTGGATTGCCGCAGGGTTCGTGCTGACCGTTGTTCCGGTGCTGATAGTGGGAGTGGTTGCCTTTAAATGGATGAAGGTGGACTTCGGCTCCATGGCAGGTATGCTGTGCGGAAGCATGGCCAACCCGATGGCGTTGAATTATGCCAACGACACCATTCCGGGCGATAATCCGTCGGTGGCTTATGCAACGGTGTATCCGATGTGTATGTTCCTGCGGGTAATCATAGCGCAGGTGCTGCTGATGTTCCTGTTGAATTGAGAGCTGAGAATTGAAAATTGAGAAATAACAGAGAGGGCTTAATTGCTGATAATTGAATATATATCATAAATCTAAAATCATAAATCGTATCATGGGAACTATTACTCCGGAAAGTATAGTCAACGACTTACGCTATTTGCAACTGTTGTCGCGCAGTTTTCCTACCATCGCCGATGCCAGTACGGAAATTATCAATCTGGAAGCTATTCTGAATCTGCCTAAAGGTACGGAACACTTCCTTACGGATATTCATGGAGAGTATGAGGCTTTTCAGCATGTATTGAAGAATGCTTCGGGTGCGGTAAAGCGGAAGGTGAATGAAATCTTCGGGCATACGCTGCGCGAAAGCGAAAAGAAGGAAATCTGTACGCTGATTTATTATCCGGAAGAGAAGTTGCAGTTGATAAAGGAACAGGAAACGGACCTGGACGACTGGTATCTCATCACCCTGAACCAACTGGTGAAAGTCTGCCAGAACGTATCTTCCAAATACACACGCTCGAAAGTGCGTAAAGCCTTGCCGGCGGAGTTCTCCTATATCATTCAGGAGTTGCTGCACGAGTCCAGCGTAGAGCCTAACAAGCATGCGTATATCAACGTCATTATCAGTACGATTATCTCGACCAAGCGTGCGGATGACTTTATCATTGCCATGTGTAAGCTTATCCAACGGCTTACAATCGACTCGCTGCACATAGTGGGAGATATTTACGACCGCGGTCCGGGCGCACATATCATCATGGATACGCTTTGCGACTACCATAATTTCGACATTCAGTGGGGCAACCATGACATACTGTGGATGGGTGCCGCATCGGGCAATGACGCCTGCATAGCGAACGTTATCCGTATGTCCATGCGCTATGCCAACCTGGCAACACTGGAAGACGGCTACGGCATCAACCTGCTGCCGCTGGCTACCTTCGCAATGGATACCTATGCGGATGATCCTTGCACTATCTTTGCTCCGAAGATGAACTTTGCCGATGCCAATTACAACGAAAAGACACTGCGGCTGATTACGCAGATGCACAAGGCGATTACGATAATTCAGTTCAAACTGGAAGCGGAGATTATAAACCGGCGTCCGGAGTTTGATATGGACAACCGGAAACTGCTGCACAAGATTGACTTTGAACGGGGCGTATTTGTGTACGAAGGCAAAGAATACGAACTGCGCGATGCCAATTTCCCGACTATTGACCCTACCGACCCGTATCGCCTGACGGATGAAGAAAGGGAGCTGGTTGAAAAGATTCATGCTTCGTTCATGAACAGCGAGAAACTGAAGAAGCATATGCGTTGCCTCTTTACGTACGGCGGCATGTATCTGGTGTGCAACAGCAACCTGCTTTATCACGCATCCGTGCCCCTGAATGAGGACGGAAGTTTCAAACATGTACGTATCGGCAAGAAAGAGTACTGGGGACATAAACTGCTGCAAAAGACCGACCAGCTTATCCGTACCGCCTACTTTGACGAAGATGGTTCGGAGGAGAAGAATTTTGCGTTGGATTATATGTGGTATATGTGGTGCGGCCCGGATGCGCCCTCTTTCGACAAGGATAAGATGGCTACTTTCGAGCGTTACTTCATAGCCGACAAGGCATTGCATAAAGAGAATAAAGGTTATTACTACACGCTTCGCAACCGTGCGGATATTTGCGACAATATCCTGGCGGAGTTCGGGGTGGCGTCCCGGCTCGGTTCTTTTACCTGAGAGTTTCGCCC
>OHBE01002749.1_pt1 | contig 12374 bp, 9 predicted proteins | sample 1577231 | NCBI WGS metagenome assembly OHBE01 (sample SAMEA3541506, study PRJEB24748) | human gut metagenome | biome: human gut; feature: human-associated habitat; material: faeces | place: China | collected 2012
TTCACTGGTATAATTTTGCCAGCTATTACTGGACTGCGGACGAGCCAAGGCCGTCACCAATAAGATAATGGCAAGCAATTCCAATACGAACAAAACATGCCGCCACCAGATCCGGCCGGAATGTTTGATCCCCTTAAACGCCTGTAATGAAGAAAACTGTAAATCAGCATGCGATTTTTTTTCCTTCAGGATATACCAGACGATCATTGGTACTAAAAGTATCAATAACAGGAAATATTTCGGGTTTGCAAATTCGAATCCAAACATTTTATTTCAGTTTACAAATTAACTCATACACTCTTTTCAAAGTGCCTGATCGCCTCATTTATCTTTTACGTCTTCGGGAGTTTCGCTTTTTTTAGCTTCTTTTCGCTGTTGTTCTTCTTCCTGACGTTTTCTTTCTTCTTCCTCTTCACCGGATTGACAATGCGGCGAAAAATGGGTATATAAATATGATAGTAAGCAGCGGGTAACGCAAAGCGTGCCGCTGCTCTTTTCTGCTAAAGAGTTAGCACGTGCTAACCAATAAACAAACGGAGAAAACGCATGATCGACAAAAAGCTCCTCGCCCTTCTGGGCGCAAACAAGAAGTACATCTATTATACGGTCGCGCTGATGATCCTCGGCCTTTTTGCCAATCTCAGCATCACGGCGGCCATCTGCCGCACGATTGAGCTGGCGGTAAATTTCCAACAATACGAAACTGCGCGCGTCTTTCTGCTTCCGGCGGCGATTGCTGCGGCGGGCGCGGCGGTGCGGTATGCCGCATCCCGCGGCGCGGGGGAACTGCGCGATACGCTCGGCCGCCGGGCAAAGAAGGAACTGCGCGAGCGTGTGTACGGCAAGATCGTCCGTCTCGGCGTCCGCTCGGCGGACGGCATGAGCATGGCCGGGCTCACGCAGGTGGCTATGGAGGGCGTGGAGCAGCTGGATCTCTATTATTCCTCGTATATCCCGCAGTTTTTCTATGCGATGGCCGCACCGGTCATCCTCTTCTGCGTTACGTCGCCGGTGGATTGGCGCACGGCGCTCGTGCTGCTCGCGTGCGTGCCGCTCATTCCGCTTTCGATCATCGCGGTCTCAAAATATGCAAAGAAGATCTTTGCAAAGTACTGGGGCAAATATACCTCCATGGGCGACGCCTTTCTCGACAGCGTGCAGGGGATGCGGGAGCTCAAGATTTTCCGCGCCGACGCCGCGCGGCAGAAAAAGATGAACGAAACGAGCGAAGAATTTCGCCGCATCACGATGAAGGTGCTCACCATGCAGCTTGCGAGCACAACGATCATGGATCTTGTGGCCTACGGCGGCGCGGGCGCCGGCATTGCCGTGGCGGTGACGGGCGTGCTGCGCCGGGGGCTTTCGCCGTTCGCCGCGCTCTTTTTGATTTTGACGGCGGTGGAGTTTTTCCTGCCGCTGCGCGCGTTCGGCGCAGCGTTTCATGTGGCGATGAACGGCGTGAGCGCGGGCGGAAAGATCCTCTCCCTGCTCGATGAGCCGGAGCCGGTCTGGGGCAGAGCGGAGGCACAGCCGGGCGAACTGCGGCTGGAGAACGTCTCGTTTTCCTACGACGGACAGCGCGATGTGCTGCACGACGTATCCATGGCCTTTCCCCGCACCGGTATGACGGCAATCGTCGGGCCGTCCGGGTGCGGAAAGTCCACGGTCGTGAAGCTTCTGACCGGCGCACTCCGGCCGCAGAGCGGGCGTGTTACGCTCGGCGGAGCGAGCATGGAGAGCCTTTCCCGAGAGAGCTACTATGCCCATCTCGCGGTGGTGAGCTGCGGCAGTCACATTTTTAACGACACCGTCCGCGCCAACTTCCGTCTTGCCAACGCCGCCGTAACGGACGAGGCGATCTGGGCGGCGCTCGAAACGGTAAATCTCGCGTCGTTCGTCCGGGAAAACGGCGGGCTGGACAAGGTAATCGCCGAGGATGCCGCTAATCTCTCCGGCGGACAGAAGCAGCGGCTCGCGCTCGCGGTGAATCTCACGGCGGAGCGGGACATTTATATTCTGGACGAGGCAACGAGCAACATCGATATCGAAAGCGAAGAGATTATTATGAAGGCCGTTGCCGCTCTTGCAAAAGAAAAGGCGCTCATTCTCATCTCGCACCGGCTTGCAAACGTTGTTCCGGCGGAGAAAATTTATGCCATGGAATCTGGCGGGGTTACCGAATGCGGCACGCACGCCGCGCTCATGGCCTCCGGCGGCGGTTATGCAAAGCTCTATGCGGCGCAGAAGGCGCTCGAAGAGGGATACCGGGAGGACGAGGAATGAATACGACAACGAAACCGCGCCGCAGCGGCGCGAAGATCATGGCGCAGCTCATCGTTCTGCTCGGTTCGCTCGTGTACATTATGCTGCTCGCCGTAATTAACGGCACGGCGGGCTTTCTGTGCGCCATGGGCGTGACGCTCTCGGGCGCTGCGGCCATCGCCAAGGCGCTCGGCGAGGAAATCTCCCTTTCCTACGGCGCGCTCATCGCGCTGGCCGTCGGTTGCGGCGTGCTGCGCGGCCTGCTCCGGTTTGCCGAGCAGTACGGCAACCACTACATTGCCTTCCGTCTGCTGGCGGTGCTGCGCGACAAGATCTTCACGGCGCTGCGCCGTCTCTGCCCGGCCAAGCTGGAAACCCGGCAGAAGGGCGCCATTATTGCGATGATCACCTCGGACATTGAAACGCTGGAGGTGTTCTATGCACACACCATCTCGCCGATCTGCATTGCGGTGCTGCTGAGCGTGGGAATGACGGTGTTCATCGGCTGCGTATCGAGCTGGTATCTGGCGCTCGCTGCGGCGGCGGGGTATGTTACTATCGGCGTTCTTGTCCCGCTCGTATTCTCCCGGCGTGTGCGCGTCGCGGGACAGGCCTACCGCGCGGAGTTTTCTTCGTTCAGCGCGTATTTCCTCGACAGTATCCGCGGCATTCAGGACATTGTACTCCATAATGCGGGCGCGCAGCGCGCCGCGGAAGTTGGCCGGCGTTCGGAGGTGCTTCTCGCTGAGACGAAGAAAATGAAGCACGAAACGGCTCGCGCCGCCGCGGGTACGGAGCTTTGCGTGTCGCTCTTTATCCTTGCGGGGCTCGCCGTGGGGACGGCGCTCACCGTGACGGGCGCGCTTACGCCCGGCGCGATGCTCCTTGGCGTCGCGGCGCTCTTCGGATCGTTCGGGCCGGTCATTGCCATTTCGGCGCTGCCGGGCAATCTCACGCAGACACTCGCCTCGGGCGAGCGGGTGCTCGACCTTCTGGAAGAGGAGAGCGCCGTGCGCGAGGTGGAAGAGGGAGAGGGAGAGAAGATCGACGGCTTTGCCCATCTCTCGGCAGACGGCGTCACATTCTCCTACGACGGCGTGACGAATGTGTTGAGCGATGTATGGATGTACGCCGAAAGAGGCGAGATCGTCGGTATCGTCGGCGAATCCGGCTGCGGCAAGTCCACGTTCCTCAAGCTGCTTCTCCGTTTCTGGCAGAAGCAGGGCGGCGAAATTCTTTATAACGGCGCGGACATTGATGCAATCGAAACGGCCAGCCTTCTCGACAATGTGACGATGGTGAGCCAGACAACGTATCTCTTTGATGAGACGATCGAGGAAAATCTCCGCATTGCCCGGCCCGGCGCGGCGCGCGCCGAGATCGAAGAGGTGTGCCGGCTCGCGTCGATCCATGACTTCATCCTCTCGCTACCGGAGGGGTACGAAACGCGCGTCGGCGCGCTCGGCGACAATCTCTCCACGGGCGAGAAGCAGCGGCTCGGTCTGGCGCGGGCGCTGCTGCGCGGCAGCGCTCTCATATTGCTCGATGAGCCGACGAGCAACGTTGACAGCATCAACGAGGGCATCATATTGCAGGCGCTGCGCCGACTGCGCAATAAGAAGGGCATCATCCTCGTGTCGCACCGCGAGTCCACGATGGCGATCGCCGATCGGGTATACGGCGTGAAAAACGGCCGGATGTTCCCCCTGCCGCGCGCGGGGAGAGAGGAGAGAATGTAAATGAAGATAAAGAGAATCTTATGGCTCTGCCTCGGCTGCATCGGCCTTGTGCTTGGCGCTCTCGGCGCGGTGCTGCCGCTGCTGCCGACGGTCCCGTTCCTGCTGCTGGCCGCGCTCGGCTTTGCCAAAAGCTCCGAGCGGCTGCACACGTGGTTCACCGGCACGAAGCTTTATAAAAACAATCTCGAAAGCTATGTGCGCGGCGAGGGCATGACCGCTGCGGCGAAACGGCGCATCATGCTCACCGTTACGGCGCTCATGGCCGTCGGCTTCGCGCTGATGATGCGAAAGGAGCTCTATATCCTGTGCATCATTCTCGCCTGCGTTTGGGTCGGGCATGTGATCTATTTTGTTTTCGGCGTGAAAACCTGCCGAAGCGCTCCAATACAGAAGGAAGAGAGCGGCATATAAAAAATCTCCGTATAACCGGTCAAACGGGTTATACGGAGATTTTTTATGGAATGGATATTCTGCGGCGCGCCGGGACGGATCACTTGCCGAACGTTTCGAGCCACGCGCGCACGGCCTCGGCGCTCTCCCGCGCGCTCAGGCGCTTGCCGGGCAGAATGTCGGCCGCGGGGCAGACAGCGCGCAGGATATCGGCCGTCTTTCCCATGCCGCTGCCGCCGGAGGTGGCGAACGGAATCACGGTCTTGCCGGTGAAATCGTAGCTTTCAAGAAACGTTTCGATGATGCGCGGCGCCTGATACCACCAGATCGGGAAGCCGACGAACACGGTGCCGTACTGCGCCATATCCTCCACGCGGCCCGCAATGGCCGGGCGGCTGTGCTCGTCCTTCATCTCGAGCGTGCTGCGGCTCTTCTTGTCCATCCAGTTCAGATCGGCGGAGGTGTACGCCGTCTCGGGACGGATCTCAAAAAGGTCGCCGCCGGTCACGGCGGAGAGCGTTTTCGCAAGCTTGCCCGTTTCACCGCTGGCGGAGAAATACGCGATCAGAATTTTATTCATAGGGAGCACCCCCTTAAAATCATTATATTGTCAGTATAGCATATCCCGCGGCGGAAATCCACCGGGCAGGGAGTTTTTACGCACGGGGCGGGCGAATCGCTTGTGCGGCGCGGCGCGGCGTGGTATAATAAATCAGTTATAGAAATTATTTTAAAAAGGAGCGCGTTATGCCGGAATTTCATGTGGTAAGCGAATATTCGCCCGCGGGCGATCAGCCGCAGGCGATCGAAAAGCTCGCCGAGGGCGTGGCCGCGGGGCTGGACGAGCAGACGCTGCTCGGCGTCACGGGCTCCGGCAAAACGTACACGATGGCGAAGGTCATCGAGCGCGTGCAGAAGCCGACGCTCGTGCTCGCGCACAACAAAACACTCGCCGCGCAGCTTTGCAGCGAGTTCAAGGAATTCTTTCCGGACAACGCCGTGGAGTATTTTGTATCGTATTACGACTACTACCAGCCGGAGGCGTACATCCCGCACACGGATACCTACATTGAAAAGGACGCCTCCACGAACGAGGAGATCGACCGGCTGCGCCTTTCGGCGACGTTTTCGCTGCTGGAGCGGCGGGACGTGATCGTCGTGGCGTCGGTAAGCTGCATTTACGGTCTCGGCGAGCCGGACGATTTTGCGCGCATGGCTATCTCTCTCCGCCCCGGCAGCAGTCTGCCGCAGGAGGAACTTTTAAAAAAACTCATCGACTGCCGGTATGAGCGGAACGACATCGCCTTCGAGCGCAACATGTTCCGCGTGCGCGGCGACACGGTGGAGATCTTCCCGGCCTACTGGCGCGATAAGGCCATCCGCGTGGAATACTTCGGCGACGAGATCGAGCGCATCAGCGAGATCAACCCTCTCACGGGCGCTGCGGTGCACACGCTCAGCCACACGGCCATTTACCCCGCGAGCCACTACGTGACGCCGCCGGAGAAAATGGCGCGCGCCGTGCAGGAGATCCGCCGCGAGTGCGACGAGCGGGTGAAGTTTTTCAAAGACCACGAAAAGCCGCTCGAGGCCGAGCGCATCGCGCAGCGCACGAATTTTGATATCGAGATGATCCAGGAGCTGGGCTACTGCTCCGGCGTGGAGAACTATTCGCGCATCATCTCCGACCGCCCGGTCGGGAGCGCGCCGATGACGCTGCTCGACTATTTCCCGAAGGACTTTCTCATGTTCATCGACGAATCGCACGTCACGCTGCCGCAGGTGCGCGCCATGTACCACGGCGACCGCGCGCGCAAGGAAGCGCTCGTTGAATACGGCTTCCGGCTGCCGTCGGCGTTCGATAACCGCCCGCTGAAGTTTGAGGAATTCCAGCAGCGGGTAAATCAGGTCATATACGTTTCCGCCACACCCGGCGAGTACGAGCGCACGCGCTCGGGCCAGATCGCCGAGCAGATCATCCGCCCGACGGGGCTCACCGACCCGAAGATCGACGTGCGCCCTATCGAGGGACAGATCGACGATCTCATCGCCGAGATCCACGCGCGCATCGAGCGCGGCGAGCGCACGCTCGTCACGACGCTCACCAAGCGCATGGCGGAGGACCTGACGGCGTATCTCGGCAACGCCGGCATCAAAACGCGCTACATGCACCACGACGTCGGCGCCATGGAGCGCATGGAGATCATCCGCGATCTGCGCCGGGGCGAATTTGACGTGCTCGTCGGCATCAACCTTCTGCGCGAGGGCCTTGACCTTCCCGAGGTATCGCTCATTGCGATCCTCGACGCGGATAAGGAGGGCTTTCTCCGGAGCGAAACATCGCTCATCCAGACGATCGGCCGCGCGGCGCGAAACGCCGAGGGCACCGTCATCATGTATGCCGACACGGTCACGCCCTCCATGCGCGCCGCCATCGACGAGACTGAGCGCCGCCGCGCCATCCAGACGGCGTATAACGAGGCGCACGGCATCGTGCCGAAAACCATCAAAAAGAGCATCCGGGATCTTCTTGAGATCACCGGCCCCGCGGCGAAGGACGAGCGCGGCATGCGCATGACCGAGCGCGAGCGGAAGGCCGAGATCGACCGGCTGGAAAAAGAAATGCGCAAAGCCGCGCAGATGCTCGAATACGAATATGCCGCCGTCCTGCGCGATCAGATCATCCGGCTGCGCGGGGAGAAGTGACCATGGCGGAAAAGAACGTACAAAACGATTTTTCCAAGGGGAATATCCCCGCGGTCGTCATGCGCATGGCGCTGCCGCTCATCGCCGCGCAGCTCGTGAACGTGCTCTACAACGTGGTGGACCGCATCTACATCGGCCATATTCCCAATGTCGGCAGCATGGCGCTCACGGGCGTCGGCATCGCGCTGCCGGTCATTTCGATCCTTTCGGCGTTCGCGGGCCTGTTCGGACAGGGCGGCGCGCCGCTCTGCTCCATGGCGCGCGGCCGCGGGGATAACGACGAGGCCTCCCGCGTGATGGGCAACGCCTTTTCCATGCTGCTCGTTTCGTCCGTTGCGCTCGGGCTGCTCACATGGGCGTTTCTCGATCCGGTGATAACGGTGTTCGCCGCGGGCAAGGAGGCAAGCTCCTATGCGCGCGAGTATCTCGCAGTGTATCTTATCGGGACGACGTTTTCGTTCGTATCCCTCGGCATGAACGTGTATATCAACGCTCAGGGCTTCGCCACGCGCGGCATGCTCACGGTGCTGCTCGGCGCGGCGGCGAACATCGTGCTCGACCCGCTGTTCATTTTTGCTTTCCGCATGGGCGTGCGCGGCGCGGCGGCTGCTACGGTGCTCTCACAGGCGCTGAGCGCCGCGTGGTGCTTCCTCTTTCTGCGCAGCAGCAAAACGCCGCTCGAGCTTTCGTGGCGGACGATGGCGCCGCGGAAGAAGATCATGGGACGCATCATGTCTCTCGGCGTGGCCGATTTCGTGATGGGGGCGACGAACTCCGCCATTCAGACCGTGGCGAACCGCCAGCTTGGGCTGTACGGCGGCGATCTTTATGTCGGCGCGATCACGGTCGTAAACTCGCTGCGGACGATCTTCACCGAGATCATCCACGGCTTCGGCTCCGGCATCCAGCCGGTGCTCGCTTTTAACTACGGCGCGGGGCAGAAAAAGCGCGTGCTGGAGACGATCCGGTTCAGCACGCTCGGCGCGGCGGCGTTCTCGCTGCTCGTGTGGGCGGTGTTCATGCTCTTCCCCGAACCGCTCATCCGCATCTTTACGCCGGATGAGGAGCTCATCGCCGTGGCGGTGCGCGCCGTGCGCATTTATTTCTGCGGGTTCGTGTTCATGTCGCTCCAATTCGTTGCGCAAAACTCGTTCCGATCGCTCGGCAAGGCGCGGCAGGCGATCTTCTTTTCGCTGCTGCGCAAGATCGTGCTCGTCGTGCCGCTGATGCTGCTGCTCCCGGGCGTATTCGGTCTCGGGGCGGACGGCGTGTACTGGAGCGAGCCGATCAGCGATCTGCTCGGCGGGGGCGCGGCGTTCACAACGCTTATGCTCACCGTGTACCGCCCGCTCGCCAAGGAACTTAAGGAGGAAACTCTATGCCAAAACTGATGCTCATCGACGGCAACAGCCTCGTGAACCGCGCGTATTACGGCGTGCGCCCGCTCTCCGCGCCCGACGGCACGCCGACGAACGCCGTTTTCGGCTTTCTGAATATATTGCAGCGCCTGCTCGACGACGAAAAGCCGGACGCGCTCTGCGTTATGTTCGACCGCCGCGAGCCGACGTTCCGCCACAAGCACAGCGAGGCGTATAAGGCGACGCGCAAGCCCATGCCGGACGATCTCGCCGCGCAGATGCCGGTTTTGAAGGACGTGCTCGACGCGCTCGGCATCGAGCGGCGCGAGCTTTCCGGCTGGGAGGCGGACGATCTTCTCGGCACCGTGAGCCGCATCGGAGCGGAGCAGGGCTGGGAGTGTGTTGTCGTCACCGGCGATAAGGACGCTTTGCAGCTCGTGGGAGATCATGTGCGCGTGCTCAACGTCAAAACGCGCATGGGCCAGACCGAGACCGTCAACTATACGCCCGAGCGCTTCCGCGAGGAATACGGGTTTGACGCGCCGCACATGGTCGATCTCAAGGCCCTCATGGGCGACACGAGCGACAACATCCCCGGCGTCCCCGGCGTGGGGGAGAAGACGGCGCTCGAGCTTGTGCGGAAGTACGGCTCGCTCGCGGGCGTGTACGAGCATATCAGCGATCCCGACATCCGCGCCTCGCTGCGCACAAAGCTCGAAAACGGCAAAGAGAGCGCCGAGGACTCGTACTATCTCGCCACGATCGACCGCAAGGCGCCCATCGATATTTCCCCCGACGAGCTTCGCCGCCCGGCAGACTACGGCGGCGCGGCATATGAAATTTTCCGGCGGCTCGGCTTCCAGAAGTTCATTGAAAAGTGGGGCCTGAAACCGGCCGCGGAGGAGAAAAAGGAAGAGACCGTATTTGAGGGCACATGCGAGAGCGTGACGCCGCAAACGGAAAAAGACCTCCGCGCCGCGCTGGAGCGGGCGGGGGACGCCGTCGCCTATTACTGGTTTGATGCCGAAAGCGGCGAGACGCTCGCGCATTTCAGCGTTTCCGAAAAAGACGCGCTCGCGGTATTTCTGACGCCGGAGGCATACCGGGACGGCTATACCGCGGCGCTCGCGCTGCTCTTTGCGCCCGAGCGCCGCAAGGCGGGGCACGACGTGAAGAATCTGCAGCGCGCGCTGCTCGCGCGAGACGTGGACGCGCTCGAAAACTGGGTGTTTGACAGCGCGCTCGCCGGGTATCTTCTCGACGCGACCGCCGCCGGATATGAGATCGAAAAGCTCACGCTCGCCTACTGCGGCTTCACGCCGCATACCTCGTCCGGCGCGGCGGACAGCGGCGATCAGCTCATACTTGACCTCTCCGGCGGGGAGGGAAAAACGCTCGCCGACCGGCTCGGCGAGATGGCCTCGCGCGCGGCGAGCGTCGCGGCGCTCGAGAAAGTTATGCTCCCGAAGCTGCGCGAGACGCAGATGGAGGAGCTTTTTACAAAGATCGAGCTGCCGCTCTGCGCGGTGCTTGCCAAAATGGAAAACGAGGGCTTCCTTGCCGACGCGGAGGCGCTGCGCGCCTTCGGCGAGAGTCTTACGGGCAGCATCGACGCGCTGCGCGAAGCGGTTTGGGCGGAGGCGGGGGAGAAATTCAACATCCAGTCCCCGAAGCAGCTCGGCGCCGTGCTTTTTGAAAAGCTCGGTCTCCCCGGCGGGAAAAAGACCAAGACCGGCTGGAGCACCAATGCCGATGTGCTCGATAAGCTCCGCTATGAGCCCATCGTGCGCCACGTGCTCGAATACCGCGAGCTCACCAAGCTCAAATCCACCTACGCGGACGGCCTTTTGAAGGTCATCGGCGCGGACGGACGCATCCATACCAATTTCCAGATGACCGTCACGGCGACGGGACGTCTTTCGTCCACCGAGCCGAACTTGCAGAACATTCCCGTCCGGCGCGAGCTGGGGGCGGGACTGCGCAAAATGTTTGTCGCCGCGCCCGGCAACGTGCTCGTGGACGCGGACTATTCGCAGATCGAGCTGCGCCTGCTCGCGCACATCTCGGGCGACGAGGCGATGCGCGCGGCGTTTCTCTCCGGCGAGGATGTCCACCGCGTCACGGCCTCACAGGTGTTCGGCGTGCCACTTGAGGACGTCACCGCCGAGGAGCGCCGGAGAGCGAAGGCCGTGAACTTCGGCATCGTGTACGGCATTTCCGCCTTCTCGCTCGCGCAGGACATCGGCGTCGGCTACGGCGAGGCGAAGGAGTATATGGACGCCTATTTCGCGCGCTTCCGCGGCGTGCGCGATTACCAGAAGGAAGCCGTCCGGCGCGCCAAGGCGCTCGGCTATGCCGAAACGCTCTTTCACCGGCGGCGCTATCTGCCGGAGCTGAACGTTCCGGCGCTGCGCGCGTTCGGCGAGCGCGTCGCGCTCAACATGCCGATTCAGGGCACGGCGGCGGACGTTATAAAGCTCGCCATGGTGCATGTGGATCAGCGGCTTCGCGCCGAGGGAATGAAGGCAAAGCTCATATTGCAGGTGCACGACGAGCTGATCGTCGAATGCCCGGAAGCGGAGCGGGAAAAGGCCGTGCAGGTGCTGCGCGAGGAAATGGAACATGCCGTAGCTTACACCGTGCCGCTCACCGCGGACGCCGGCTGGGGCAGAAACTGGGCGGAGGCGCACGGGACATGATCGTTCGCAGAGCGGAGCTTTCCGACATTCCCGCCGTTGCCGCGCTCGAGCGCGCCGAATTCCCGGGCGGCGCGGACGAAGGAATGCTCGCGCGCCTTTGGGAAACGGACGGCGGCGTCATCCTCGCCGCCGAAGAAGGGAATGACCTTCTCGGCTACGTCTGGGCGCGCTTCGTGCTCGATGAGGGCGATATCGGCAACGTGGCCGTGGCGCCGGACTCTCGCCGCCGCGGGATCGGCGCTGCGCTCCTGAAAGCGCTTTTTGCCGAAAGCGAGCGGCGCGGCACAGCCGTTTTACAGCTCGAGGTGCGCGAGAGCAATCTCGCCGCGCGGCGGCTCTATGAAAAAAACGGCTTTGAGATCGTGGGAAAACGAAAAAACTACTATGAAAAACCGGCGGAAGATGCTATTCTGATGTCGAAATTCTTCCAAAAAGAGGCGGAGTAACGCAATGCTGATATTATCCGTGGAATCCACGTGCGACGAGACCGCCGTCGCCGTGACCGAAAATGGACGAAAGGTGCTCACCGACCAGATCTTCTCGCAGGCCGACCTGCACGCCGTATACGGCGGCGTCGTGCCGGAGATCGCCTCGCGCAGCCATGTGGAGGTCATCTCGCGGCTGGCTGACCGCGCGATCGCGGCGGCGGGCGTGAAAAAGTCCGAGCTTGACGCCGTGGCGGTGTCGTATGCGCCGGGACTCATCGGCGCGGTGCTCGTGGGCGTGAACTTTGCCAAGAGCGCCGCGGCGGCGCTTGGCATCCCGCTCATTCCGGTGCACCACATCCGCGGCCACATCGCCGCAAACTACATTGCCTATCCGGAGCTTGAGCCGCCGTTCCTCTGTCTTGCCATCTCCGGCGGCAACACGATGCTCGTGGACGTGCGCGACTATACCGATCTTCGCATTCTCGGCCAGACGCGCGACGACGCCGCGGGCGAGTGCTTTGATAAATCCGCGCGTGTGCTCGGCCTGCCGTATCCCGGCGGCGCGCCGATCGACCGGCTGGCGAAGGAGGGGCGCGACGATGCCTATATCCTGCCGCACCCGTTCGTCGGCGAGAATCCCTATGACATGAGCTTTTCCGGTCTCAAGACCGCCGTTATCAATCTGGCGCACCACTGCGAGCAGACCGGCGAAACGCTCGACCGCGCGGGGCTTGCGGCGTCAGCGGATTTGTTTATCATATGCTTGACCTTCCGTTAGAACTCTATACACCA
>OHBE01002753.1_pt1 | contig 12350 bp, 8 predicted proteins | sample 1577231 | NCBI WGS metagenome assembly OHBE01 (sample SAMEA3541506, study PRJEB24748) | human gut metagenome | biome: human gut; feature: human-associated habitat; material: faeces | place: China | collected 2012
GCTTGTGCCGGGTGAATACCGCGTTCCCCGTGCGCTGCTTCTCGGTGCAATTGCGCACCTTTCTTCGCATGATGAACGTGCCAATTATTTCGGCAACCGGGTTCGAACGTGACATTGGAGATATTAACCTGTTCATGCGATATGGGTGCAAGGTAGCTATTACCGGTGAAATACTGTGCATACGCTGTGTTAGATTCTCCTATCGGGAATATCATTTCACGCTGGAAAGCGGCTTTTGCATCTACCCCGGTTGTATCTTTTGCCCATACCTCCTTGGCAAGCCGAAAAGCGGCCCATGCTTTCGGCCATCCTGCATAAAAACCTATATGTGTGATGATTTCGGATATCTCCGTGCGACTGATACCGTTATTCTTGGCCGACTGGAGATGGAACGTCAGTGAGTTATCCGTTATACCTTGGCTAATGAGTGAAGTGATCGTAACCAAACTACGGTCACGCAGACTGAGTTTGTCAGTGCGGCTCCAGATTTCGCCGAAAAGGACATCGTCGTTGAGTTCCGCAAATTTAGGGGCAAAATCACCAAGTTGATCGCGTCCGGCTGTCTGTTTGATTTTTTCTTGTGCCATACTTGTTATTGTTAAAAAGCTGAATAATAAAAATAAAAAAACTTTGTTCATAATGATATATGTTATAATGAAGTGATTGTTTTATCGGATTGTTTTGATAAACTTTGCCGGCACTCCACCGACAACGGCATCAGACGGGACATCTTTGGTTACTACTGCTCCCGCTGCGACAATGGCATTGTCTCCGATGCTTACTCCTTGAAGAATGGTGGCATTGGAGCCTATCCACACGTTCTTGCCGAGTACGATTGGGGCGGGTTGGGTGGACTTGCGTTCTTCGGGTAGCAGTCCGTGGTTGAGTGTGGCGAAAACTACATTATGCCCGATCTGACAACCGTCACCGATTGTAATCCCACCATGATCTTGAAAGTGGCAGCAGGCATTGATAAACACATCTTCGCCAATAGTAATGTTCTTACCGAAATCCGTGTAAAACGGAGGAAATACACGAAATGAAGAGGGAACACGATAACCGAACAGTTCTGAAAGCAATTCTCGTACCTCGTTGGGCGTATGATATGTCGTGTTGAGTTGAAATGTGATACGTCTCGCTTCGTTACTCATGATATTCATGAATTGATGGATTTCTTCTGTATCAAGGAGTTTCCTTGTTTTTACGTGCTCTTTAAATTCTCTGATCGTCATATTTATTTCTTTTCTATTTTTACATTGATATTATATGCAAAAGTACCGGGTATCAGAGAAAGTGCTGTATCCGAATTACAGATTCTCATACCATTTTTCCATTTTAACTCACTTCACCATTATCTTTTTTATATCGTAATTGTGGTATGAAAGCTAAGTATTCACTACATTTGCGCAAATTAAGATTGCCTATAAATTATGAAAAGAGGAAAACGATTGATACTTCCCTTACTGGGAACTCTTATACTGACAAGTCTTTTTTCCTGTGGTGTAGACCGCTGGCCGGAATATTATCCGGAGACGGGACGCGATATTTGGATAGACAGTGTGATGCGTCAGGAGTATCTGTGGTATAGAGATATGCCATCACCTGCTGCTCCGGACTATTTCCAGAAACCGGAAGCGTTTCTGAAAAAAGCCGTCGCTTCCATGGATAATGGCTTTAGTAAGATCGACTCCTTGCTGGATGAACCCATTCCGAGCTATGGTTTTGATTATACTTTATATAAAGTGCTTGATAATGATACAGCGTATAACGCTTTAATCTCTTATGTGGTGCCCGGATCGCCTGCCGAAGAAGCCGGATTGCAGCGTGGTCATTGGATTATGATGATGAATGGAGATTATATCACTAAAAAGGTTGAATCGGAATTACTGCAGGGAAGTACCCGTCAACTTCAGATAGGTGTTTATAAAGAAGTTGTCGGTGAAGATGGTGAGGTAACCGGTGGGGTGGTGCCGATAGGAGAGACGACAATGCCCGCTTCACGTTCTTTGGCGGATAAGCCTGTTCACCGTTTTGAGATTATTCCATGGAATGGGAAAAAGGTAGGCTATTTGATGTATAATGAATTTAAGGCAGGGCCGACGACAGACAGTCAGGCTTATAATGATGATTTGCGTAGGGCCTTCCGGGATTTCCAGACAGGAGGGGTAAATGAGTTTGTATTAGATTTACGCTATAACACCGGAGGCAGTTTAGATTGTGCCCAGTTGCTCTGTACGATGCTTGCTCCGGCTGATAAGATGAATCAATTGTTGGCTCTATTGAGATACAACGATAAACGCGTGGAAGCAAATCAGGATTTGACATTCAATCCGGAGCTTATCCAATCCGGCGCCAATCTTAACCTGTCTACTGTTTATGTACTGACTACCAATGCTACCAGAGGGGTGGCGGAGATGGTTATCAATTGTCTTAATCCTTATATGAAGGTTGTATTGATAGGTACTAAAACGGCGGGGGAATATGTTGCTACAAAGCCTTTTGTTCATCCAACGGATCGGTTTATATTGAATCTGGTTGTTTGCAATGTATACAATGCAGAAGAAAAGTCAGATTATGCCACCGGTTTCAAACCTACATACGAATACAATGAAGATTCTTATCTGAGTACTTATTTGCCTTTTGGCAATACGAATGAAACTTTATTGAATGCAGCATTGAAAATCATGAGTGGAATAACGGATAAGTAATCGATTTGTCATTTTGTATTTTGAAAATGCGGAGAAACGATTTTTTCCGGTCTGAAAGATTGGAATAGAATAAAAACGCATGGATTTTGCAATAGCATGATTCGTGCGTTTTGTTTTTTTTAAAGATTGTGTTCTTTAAGAAAGGATATAGACTGTTTTTTGTGATCAAGTTAAATCGAAGAATCGATTTGATTGCAAAATGCTATTTAAAGAATAAACGTGTGTAAATGAACTCCAGAAGAAAAAGCTTTCTTTTTTATTGGATTCTTTCTCTGTTTTTCAATTTAATGTAGTTTCGTTCCGTGAAATTAATATCCTGAAAGCAGGAAGTTAACTTCCTGCTTTCAGGATATTAATTATCTCTTGTCAGTGAGTTCGTTTCTTGTCTCTACGATATTAACTTCCTATTGCCTCTTTCTACTTTATTTCTTATAAATATACATGATTTTTGCATAAAGACAATTGGTTGATCCCTGTTTTGCATTTTTTGTAAAAATGTGGAGTCAGCAAGAAAGGACTTTTGAGAACTTTTTTATCGAGATATCTATCTATTGCTTACTTCATGTCAATTGATAAACCAAAATCCGTTTACTTATGAATTGCTTGTACCGATTCTTCATCAAGATACTTTTGTACAAATGGTATTGCTAGGCATCACTTACCTCCCCCTGCTGATACTGGTCATGGCGGTCATGGGTGGACTGTTATGTATCATCGGTTTACTGCTGTTCGCAGACCGTAACAAAGGAATTGGTCATGAGTACGACTGCAACGAACTTTTCGGAAGATAGATGCGTAGGAGCAAGGAAAGCAGAAAATTGCAACGCTACTCCACGGGGTATAAAGGGTAATGTCGCTTTCAGAGGGAGATGTGAGAGAAAGTCCTGTGCTGCAGCATTACCTTCCATTGTGGCGGTGATCATGTGCGTATCTATATCATGCGTAGTAGAAGGTAATCAAATGCCTCTTATCTGCTCATATTCTTGTTTTTTATTCTTATTTTTGTCGAATAATGAAACCCGAAATGATGAAACAATTAATTGCATGTTGCGGATTAGATTGCGAAAATTGCGATGCCCGTATAGCCACTGTCCGAGATGATAATGAATTAAGAGAGAAAACCGCCCAAAAGTGGAGCATAATGAACAATGCACCGGAAATTACACCGGCAACCATAAATTGTATGGGGTGTCGTACGGACGGAGCGAAATTTGCGTATTGCAATGATTATTGTCCAATTCGAAAATGTGTAAATGAGAAGGGATATAATACCTGTGGCGATTGTAAGGAGCTGGATGATTGTCAGATAGTAGGTGCTATTTTTCAGCATGCCCCTGATGCGAAAGAAAATCTTCTATGATATGCAGCTCTTTTTTTGTTGACTTTATCAACAAAGGATTTATCTTTGTGCCATGAAGCAAGAATATATAAGTCGTATAAGATCTTTCAACAGATTTTATACGAAAATATTAGGTATACTCAACAAATACTATTCTTTCTGGCTGTTATAGATGTAGCTGCCCGATGAAAGTGAGCGTTCATCTTTCTCGGGCGATTTCAAAAGCCTGTTTGATGCGGTCGGCCATGCCGATTCCTCCTTTGAGATTTCCTGCTACCACCAATCCGGGATACTGTTTTTGCAGTTCATTGATCGCAGCAAATCTGTCGGCACTGCTGCTTTCGTATTGGGGGATGGCTTTCTTATGCCGGAAGATACGTATAAGATCAGGTACTATTCCGGCAGGATAATCTAACATTTCATTCAGGCCGGTGGTTATCAACCTGATAATTTCGTCGTCACTTTTCTCTAGAAGTTCAGGGTGTCTCGTCCCGCCTAAGAAGTATGAATATAATGCACCTCCTTCGGGGGAACGGTTATCGAAACAGGCCGATGGAAACAGAATACCTAAAACTGGTTTTTGTTCACAGGAAGGAACCAATCCGCCAAAGGCATGAAACTCTTTTCCATAAGTATTACGCAATCCCACGGAGACTTGCATCACAGGGGCATAGGTAAGATTACTTATCCGATTCATCTGCTTGTCAGGGACGAAAGGAAGAAGTGAAGGGAGGGCAAAGGCAGGTGCGGTGGTTATCACCTTTCGGCAGTGGATTCGGTTAACTATTCCACAGGAATCTGTGAAAGAAACTACCCATCCTTGTTCACATGGCATTAGGGAAGTGGAAATAGCTCCCAGGGAGAATCGTTTGATTCCAATGGCCTGTTCCAATGCTTTTGTCAGGTTACTAAGTCCCCCATAAGTAGAGAAAACTTTTCGTGTAGCCAACCGGTCGCGTTCACTTCGATGTGAAAATGATTTTGCAATACCACCGAGAATGAAACTGCCATAAGTTTGTTCTAGTTGATAAAGTTTAGGCAGGGCATGACGGGTAACCAATCGCATAGGGTCACCGGCATAAACCCCGGAAATGAATGGGTCTACTGCATAATGTAGATAAGAGATACCCAGGCGCCGCTGTACCAGTTCACCAATCGTTTCATCGGGATTGTTTCCTTTTGAACGGAAGGGTTCACCCAGTATATTGAATTTATCTTTTGTACTGAATAATGGGGTGGTGATTGCACTGAACAGTCCTGAGGGGAGAGGATGAAAGCGATCTCCTTTCCATATAAGGCGTTGCCTGGACGCTTCACGGGCCGTTTCTAAACGGCAGGTGGGGGATAGTTCCGCCAAGAGTTCGGCTACTTCAGGGTGGGAGATTACACCGGTATTGGGCCCACTTTCAAACGTAAAACCATTTTCGTGGTAGGTACGTATCTGGCCGCCTACGCAGGGGCTCTGTTCAATTACCTCGATATCACATCCCTTACGGGTAAGGCAATAGGCGGTAGTCAGACCTGTTAGACCTGCACCGATGATGATGGTATCTCGCAAACGATGATTTTCTGTTACTGTCTGGTTCATTGTTATAAAGGTTTTGAATATGAGTGTGGAGAGTGGAGCATCAGTTTGTCAAGTGAAGCCGCTACGTTGCGTACAAATGCCGAACCTGCGGTTGTCATCTCAAGATAGTCGTCTGTATAATAAATCAGTCCGTCATCGGCAAAGCCAGATAGTTTTTTTTCATCGTAGGCAGTGGCAGCCTTTAAAGTGGATACCGATACATGCAGGCGCTTTGAAAGATCTCTCCAATCGATACAGCCATTGCACATTAGGGTTTCGATAACCTCTCTGGTGAGCTGTTCGGTTGGAGAAAGGGCATAACCTTTGGTAATACTTAGTTCGCCTTTACTGATAGTCTTGATGTAATGGGGAATATCTTTCGTATTTTGAGCATAAGCCGATTCAAGCTGACTGATAGCGGTTACTCCCAAACCATATACCTGTGCGGTAGTACGCCGGGTGCAGTAGCCTTGAAAATTACGATGTAATTTTTTAGTTTGCATGGCGATGCTCAGCTCGTCATTGGGGCGTACAAAATGATCCATTCCGATAGATTGATAACCGGATTTATGCAATAGTCCGGCAGCAGTGTCAAACATTGTCTGTTTTTCATGGTTGTCGGGTAGGCCTGATTTCTCCAGAAGCAACTGTCGCTTATTAATCCAAGGCACGTGGGCATAACTGAACATAACCAGTCTGTCGGGTGATAAAAGAATAGCCTGCTCTATGTTGCGGGTGAAGTTCTCCACAGTTTGTTTGGGTAAACCATAAAGAAAATCAAGGTTGATACTTATTCCCTTTTCGCGTAGCAGGATAAATATATCTTCCATCGGTAATAAAGAAGGGCGGCGATTGACTGTTTTCAGTACCTCGATATTAAAGTCCTGCACACCAATACTGAGACGGTTAAAGCCGCATTCGGTAAGTTGCAGCCAGTCTTTTTCTGAGAGATAGCCTGGGTGGCATTCAATGGCTATTTCAGGGCGGTCGATGGCTGGGAATGATGATAATAAGTGAGCATTCAATTCTTTGATTAAAGCAACGGGAATGGCTGTGGGGCTTCCGCCACCATAATGTATCTGCGCGATCGGACGATCCTTATCTAACAGGGGAAGAATCAGATCTATCTCTTGATACAAAGCTTCTACATATGACTCAATAATCTCGGGACGTGCCATGGGATACGAATTGCATCCGCAATAGTGGCATAAGTGCCGACAAAACGGGATATGCAGGTAAAACGATAATGCGTGCTCTGAAGCCTGATTCGACTGCTGTACAGCCTCCAGGTAGCGGGCGTTGGTAAATGGCTCAAAATAATTGGCCGGTGGATAACTGGTGTATCGAGGTACCGGTACATTGTATTTATTGATTATTTCAGTATACATATATGTTAAGAATGAATGGGTTGAGATTCTTTTCTGAAGAAATAAAATATATAGATCAGTGATATGGAAGCCAATATAACTTCGAAAATAAAGAGACCGTGGTAACCGGTTCTATCGGCTACCACCCCGCTAAGAAAGGCTATTAGTAAGCCGCTTAAGTGTGTGAGTACTGTTTGGATGGTAAAGTCGGTTCCTTCACATCCTTTGCGTACACAATCCATAGAAGTGGTATACACTACAATAGTTGCCATTCCATAGGCACTCCATAGCAGGACGATCCCTAAACAAAGCATTGAAAATGAAGGGACTGTCCATGAAATACACATAAAATAGAGTGTAGTAAGCAGGATGAATATTGCAAATAGTATTCTGGAATGATATCGCCCGATTTTACGAACCAGTAATCCGGCTAGGAAAGATGATGCGAAGGCAGCTCCGGTACCTCCGATACCTATCATAATGCCTATCTCTTTCATTGAATAACCCAAATCGACCAGATAAGAGCGTAACACCGATAAAATTCCGATAATACTGGCATAATATAGTAATAGGAATCCTATTTGTTTCCAGATGTTACGACGGGCAAAGAACCAGATAAAATCAGTGAATTGTGCCCGTTTCGAAGGTTCTTTGGGTATTATTTTCATATGTTTGTTTTTCAATAACGGAATAATTGCCAATAGTACAAAAATGCATAAGCATGGTATCACCACATGCCAGCCATAGTGCTGAAGAACGAGGAGTAATATACCTGTTCCTATCAATGTGCCTCCGAAGCTACCCATTGATTGCATGCTGTTGACCAAACTTTTATCCGACTTACCAAAGGAGAGCACTGCAAGTGTGTCTGTAGCTATATCTTGTGTAGCTGAGGCTATCAATGATAGAAATACTAATCCAATGATAAGGTAGAGATCTGTTTGGATATCGAGCAGGCCTACCATCAGGATCAGTAATGCATATACGATTTCGGATGTAATGATACAGCGTTTATAGTCTTTTAGGGTGATACAATGCCGGTCGACAAGCGGTGCCCAAAGAAACTTCAATATCCAGGGGAGTTTGATGAGTTGTAATAAAGCGATGGAAGAAAGAGAGTAATCGGCTTGCCTCATTAGTACTTGTATGGCTGTAGAGAAGAAACTCATCGGGATGGCTTGTGCAATGTATAGGCAGAAAAATGTACTGAGGTTCAGTGTTTTCCGGGAAAGCGGTGAAGGCTTGTTTATACGCATGTGATTCATATCGTTTGATTAGAGACTGATGCTGACTGATGTACCTAAGGTAATGGGTTTTCCCTTTTGAGCATAGGCTTTACTGGTTACGAAGTAGTAGCTCAGGTAGTCGGTATTTGTGAGATTCTTGCTCCAGGCTTCCCATGTAAAGCATCCTTTGTTTATGCTAATTCTTAGATTGACCAATGCATACGGGCTTTGTTTGGCTTGGTTATCTTCATACCAATAAATGGGACCTGTTACCGATACGCCGGCGTTGAGGGTAAGGCGGTCGATCCAGGAACAGATGTCATAAAATGAATATCCGGTTGTCAAAGAGAAAGTGTGGCGGGGAACCATAGGCAGATAGTTACCTTCATAATCTTTTAGGATACCGCGTTCTTCTTTTTGATAGTGAACAAATCGTGCATCTGTATATCCATAATTCATATACATCATCCATGATTTCGTCGGACGAGCCTGAAAACTGGCTTCGATGCCTTTATTACGAGAGCGACCGGCATTTCGGATTACGTTACCTACAGTTGGAATAGTATTGGTTATCTGCTGATTGCGCCAATCTATATAGAACAGGCTCAAATCAGCTGATAGCCGATTGTTCAGGAATGATAGTTTGGTACCTATTTCGTAATTCCAGTTATATTCGGGGGAATAAAGGTAGTCGTCATTGTTGAGGAAAGAGACATTGAATCCTCCGGCTTTATATCCTTTGGATACGGAGGCATAGAACAATTGATTGTGAGAAGAAAGGTACTGCATACTGAACCTAGGAGTAAACTGCCCGAAGTGAAGCGATCGGTTGAATTGTTCAAGCGATTTTGTTTCCCCATTTCCATTTAATGGCTGCTGTACTTTGGAAAAATCGCATCGGGCGTGTTCATAATCGTAACGTAACCCTACAGAACAAGACAGTCCTTGCAACAGATCGAGTGTAGATTGATGATAAAATGCGATCCCTTGTGTGGGAATTCCACTATTAGTAAGGTGTCGGGTGGTATCTGTAAAACGACTAAGGTCAACTTTCCTGTTTATGGTCTGTCGGAAAACAAACGCACCCGTTATCCAATGATAGCGGCTCTTATTGACCGATTTAACCGTAAATTCCTGGCAATACATATGTTGCCGTATCTTATTTTGACCATAGAATATATTGCGAGGCGAGAAATCTTGATCGATTCCCATCTTGTCCTGTATATATTGATAGGATGTTTGGCTGTTGAAGCTGATATGGGGGCCGTTATACCGTATGTTGATTCCGGAGGTTAGCAGATTTCGTCGGTATAATCCTTCATTGTTGTAGTTTACGGCTTCTGTTGTTCCCTTGTCGGCATTATACAATCCGTATGGATATCCTCCTTGATTGGAATATTCGTAGGAGGTTATAAAGCGGGTAGTCCAATGGGCTGCGGGTTTCCATGTGAGCCCGATTCGTCCGGCTCCGTTATCAAGTTTATCTGCCTTTTTATGGGTATGCAAATTGGTAAAAAAGCCATCATTGTGATGATAATTACCGCTAAAGGATAAACCTAACTGCTCGTTCACCTTTGTATAGTTCGAAGCTATTAATCGCATATCATTGTAACTGCCATATCCCAACCGGAAATACGTACCTTGATAATCGAGGGGCGAATGGGTATATACATTGATGGTTCCACCAATAGAATTACGTCCGTAGAGTGTGCCTTGCGGTCCGCGAAGTACTTCTATACTACTTATATCCGACAAGTCAATATCGAAAGCGGACGTTTCAAAATAAGGAATGCCATCTACGTAAAAGCCTACTGATGGAGCATCCTTTTTGGCCCCTATCCCCCGAATATAAACCGGAGAATTCTGCTTGGACCCATAATCGGGCATATAGAAATTAGGAAGTAAGGAACTTAAGTCTTTAGCTCCCGATATTTCATTCTCTTTCAGGAAGCGATTATCTAAGGTAGAGATAGAAAGTGGCTCACGATTAGGTGTGTTTTGTTTAAAAGCTACTATTGTTACTTCATCCAGATCGATACGCTTAACCTGTATTGTATCGGGCTCATTGGCCGAGACTATCGTAGAGAAAGGTAGGAGGAAAAATAATCTTTTTATCATATTTTAGGGTTTGCGGCAAAGGTAGGGCATGTCCCTAGAGTTGGCAATCCTCATTTCTTAGGATTTTATCTGCCAGGCTTGGCTTCTTGGGTATTAACGTTCGGGACTGACGTGCATATACAGTTTTTGTCGTTTCGTGGTAAGTAGAGGTTGGTAACTGATTTATACTGTTCTTTTGCGGAGTCTTTTATTTGACTTTTTTCGAGGCGGTCTGTGTCTATTTGATATGTAACCGGCTGCAGGGACTCGTGTTCTGAAATTGTCTGATACATATAAATAGTATTCTTCTTTATGTAAATATATGTGTTTGTGGGGCATTACCTTTGCATCGAAGAGTACGTACTTGTCAAACGCAGTTCTGAATATGATTTTTTTTGGACTTATAGATGTGTTCTAGACTGTTGTTTGTATAATTTTTTTTGTGTAATTTATTGATATAACAAAATGAACAATGCTAAATTATTACATTTAATGGTTTACATCTTAACCATTATTTTAGGGCAGTCTTGTACAGAAGTGGATATTACGATGCCCAAAGGACCGAAAGGTGATAGAGGAATGTCAGCTTATGAATTTTGGAAAGAGAATGTAGAGAATGGAGTGATTTCTTGGCCTAAGAAAGAGACTGAAATAACTGATTTTTTTAAGTATTTAAAAGGTAAGGACGGTCTGGATGGAAAAAGTGCTTTTGAACTGTGGAAGGAAGAAGTAGCTACTGGTGCTCTGGATAATCCTCACCGCCCGGGAAGTATGTGGCCTGTATCCCAGAATAATCTTAGAGATTTTTGGTATTATCTGACAGGAGCGAGTGGCGAGAATGGGCAAACACCTCATATTGGTAATAATATGAATTGGTGGATTGGCAATAAGGATACCGGAATACGTGCTCAGGGTAGGGATGGACAGAATGGAGAAGATGCTGTTCCACCGGTAGTTACGATCGGGGATAATGGTAATTGGTTGATTGATGGAGTAGATACAGGAAAACCTTCCAGAGGTGAAGAAGGAGTTGCAGGAACAACACCTACTGTTACAATTGGAGAAAATGGAAATTGGGTAATCAATGGAAAAGATACCGGAAAGGCTGCGATAGGTAAAGATGGAAGATCGCCAGAGGTAATAATCGGTACCAATGGGAACTGGTATATTAATGGGAAAGATACCGGTATTCATGCATATGGTAAGGATGGTGCCAATGGTAAGGATGGCATTAACGGAAAGGATGGTGCCAACGGAAAAGATGGTATTAACGGTAAGGACGGGGCTGCTGGAAAAGACGGCGCTAACGGTAAAGATGGTGCTAATGGGAAAAGTGCCTATGAATTGTGGGTAGAGAGTGTTGAGGCGGGTTGTAACAATACTGGCCCTAAAGTGAAAAATCCTCATAATCCGTCTTTGGATTGGGATTGTGGTAAAACAACTTTAAGTGATTTTTGGGAGTTCTTGAGAGGTGCGGATGGTAAAGATGGTGCGGACGGTAAGGATGGAAAACCCGGTGTTCCGGGAAGGGGAATTTCGTTTGCTCAAGGCCCGGGGCGGCGTGCTGGCGTATGTGCGTGAGGACCCGGAAAAGAAGGAAGAATCCATTCTGTGCGCCTTCTGCGCCGGCGAAAAGGCCGAAACGGTGGAGCTTCCCCTGGAATTCCAGAACGGCGTTGTCCTTCTGGGCGGTTCCTTGAACAGCCGTGTCTTGACCCTGGAAGGCGAGAGCTGCTGCCTGATTAAGGCGGGGAAGGACGTTTCCGCCTTTGTGGCGGGAGAAGAACGGGATATGAAGATTTACGTTCCGAAGCCATCAATATAAATCTCAAAGCGGTCCGTCACTAAGTGACGGACCGCTGTTTTCATTATGTTTGAATTGTATGCACTATAAATAGCCTATACGGTTTATTATCATTATACTTCTATGTCCTATATAATTAGAGTAATCCCAATTTAGTTAGGATGATATTATGACGATGGAAAAAGCCGTACAAAAGCATATCCTTGATTTATGCCGAAAAAGAAAGCTAACGGTGAATGGGC
>OHBE01002755.1_pt1 | contig 12343 bp, 8 predicted proteins | sample 1577231 | NCBI WGS metagenome assembly OHBE01 (sample SAMEA3541506, study PRJEB24748) | human gut metagenome | biome: human gut; feature: human-associated habitat; material: faeces | place: China | collected 2012
CATTACCAATACTGGTCTGATGGCAGTCGTATCCCTGGTATTTGTCGTTATCTATTTTTACTTTGCATTTAGAAAAGAACTGAAAAAGAGCGGGGCAAATAAAAAAGATCATGCTTCTTATCCAGATCCGATGGAAGCAATCGCAGACAAACGTGGATTTATCGCAAGCTGTATTATTTTCCTGTGTGCTGTCGTGCTTCTGGTATCACATGCACAGACGGGGCTGACTGTATCGACGATCGGTGTTGCTATTGCACTCATAACACTGATCGTGGCAGGTAAAGATGCAGTAGAACTTTTAAAAAAAGTAGATTATAAGACGCTGTTGTTCTTCGTCGGACTGTTTGTTGTTGTAAGCGGTCTGGAAGAAACCGGAGTCCTGAAAATTCTGGCCGGCTTTATCGGATCTGTCAGTGGAGGAAATATTGCAGTTATGATTGCTATTATCATTATCGTATCTGCAGTGGCAAGTGCCTTTATCGATAACATTCCATTCGCAGCGACCATGATCCCGGTTATCACGGATCTTGCATCCGATGTAGCCGGTGTCAACCTGACTGTTCTTGCATGGGCACTGGCGATCGGTACCGATATCGGAGGAAGTGCAACACCGATCGGTGCATCGGCGAACGTTGTAGGTATCGCAACCGCAGCAAGAGAAGGTCATATTATTAAATGGGGAAAGTATTGCAAATATATGGCTCCTGCTACTATAATAGTAGTAGCAATATCTCTGGCGATGATCTACGTCAGATATTTATGATGCCAGGGTCACGTATGACATCATTTGGCTTTAACATTATACCTATAAAAGGGGGGGCTGAGCAAAATGGAAAAACAATTAATTATTTCAGTAGGGCGTGAGTTCGGAAGTGGCGGTCATGAAGTCGCACAGAAACTTGCTGATGATTATGGCATTGCACTGTATGACCATGACCTGTTAAAAGAGATTGCAGCAAAGAAAAATTTAAAAAGTGAAGATCTCGAAGCATATGATGAACTGAAATGGAACCGCTTTCTGTATCGTACTGTTCGCGGACTGAACAGTTCACCGGAGCAGAACGTTGCAAACCTGCAGTTTGATTTCCTGAAAGAAAAAGCAAAATCAGGAGAGTCTTTTGTGGTAGTCGGACGTTGTTCCGAGACAATCCTTCGTGAGTACGAAAGCATGGTATCCATTTTTATCCGTGGTGACAAGCCACAGAAGGCAGAGCGTATCATGAAATATTATAATATGAACGAAAAAGATGCTCTGGGCTTCATGAAAGAAAAAGATAAAAGAAGATGTCAAAAGAAGAAAAAAACTTATAGTTGCATTGCTTCTTGTTATTATATTCGGAATACTTGCAGTGATTAAATATCACACATTTGCAATAGAAAATATTAATGCGGTTATAGGTGTGTTTACAGGAAAATATGATACAATTCCGACATTTAAACTGCTGCTTCCGTTAGGAATATCATTTTATACATTTCAAATTATAAGTTACATTATTGATGTATATAATGGTAAAGTTAAAGTTCAAAGAAATATTATAAAGTTGGCTACTTATGTATCTTTATTTCCACAGTTAGTCGCAGGACCTATTGTTAGATATCAGACAGTAGAAAAAGAACTTGATAATAGAGTACATAGTTTTAATAATTTTGCATATGGAATAAGAAGATTTTCTGTTGGACTTGCTAAAAAAGTATTGATAGCTAATGCTTTGGGAGAACTTTGTAGTAAAGCTTCTGCTACTTCTGAAGAAACAGTAGTTTTCTTTTGGATATTTGGTATAAGTTATATGCTTCAGTTGTATTTTGATTTTTCTGCTTATAGTGATATGGCTATTGGTCTTGGAAGAATATTTGGATTTCATTTTCCTGAAAACTTTAATTACCCATATATATCAAAAAGTATAACTGAATTCTGGCGTAGATGGCATATTTCTCTTAGTACATGGTTTAAGGATTATGTTTATATTCCCCTTGGTGGTAATAGGGAAGGTAAATATAAACAAATAAGAAATATTTTAATAGTATGGTTATTAACTGGAATATGGCATGGTGCTAATTGGACTTTTTTAATATGGGGATTATTGTTTGGAATTATTCTTATAATAGAAAAAATATTTCTTAATAAATTTATGGAAAAATTACCTTCTTTTATAAGAAGAATATATGTATTATTTATTGTTATGATATTATTTATTATATTTAATTCTGACAATATGTCGGTGGCTTTGACTAATATTAAAGGGTTATTTGGTATGAATGGAGAAGCTTTTGTTAATGACTATACACTTCATTATTTAAAGAGTTATTTACCAGTACTAATTATTGCTTTACTTGGTTCTACACCATTTATTAAAATATTAATAGATAAATTAAGAAAAAATAAATATGTAAATAACATAATTAATATTTTAGAACCAATCTTAATAGTAGTCATATTAGTAGTTGTTACTTCTTATTTGATAGATAATTCATATAATCCATTTTTATATTTTAGATTTTAAGGAGGTTATACATGAGCGATAAAATTAAAGATATAGTTGTAACTATAATATTTCTTTTTACTATAATTTCTTTATTTTTGATTAATGTTATAAAAAAAGATACTGATATTTCTATAGCAGAGAGAAGAAAACTCGCTACCATGCCAGAATTAACTACTAAAAGTTTATTTGATGGTACTTATTTTAAGAAGTTTGATTCCTATGTTACAGATCAATTTGTAGAAAGAGATGCTTTTAGAAAAATTAAAATAGATATAGAATTATCTACTAAAGGTGAATACAACCATTTGTGTATGCAGTTGCATATGATGAAAAGCAATTATGTGGCTTAATAAATAATTTATATTTGTATGATGATTATATTATTGAAGAAATATTTCCTTTAAATAGCAATTCTATTAATAATTTAACTAGTAAGATTAATTATATAAAAGATACATATTTGAACGATAATAGTAATATTTATTATACTATTATACCTGATAAAAATTATTTTGTTAATAATGGTAATTTAAAACTTGATTATAATAAATTACAAGATATGATGAAAAATAATTTATCAAATATTAATTATATAAATATATTTGATAAATTAACTCTTGATAATTATTATAAGACTGATACTCATTGGAAACAAGAAGATTTATTTGATGTTGCAAATACTATTGCTAATCAAATGAATTTTGATATAACTAATAATAATGTTGTAAATACTGTTACTAATTTTAAAGGTAGTTATGCTGGTAGATTATCAGTAACTAAAGATATTGATACTATAAAAACAATATCTAATCCATCTACTCTTAATAGTAGTGTGTATAATTATGAAACTAAAAAATATACACAAATATATGATTATGATAAAATAAAATCATTAGATAAATATGATATATATTTATCGGGAGCATCTTCTATTATAGATATTGTTAATCCTATTTCAAATAGTAATAGAGAGTTAATTGTTTTTCGTGATTCTTATGGCAGTAGTTTAGTTCCTCTATTAATAGAAGGTTATAAGAAAATTACTGTTATTGATATTAGATATGTTTCTTCAAGAATTTTGAATAATTATATAAAATTTAATGATCAAGATGTTCTTTTTATGTATAGTATATTAACTATAAATAATAGTTTTTCTATTAGATAGGGAATCTATTTAATTAGATTTCTTTTTTCTTTTATTAAAAAGTATGTTATAATAGAAAACAAGTGTAGTCGGAGGTAATAATTATGATTAATAAAATTGGTACTTTTAAGGATTATAATGATGGTACATTAAAAACTGTTTTTGATGTTGGGGATAATAAGATTATAGAAATGTCTTTATTATTTAATAAGAAGGATAAGGATGTAGTTTGTGTTCCTACTCATCATTTTTGTAATTTAGGTTGTAAGATGTGTCATTTAACTAATAAAGGCCTTAATAAAGTAATGACTCCGATTAAATGGGAAGACTTTATTTATTGTTTAATTAATACATTATCTATTAATGGTAAAAGAAGAGCTGATAAGGAGAATTTACTTATTTCTTTTATGGGAGTAGGAGAACCACTTCTTAATTTGAAGTTAATTGAAGATGTATATAGAAAAGAAGATTTAATTAGAGAGAAACTTGGTTATAAGAATATTGGGTATGCTCTTGCTACGATGATGCCTAATGATAATATCATTAAATTAGGTGAAATGGTTAATAATTTAGATATGCCTCTTAAAGTACATTTTTCTTTACATAATCCTATTGATGTAAAAAGATATGAATTAATTCCTAGTACTAAGGTTTCTGTTCAAGATGCTCTTGCATATTTAGTTAGTTATAGAAATTTATTACAAAAGAATGAATTATTAATGGGTAAGTATGTAAAACTACATAGTAATAATGATCCTATAGAAATACATTATACTTTAATTAATGGTGTTAATGATGATATGAAAGAACTTGATAGAATGTGTAAATTACTTGACAGATATAATATTACAATAAAGTTTATTAGATTTAATCCGATTAATGAGTTAGAGATAAGTAAAAATGAACAGTTATGGGTAAGAGAGATTTCTAATAGGGTGCCAAATATTAGAATTAAAACTTATAGTCCTCCTGGTAGAGAAGTTGGTAGTTCTTGTGGTGAGTTTACTAAACATTTTTATCATATGGAAATTGAAACTGAAGAGCAAAGAGAAGAATTTGATACTTGGAAAGTTAAACATTTAGTTAAAGAATAAATATATATATTAGAATATTGCTTTTACTTTTGGTTTGTGTTATTATTTAAGTAGGAGGATATGATATGGAAAAGAAAAATACAGGTTTGATTGTTTTGGTTGTTATACTATGCTTATTAGTAGGAGGACTTGGAGGTTATATTATATGTGATAAAGTTATCAATAAGGATAATGACATCGATAATAATGTTGTGAAAGATATTAGAATTAATACTGAAAAAGATTATGTATATGATGCTGATTATTCTTATGATAATAAGTATACTGAGTTTGTCAGAAAAAATGGTAATGATAAAGTTATTAATATAGATCGTTATGGATTATCTGTTAGTGGTAGAATTGGTAAACAATATTTATCAGATTTAAAGGTTCCATATTTGAATATTAATTCTGATTATGCTAAGGCATCTAATGAAGAAATTAAAAAAATATATATAGAATATGCAAAAAGATTTGATGCTTGTGCAGAAATTGATCAAGATAAGGCTGTTAGTTGTTCACAAATACTTACATATAAGACTTTTAAATATAATAATATCTTGTCTGTCGTTATTATTTCTTCAATTCAAGCTACTTCTAAATGGGTATTAGATTATAATATTTATAATATTGACTTAACTTCTGGTAAGGAAATTAAATATTCTGATATGGTATCGACTCTTGGTTATGATAATGATACTTTATTGGATAAAGAAAAGGAATTACTTAAAAATAAAATGAATGAGTTATGGGGAACTGATTTTGACTTGAATACTTCATGTTTTGCGGAAGATAAGAACTGCTATAACATTGCTAATAAAATGTTGGAAACTTCTATAAATGATGGCAGTATTTTGTATTTTGTAAACGATAATGGTAATTTGAATATATTAGTTGTTCCTTATGCTGATTTTGTACAAGATGGAAATATTAATAGGTATTTAATTGAGGTTACTAAATAGTAGCCTTTTTCTTTTATATAATTTTTCGAGGATGAGACCTGGGCTCAGACTCGCCTTACGAGACTACAGGCTCGGAAGGTAATAAAAAGATATTGTAATTTTAATATAATTCTATTATAATATTGTTGGTGATTGATATGAGTCAATATTTTGATAATGATAAAAATATTAAGAGTGAGAAAAGATTAATTAAGTTTAATTTTAATAATAAAGAATTTTCTATATATAGTGATAATGGGGTGTTTTCTAAAGATAGATTTGATTATGGTACAAGAGTTTTACTTAGTAGTATTGATATAGATAGTTTATCTGGCAATGTTCTTGATCTCGGATGTGGACTTGGAGTAGTAGGTATTATACTTGGTACTTTTAATAGGAATATTAATATAGATATGATTGATGTAAATGAGAGAGCTATTTCTCTTACTAAAGATAATCTTATACTTAATAATGTTAAGGCTGATGTATTTGTTAGTAATGTTTATGATAATGTTAATAAGAAGTATAATTATATTATTACTAATCCTCCTATTAGAGCGGGAAAGGATGTTATAAGAAAATTTTTATTTGATGGATATGATTATTTAGAAGACGATGGAGTAATATATTTTGTTATGAGGAAAGATCATGGTGTTAAATCAATGATTAAAGAATTAGAAAATAAATATATGGTTAATGTTATTGATAAAGATAAGGGTTTTTATGTTGTAGAGTTAAAAAAGTGTCGATAATGATGCTTTTTTATGTTTTTGGTAAAAAAAAGCGAAAAAAATGAAAAAGTGATGTCAAAGTTATTGACATACTCGTAAAATGCTGATAAACTTATAAATTGGTAACACATCTTTTAATGTGACTGAAATTTAAAAAAATTCTAGGTATTGGGGTGAAAAATTAATGGCTTATAAGTTAAAACAAAGCGGTGATTATAGAAAAAGAAGAAACTTTTCTATGATCAAAAATTCACTAGCAATTAGTGATTTATTAGAGGTGCAAACTGAAAGTTATAAATGGTTTGCAACAGAAGGGATAAAAGAGGTTTTTGAAACATTTTCACCAATTGAAAGTTTTTCTGGTAGTTTATCTTTAGAATTTGGTGAGTATGAATTTGGTACTCCTAGATACTCTATTAAAGAGTGCAAGGATAGACAAATTACTTATGCTGCTCCTTTAAAGGTACAGACTAGACTATTCAATAATGAAACTGGGGAAGTTAAAGAGCAAGAGATATTCTTAGGTGATATGCCACTTATGACTGATGCTGGTACATTTATCATAAATGGTGCTGAAAGAGTTGTTGTATCACAACTTGTTAGATCTCCTAGTGTATATTATTCTAAGGAAATTGATAAAAATGGTAAACCTGTTTTTGCATCTAAAGTTATTCCATCTAGAGGTACTTGGCTTGAATATGAAACTGATGCTAAAGATGTTATCTATATTAGAATAGATAGAAATAGAAAAGTACCAATGACTACTCTTTTAAGAGCAGTTGGTTTATCTAGTGATGAGGATATTCTTTCTTTATTTGATAATGATGTATATTTAAAAAATACTATAGAGAAAGATTCTACTCATAATACTGATGAGGCTCTTATTGAAATATATGAGAAATTAAGACCAGGAGAGCCTACTACTTTAGACAGTTCAAAGAACCAATTGATTACTAGATTCTTTGATGATTTTCATTATGATTTAGCTAAAGTAGGTAGATATAAGTTTAATAAAAAATTAAATGTTAAAGATAGATTGCTTGGTAATAGACTTGCTGAAGATATTATTATCGATGGTGAAGTTAAGATTGAAAAAGGAACTCTTATTAATAAAGAGGTATATGAAGAATTATGTACTTATTTAGATAATGGTTATGGTGTTACTGAGGCAAAAGTTAATGAGGATTTAACTATTAATTCAAGTATAGATGAACATAACAAGATTCAAGTTATTCATTTATATTCTAATGTAGATGATAAAAAAATTGTTAAAGTTATTGGTAATGATCCATCTGCTAATATTATGAATCTTACAATGTCTGATTTTTATGCTTCTGTTAGTTATTATCTAAACTTAAATGAAGGTATTGGTAAAGATGATGAAATTGACCATTTAGGTAATAGAAGAGTTAAACAAGTAGGTGAATTATTACAAAATCAATTTAAGATTGGTTTTAGTAGAATGGAAAGAGTTATTAGGGAGAGAATGACTACTCAAGATATTGAAACGGTTACTCCTAAGACACTTATTAATATTAGACCAGTTACTGCGGTTATCAAAGAATTCTTTGGTAGTAGTCAGCTATCACAATTTATGGATCAAACTAATCCAATTGCTGAACTTACTCATAAGAGAAGATTATCAGCATTAGGACCTGGTGGATTATCTAGAGATAGAGCAGGTATTGAAGTAAGAGACGTAAACTCTTCTCACTATGGTAGAATTTGTCCTATCGAGTCTCCTGAAGGAGCAAACATTGGACTTATTACTTCACTTGCTAGTTATGCTAAAATTAATGAATATGGATTTATCCAAACTCCATATAGAAAAGTGGTAGATGGACATCTTACAGATGAAGTTGTTTATTTGACTGCTGACGAAGAAGAGGATTTTTATATTTCTCAAGCTACTGTTAATGTTGATGATGATAATAAGATTACTGATAATATAGTAGCAGGCAGATATAGAGGAGAGAATGTTCTTGTTAGTCCTGATAAGGTTGATTATATTGACGTTTCTCCACAACAAGTTGTTTCTGTTACAACTAGTTTAATTCCTTTCCTTGAACATGATGATGCTACTCGTGCTTTAATGGGTGCAAACATGCAAAGACAGGCATTACCACTTCTTAAGACAGAGGCTCCATTTGTTGGAACTGGTGCTGAGTATATTGCTGCTAGAGACAGTGGCTCTGTAGTAGTTGCTAAGGCTGATGGTATTGTTAGTTATGCTGATGCTAAAAAAATTGTTGTTAAGAATGCTAAAGGTGAAGATATTTATCACTTAGCTACTTTTGAAAGATCTAACCAAGGTGAAACATTTAATCATGTTCCAATAGTTAGAGAAGGAGATAAGGTTAAGAGAGGACAAATAATAGCAGATGGTCCAAGTACTGATAAAGGTGAACTTGCTCTTGGTAAGAATGTAGTTGTTGCCTTTACAACATTTAATGGTTATAACTATGAAGATGCTGTTATTATGAATGAAAGACTTGTTAAGGATGATGTTTATACTTCTTTACATATTGAAGATTATGAAGTTCAATGTAGAGATACTAAACTTGGTCCTGAAGAAATTACAAGAGATATTCCTAGTGTTGGAGAAGAAGCTAGAAAGAATCTTGATGAAAATGGTATTATTAAGATTGGTACTGAGGTTCATGAAGGTGATATTCTAGTTGGTAAAGTTACTCCTAAAGGAATGGCTGATTTAACTAGTGAAGAGAAACTACTTCATGCTATCTTTGGAGAGAAGACAAGAGAAGTTAGAAATTCATCACTTACTGTTCCACATGGTGGTGATGGTGTTGTTCATGATGTTAAAGTTTATACTAAAGAAGACAATGAAGACTTACCTAGTGGTGTAAGTATGGTTGTTAGGGTATATATTATTCAAAAGAGAAAGATTCAAGTTGGAGATAAAATGAGTGGTCGTCACGGAAATAAGGGTGTTATTTCACTTATACTTCCTAGTGAGGATATGCCATTCTTACCTGATGGTACTCCTGTTGATATTATGCTTAATCCTCAAGGTGTTCCATCACGTATGAATATTGGTCAGATACTTGAGTTACATTTAGGTATGGCTGGTAAAAAACTTGGTGTTCATTTTGCTACTCCAGTACTTGATGGTGCTAAGAGAGAAGATATAGCTGCTGCTATGAAAGAAGCAGGTATGGATGAAGATGGTAAGACTATTCTATATGATGGTAGAACTGGTGATCCATTTGATAGTAGAATATCTGTTGGTGTTATGTATATGATTAAACTACATCACATGGTTGATGATAAGTTACATGCTAGAGCAACTGGTCCATATTCTCTTGTTACACAGCAACCACTTGGTGGTAAAGCACAACTTGGTGGACAGAGATTTGGTGAAATGGAAGTTTGGGCACTTGAAGCTTATGGAGCTTCTCATGTACTTCAAGAAATTCTTACTTATAAATCTGACGATGTTGTAGGTAGAGTAAAAGTATATGAAGCTTTAGTTAAAGGACAACCACTACCTAAACCTGGTATTCCTGAAGCATTTAGAGTTCTTATTAAAGAATTTCAGGCATTGGGACTTGATATTTCAGTTATTAATAATAATGATGATGAAGTATCATTTAGTGAACTTGAAAGAAAAGCTGATTTGGAAGATAATCCTATAGCAGAAGAAGTTCAAAATGAAAGGTCATTTGATGATCTTGATGATGATAATGAAATCGATAATGATGATTTTGATGAAGAAAATATTGATGATATAGATAATGATATTGAAGATTCAATTGAGGAAGGAGATGATTTCTAATGTTAGAAGCTAATGATTTTAAGGCTCTTAAGATTGGAATTGCCTCACCTGAGAAGATTAGGTCTTGGTCGTATGGTGAAGTATTAAAACCAGAGACTATTAATTACAGAACTTTAAAACCTGAAAGGGATGGATTATTCTGTGAAAAGATATTTGGACCTACTAGAGATTATGAATGTTCTTGTGGCAAGTATAAAAGACTTAGATATAAGAATATTGTCTGTGATAGATGTGGAGTAGAGGTTACTAAATCTTCTGTTAGAAGAGAAAGAATGGGACATATTGAACTTGCTACTCCAGTAAGTCACATTTGGTATGTTAAGGGTGTTCCTTCATACATTGGACTTACTCTTGATATGTCTCCGAGAGACTTAGAGGAAGTTATATATTTCGTTTCTTATGTTGTACTTGATCCAGGAGCTACTACTTTAATTAAGAAGCAAACTTTATCTGATAAAGAGTATAGAGCATATTATGAAAAATATGGTAATACTTTTAGAGTTGGTATGGGTGCTGAAGCTATTAAAGAGTTACTTTCTGAAGTTGATGTAAATAAGGAATTAGAAGAAATTCAAAAAGAATTAGATGGTGCTACTGGTCAGAAGAGAACTAGACTTGTTAAGAGACTTGATGTTATTAATTCATTTGTTCAATCTGGTAATAAACCTGAATGGATGATTATTGAAGCTCTTCCTGTTATTCCTCCTGAACTTAGACCGATGATTCAACTAGATGGTGGTAGATTTGCTACTAGTGATTTAAATGATTTATATAGAAGAGTTATTAATAGAAATAATAGATTAAAGAAACTTATTGAACTAGGTGCACCTTCAATTATCATTCAAAATGAGAAGAGAATGCTTCAAGAAGCTGTTGACTCATTATTTGATAATGGTAGAAGAGGTAGAAGTGTTACTGGAGCAGGTAATAGAGCTCTTAAGAGTTTAAGTTCTATGCTTAAGAGTAAACAGGGTAGATTTAGACAAAACTTACTTGGTAAGAGAGTTGACTACTCTGGTAGAAGTGTTATTGTTGTAGGACCAGATTTAAAGATGTATCAATGTGGTATTCCTAAAGAAATGGCTCTTGAGTTATTTAAACCTCATGTTATTCATGGTTTAACTGAGAGAGGTCTTGCTAATAATATTAAGTCTGCTAAAAAGATGATTGATAATCAAGATCCTAAAGTATGGGATATTGTTGAAGATGTTATTAAAGAACATCCTGTAATGCTTAACAGAGCTCCTACTTTACATAGACTTGGTATTCAAGCATTTGAACCTAAGTTAATTAGTGGTAAGGCAATTAGACTTCATCCACTTGTTTGTACGGCATTTAATGCTGACTTTGATGGAGATCAGATGGCTGTTCACGTACCTTTAAGTGAAGAAGCTAAAACTGAAGCTAGAATTCTTATGCTTGGTTCTAATAATATTCTTTCTCCTAAAAATGGTGATCCTATTGTTACTCCTTCACAGGATATGATTCTTGGTAACTATTATATTACTATGGAAAAAGCTGGTGTAGAAGGAGAAGGTAGAGCGTTTAAGAATACTAATGAAGCTTTAATGGCTTATCAAAGAAGAGAGATTACTCTTCAAACAAGAATTGTTGTTCCTGTTAATTCATTTAAACATAAGGTATTCTTGGATGAAGATAAGAATAAGTATTTAGTTACTACTCCTGGTAAGATTATCTTTAATGAGATTTTACCTGATTCATTCCCTTACTTATGTGAGGCTACTAGTGAAAATATTGAAGGTATTACTCCTAGTAAATACTTTATTGATTATGGTGAAGATGTTAAGGCTAGAATTAGTGAGATGCCTTTATCTACTCCATTTAATAAGGGTGCACTTGAGAAAATTATTGCTCAAATGTTTAAGAGATATAAGACTACTGAAACTAGTATATTCCTAGATAAACTTAAGGATTTAGGATTTAAGTATTCTACTTTCTCTGGTATTACGATAGCGGTATCTGATGTTGTTACTAGTAAGAATAAGGATGCTATTATTGAGAAATCTAATGAAGAAATTAAGAAAGTTAATAAGCAATTCCAAAGAGGACTTATTACTGATAGAGAAAGATTAGAACTTGTTATTGATATTTGGACTAAAGCTAAAGAAGAAATTCAAGATGAATTACAAGGATATGCTAAGAGTCATGTTGATA
>OHBE01002756.1_pt1 | contig 12342 bp, 15 predicted proteins | sample 1577231 | NCBI WGS metagenome assembly OHBE01 (sample SAMEA3541506, study PRJEB24748) | human gut metagenome | biome: human gut; feature: human-associated habitat; material: faeces | place: China | collected 2012
CCTGCCGGTGCGGAATAACTCTCCGGAAAGATTTTGCGGTTCTCTAAATATGCAATGACATCCTCCTTTTTGATTTTGTAGCAGCGTGTTTTCCTGCCCGTGTACTCGCAGGGGATTTTCCCGCTCTGGAGTAGATACAGGGCGGTGGATTTGCTGATGTGGCAAATGCGATACAGCTGATCCTTCGTGATTACATCGAGAACATCGTCCCAGTTGATTGCGTTTTCTTTCATGACAATACACCTCATATCTTGGTAAGCTTTGCCGGTATTCGAACTGTCCGTGTATTGCCTTTTGATTTTTGTTCTTTCCGTTCTTTCCGCAGTTCTTTCCAAAAGCGGAAAAATCGCTGATTGGAACCGATGGGCGATTTCTCAGTATTTTCGGGCGATTTCTTCAAAAAATCCAGATTTCATGCGGGTTTGCGGGCGTACAAGGCTGACTGAAATTGACAGGAGAAACCATGTAATTAACAGACGGCGATAAAACTCGAAATCAGGTAGTCCTCACGGGCTCGTGGGTTCGAATCCCACCCGCTCCGCCATCGAAAAATCCAGTAACCATGCGGGTTTCTGGATTTTTCTTTTTTTGCGTTCGCTCCGAAAATCACCCGGTTTTGGGCTGTTCTTTCCATAATTTTGGAAAGAACAGCTTTTTGCTTTATTCCCCGCTTTTTTCTGCGTTTTGCTCCCATCTGCTGCCGAAATCTCCTGCTTCGGGAAGGGGCATACCGCTCACCATCGCCTGCGCCGAGGACAGTTTCGAACTGTAATCCAGATGGGCGTAGATATTCGCCGTGGTGGAAAAATCCGAATGCCCCAGCCAGTCCTGAATCTGCTTGAGCGGCACGCCGTTTGCCAGCAAGAGAGATGCGCAGCTATGCCTGAGATCGTGGAAGCGTATGTGCGGCAGCCCGGCATCTTTCAGAATTTTCTTGTGCAGGTTTACGATAGAATCGGGGTGATACATCTCTCTTGTGATGGGTGAGGGGAACATGTACGGGTTATTGGGATGTCTCTTATGCTCGGCGACCAACAGGTCAACGGCTTCCTGTGGGACACTGACCTTTCTGACTGATGTCTCTGTCTTGGGGCGGGAGAGTGTCAGCTCTCCGTTAGGATTTTTGACATACTGCTTGCTGACGAAGATGGTTCTGTTTGTAATGTCGAGGTCGCTCCACAGGAAGGCGGTCAACTCGCCTTTGCGCAGCCCGCTGACCAGTTCCAGATAGAACATGGGCAGCAGTCCCCGTTTCTCTGCGGCGTCAAGGTAAGTTTTGATATGCTCCGGTTGGAGGATCTGCATCTCGAATTTCTGCACCTTCGGTGCGATGCAGTCCTCGGTGGGGTTGTGGAGGATCAGGCGTTCTTTTACGGCGCGGTTCAGGGCATTGTGGAGCATCAGGTGCAGGCTGCGGACGGTGGTGCTGCTGAGTCCCGGATTGCCGTGACCGCTTTTACCTCTAGTGCGGCCGCTCTCCATCAGCTCCTTGTAGAGCTTTTGCAGGTCGTGGGCGGTCAGCTTGGTGAGCTTGATGCTGCCGATGCGGGGGATGGTGTACTGCTCGATCATCAGACGGTAGCGATCCGCCGTGGCCACCCGCACGTTGGGTTTGGCGTAGATATCGTACCAACTTCGCAGCCATGTGGCCACGGTATACTCGTCGGCACGGCTGACGTCGACGCCCTTTGTGGCCTCCATAGCAGCGGCCAGCTTTGCCTTGCACTCCGCCTGCGTCTTGCCCAGGACATTCTTGATGATGCGCTTACCGGTTTCTGCGTTGTATCCTGCGGTGTAGCGACCCTCCCAGCGACCATCTGCGCGTTTGCGGATATTGCCCTCGCCGTTGGCGCGTTTCTTGGCCATTGAATCAGCTCCTTTGCTTTTTGTTAGCCAACATACATACCACACTGCAGTCTAAATAGCCACCGCCGAAATTAAGAGTTAAGGGAAAGTTATCAATTCGTTCTCGTGTTTCTCTTTGCTTACTGCGACGCAGGTTTTGCGTCGGTCAGTCTTCTTTGTAGAACAGCAGCACATCCTTGAAGGAGATCGTTCCATGGGTCGCCGACACCTCGCGGACGCTGCTGCCGCGCATCTTGCTGTACTCGTCGCGTGTCATATCCACATCGCCGCCCAGCAGATGGTTGGTCATGTTGTGTTCTACCACCAGTTTGAACAGCAGCCTGCCCAGCCGGTCACCGAACACGCCCAGCGTACCCTCCAGCACCTCTTGCAGTGCGCGAGGCAGATATGCGCCCGTCCTCTCGGCGTGTAAGCGACCGCAATACTGCCGCAGAGCCTTCTCCACGAACTCGTTGCGGGTGGGGCAATTATCCAGCTTATAGAGCGCATCCACCTCCCGCCACACGTCGTCTGACAGCCACACGGAGTGACGGCTTTTTCCGTTGTTGTCCATTAAAAATTCCTCCTTTTTCGTATGTCTGCGCCGCCCAAAACCTTTGAAAACACGGGGCAAACGGGCATTTTTCCAAAGAATAGCGCCAAAGCATATTGGGAGACTGAAAATCAGCGTCAATCTCAAAATCCCGCAAACCCCCGTGGCAGCCCGCACTGCGGGCTGCCGTGAACGGCGTTGGCGCAGAAAAGCGCCAATGCCTTTCTCCTGCCCATTTTTCGGTGCGTCGAAATCCCTCCGAAATCCGCCCAAAGGCACTCAAATCCGCAAGGCCGCTATCGTTACCCTCCCACGCTCCTGTCTGCTCACACGGCGGCTCATAGGGGCGAACGTGGGGCATCTGCCTGCGCTGTCAGCTTCTGCTGCACACGGTGACGCTCGGCGGCGGTCTCGGCCAGATAGAGCTGGTGCCGGTTGTGCTGCTCTACAGCCTATCCCGGCGGCAGGATGGTATAGAGCAGCGTGCCGTTCCGCTTGCGCCCATCCTTCAACGTAACCGTAGTGCGCTCCGTACGGATGAGCCCACGCTCCTCCAGCGACCTCACATACTTGCACACCGTGTTGCGGCTCATGCCTACGGCCTCGCCGATAGTGCGGTAGCTGGGGTAGCACTGGTAGGTGGTGCGGTTTTCGCAGTACATGAGAAAGGAGTACACGGCGATCTCACCGGGTGATAGGCACAGTTGACAGATGACTTTCGGCACGGGGTAATAGTTTTTGGCAGGGTCGAGCTTCTGCCACGGCAGGGTGCGGGTCATCTCGCACCGCCTGTCTGCGACTCTACCCATTGGCAGAACTTTTCCTTGGGGACGATGATACGGCTGCCTACGCGCAGGGCGGGGAAGCTCGTCTCGTGCATCAGCTCATAAGTGCTGGAGATAGAAATGCCCAGCACCTTTGCCACCATTTCCGCGTTGAGAAATAGCGGCAAGTCATCGTAGCTGTGATAGGTCGATACTTTCAAAATCGTTACCACCAATAGAATTCAGAGAAAAAGAACTTGCGTTTCGGAGGTCTCTCTGTTAGACTGTTTGCAGATGGCGTCTGCGTTTTCCGAAGCGCGGCGTGCCGCTGAGCTGCTGCAACAGTTCAGCGGCTTTTCTTTTTGTCAGAACAATATACGGCTCTCACCTCTTTCTGCTTTAGGTCTGCCATGCACCATACCCGTTCCTGCCCCGCTTTTTCTGCGCGGCGTATATCTCTGCCTTGGTACGCTCGACCGCTCGGTTACAGCGTCGTGGCGATACTTCCCCGGCGAGTATCATCTCTGGTGATGGGTATTCAATTGTCAAGGTGCAACCTCCGGATAAACAGTCTTTTTCCCATTGACAATATCTCGTTCCGGTGTTAGACTTATCTCAATCCGCTTTTGACAGTCTTTCCGTGATCGTATGGTAACACACTTTTCACCCTTTGTCAAGACTGTCTGTATTTTCATATTACGATTGTCTATTTTGAGGCGGTCTGCCATGTGGTATGCCAAAATGTATTTCTCTGAGGGCAGAGAGATTTTCCAGTATGATTCCCTTGGTATGCAAGGCGTTCCGGACGTCCAGAAGGAGTTCCCCTTTCTGGAAAACCTTCTTTCCTTTCAGGAATTAGACTGCACGGAAGTGACGCCGATGCTGCAAAGCATCACGGATAACTGGAGCCGATTCATTAGCGAGGATGACAAAGAGGCTCTTGTGAACGCCATGAAAAAGCTGGGGGGATTAGCTTCCGTACACATTTATTTTCAGCTTCTCTATGTCCACTGTTACTACCGTCAGACAGCGATGTACGTCCAAAATGACCGGGGCAGTGCGGAGGATGCGCAGATACTGGACGAACTGCGCCAGCTCCCTGAACAGCTTCCGCGGTATCAGCAGCAGATCCAACGCTTTTTTGAGTTGGTGCTGGATGTGGACAGCGCGGGACGGGAGCCGCAGGCACAGGCGGCAAAAAATTACTTTCACGACTCTCCGAAAGATCCCGGCCTGTTTTGTTTCCACCCCATCCCGCTCAGCTTTGAGCCGGTGGAGCCGGGGCGATGTTCGCCGGTGCTGTATTCCTCCAGCATCCGGGACATGATCGACTACTCTCTGCGAAGCTGCGTGGAGCGGAACATCACCGTGCGGCGCTGCAAGAACTGTGGCCGCTGGTTTCCGCAGACCGGACGGGTCAGCGCGGAATATTGCGAGCGGCCTGTTCCAAGAGAAGAGCAGGTCTGTCGGGAGATCGGGGCTTTCAAGCAGTGGACAAAGAAGCAGTCGGATGACCCGATCTTCAAGGCTTACCGCAAGGAGTACAAGCGGCGCTTTGCGTGGATCAAGGCCGGGCGGATCACCGATCAGCAGTTTTACGATTGGAGCGAGCGGGCCAGAGCGGAGAAAAAGGAATGCGACGAGGGGGCCATCACCTTCGAGGACTTCCAGCAGTGGCTGAAGGAGTCATAAAGCGTAGGGAGCCGGTCAAATGACCGGTTCCCTACTTTCCTTATATTGCTGCCTGCCGCAGAGGTTGAAGCGGCATTCTTACGCTGCCTTTTAGCGGCATTCTTATCGCTGTCTTTTATTGTTTCCAGCAGCGCAAAATACACCGTCTTCTTTGTACTGTGACACTCCCTGTCCATGCAATGTGCTATACTGGTTTTTACCACAACGGACAAGGAGGGCGTACAATGACGAAGGATTTTCTGTTACGGCTGACGGAGGAGCATTACGGCACGGGGGTGCTCCCCGTCTACGGGCGGCTGCTGGAGGAGCAGCAGCTGACGCGGGGCGGGCCGCTGCTGCCCATGTGGTACTGCACGGCGGCGCTGCGGCGGGCGTTCGGCGGGGAAAACGTGCTGGTGCTGGGCTGCTCCAACGACTCGCTGCTGGCGCACCTGCTGGGCGCGACGCCGGTGAACCCGCTGCCGCCCCACTACCACTGCCCCAACTGTCACCACCTGCTCTTCAATGCCCACGCGGATGACGGCTGGGACTTGCCCGACCTTGTCTGCCCTGAATGCGGCGCACCGATGGTGGCAGACGGTCATAATCTGCGAAGCCGGTCGCTGATCGGCGAAAGCGTTGTGTCCCTGCAAGTGCCGCAGGAGCGGTTCGCGCCGGTGTGCGCGTGGCTGCGGGACTACTGGGCGCAGCGGGACTGCCAAGCCGATACCGAGCCGTACAGCGATGCGGAGGTCATGGGGCTGCGGCTCACGCTGCCGGAGGGCGTACAGGGTATGTTCGAGGTGCGCGTTCTGTACCCCACCGACCGGCTCGACCCGCTGCCGTCCGATGTGCCGCCGCTGCACACGGCGTACCGGCGCATCAAGGGCATGGGGCTGCGGTTGGCCTCTGACGCATGGACGGGCGCAGAGAGGGACGCTGTGGAGCGGGGACGCATGGCATTTGAGGATGTCCTCACGTTCCGGGAGGATGTGTACGACCTGCTGCGGCAGCACACGCCGCCCAAGCAGCGGCGGGAAAACGGTCTGCCGTGGGCAATCTCGGAGGACGTGCGCAAGGGTAAATACGCCACGCAGGGGATGCCGAAGCCGGTCGAGAACTATCTGCGTAAGCAGCTGCGCATCCCGGCGCACTACATCGAGAGCATGAAGCACATCCAATATCTGCCGCGCAAGGGGGATTGCGCGGGGAGGATGATGCTTGAGGGGGAGAACGCATAAGAAAAAACCAGCGGACCCTTGGATTGGGTTTCGCTGGTTATTTTCTTGGGAAAACGGCCCGTCAACAGGGTATCACACACATATCAAGCGAGAGCGAGACCTCCCGCATGTACGCCTTCGCATTCCCTTGGTTTCACTTAATGGAGCAATAGTTGTCGTCCATTTCACCGCGGCGTCTCTGAATTTCAAACCGCATACCCGTTCTCTTGTCTGGATCGCGTTCATCGCGGAACGCTTCCAATAATTCCCGATCAGACATGCTTCTACATTGATATGCGTAATTGCGCCATCTTTCAGCTTTTTTGGCAAGTTGCTCGCCTGCTTCTTGTGCGACATTGTACGCACCTCTCAAAAAATCTCTAAAGCTCATACATCCAAATCCTCATCTCTCAAATTTCTAAGCGCTTCCCGCTCTCTCTTTCTTTGATCATTCAACTCCATTTGACGGCGTATAAAGTCCTCTCTTGCATCAGACATATCATCTTGCTTAGACCGATTATAGTGGGCGCAAAGCAACTGCAAATTATCTATGGAGTTGTCTCCTCCCTGACTTTGCGGAATAATGTGATCCACATCCATCCCTGATGCACGGAATTTTTTGCCGCATCGCGGGCATGTGTACCATCCCCTATTAGACGGCGTGTTGGCAAAGGCTGTTCCCCGATAGCCGCTACTTTTTCGCGCCGCTTCTTCCTCCTCTCTGACATACGCATTATAGTCGCGTGCTGTCTGCTGACGTTCTGCTAGATCCCTTAATGCCTCAAAAAAGCCCATGAGTATTCCTCCTATTTCTTCTATGATTTATTTGCAAAAAGCGCAAGCGCTTTTGCATACGCTGTATGGCACTGCTTACACTCTCTCCACCCACTCCCCCTGGCTTCTCAGCCACATCTCTATCCCTTTGCCGAACACCTCGGCGGAGATGAGCCGGCCGTCGGCATCCTCGGAGAGTACCTGCGCCGTGGGGAGCCTGTCCAGCACCGCCTCCAGCGACGGGCCGGTGTAGCGGAAGCGGATGCGCCCCAGCCGTCCGCCGTACATAAACTGGACGCGCTTGCGGAACTCGCCCTCCTCGAACCGCTTGGCATACGGCACGCGGAAATGCTCATTCAGCACCTTCACCGACCGGATGCGGTCGATGCGGTAGATCGTCGGGAACAGGTCGTCGGGGTTGTCGAAGTCCGTCTTGTCCTCCAAAAACGCGGTCAGGTAGAAGTAATACTCCGAGAACATGATGCCCACCGGCTGCACCCGGCGCTGCACCAGACGCGGTTCTTTCATGCGTTCGTACCCGATCTCAATGACCTGCTGATTGCGGATGGCCTGCCCCAGCTCCCACAGGTCGCCCAGCACACTCTGGCCGTGGTGGGGTGGAATGTAGTGCAGCTTCTCGTTGGCCACCAGCTCCCGCACGGCCTTCTGGCTCTCCTGCGGCACGGCGCAGTCGATGAACTTGTCCAGTATGCCGCCCATGTCCCTGGCGGGCAGAGAGCGGCTCTCCAACAAAATCTTGCACACCGCTAAGATCTCGCTGTTGGTCAGCCCTCGCGGGTTGCCGGACACCATGCGGTAGCCCCGCTGCTTGCCGTCGTAGATGACCTCCCGCTCCAGGTGGCGCTCGGCGAGAAAACAGCGCAAGTCCTCCACGTCACGCTGAATGCTCCGCTGCGTGACGTGAAATTCCTGCGCCAGATCTGCTTTTTTCAGGATGCGTCCCTGCTCCAGGCGGGTGTATATCTCCAACAGACGCGCCGATTTCAGCTCGGATCGCTGTTCCATATTTCCTCCGTTTCTCATGCACCGTCAAACACATATTTATATCTAATAAATATAATACTATGTCCATTGGCTCATGTCAATTATTGTCTTTTTTCGCTACCATAGAGGCGGGAGATGATGCACATGAAAGAGGTCTATGCGGACAAATATCGTCAGATCGGGCTGAAGATCGCCTACTACCGCAAGCTGCGGGGGCTGACACAGGAGCAGTTGGCCGAGAAGCTGGAGCTAAGTCCGGCGTTCATAGGCCATGTGGAGGCTCCCAATGTCAACAAGGCAGTGTCGCTGGACACGCTGTTCGACGTGGCCGCCGCATTGGACGTGCCGCCCTACAAGTTCCTGCAATTCGACGAGTGACGCGGTCAACCGCCCACAGTATACCACAAAGCCCGCGTTGTGTCAGCAAATTTTACCAAATTCCGTGCGCTGTGTCGCTGCGGATATGGCGCTTTCCATAAAATGGTATATGATAACTACGCCTCGTCCTCATCGTCTTCGTCGGGGTATCGCGCCGCGATCTCGCACAGGCCGTCCAGCAGCTGCTTCGCGCCGGTTTTATACAGCGAGTAACCAACCAGACGCACCCAGCGGCCATTTTGGAATCTGATCTCCAGTGTGCTTTCGTTGTCCTTGGGCTTCGGCAGGATGATTTCGGTCTTTGCCACGTCGTTGTAACGGAAGTGTCCCGGCTTTTCCAGAAACTCCTTGTAGTACACGCCGTCCACGGTAAACAGATACCCCTCCCTGCCGGTCTTGAGGAGCGTGGTATCCAGAAAACCGACGATGTCGAAGCTGTATATTCCCGGCACAAAATACTTGCGGATGTTCTTCATCTGTAAGCTGCTGATGGCCTGTATCTGTGTTGTGCCGGAGTCCGCCAGCTGCCCATCGCAGAAGCGGTCGAACTGCGCCCGCATTTCCTCGCATTTATCCATGAGTTTGCCCTCCTTGTCGTTTCTGCTGTCGAGTATACCGCAGAGGGTGGACAGCCCGTGTCACTCTGCTGATATTGATAAAAGTTCCGCCGGTGCGACTGCACCGGCGGAACTTTTTGTTGGTGGCGGCGAGCAAAAACGGCTGACCCTCCACGAACGCTTGCGCATTTCCGCAGCGGCTGGTACAATGGGAGCAGAAAGCGAGGTGTATGGGCATGAAGCTCTATTTCAAGCAGCGGATGTTTTCATGGTTCGACAGCTACGATATCTACCACATGGACGGGAACGGCGCGGTGGCTTTCACAGTGGAGGGCAAGCTGTCGTGGGGACACTGTCTGCATATCCTCAACCCTATGGGGCAGCACATCGCCACAGTACAGCAGCAGGTGTTCACCTTCCTTCCCAAGTTTGACCTGTACATTGGGGAGCAGTGCGTGGGCACCATCCGCAAAGAGTTCACGTTCCTGCGGCCATCTTTCACGCTGGACTTCAACGGCTGGAGGGTGGAGGGCAGCTTCATGGAGTGGGACTACGCCATCGTGGACGCAGCGGGACAGCAGGTGGCCTCGGTGTCCAAAGAGCTGTTCCACTGGACAGATACCTACGTCATCGACGTGGCAGACGAGGAAAACTCCCTGTACGCACTGATGGTGGTGCTTGCCATCGATGCGGAGAAGTGCTCGCGGAACTGAGCGGGCGGCAGCGATGCGCTTTCATTGTTTACAGCAGCGCAAAATGTGGGTGTCGTAGGCACTCGTGAAATGCTCGTGTTTGTAAAATGTAGATATGCGTCAGACTTCTGGCGTAAATATCTACAAGGAGGTCACCTGTATGACCAATTACCGTGAGATCATCAGTCTCCATACGCAGCTAGCAGACAGTACTTACGCGTTTGACGCGTGCGCGAGGAACATAGGGCTTTGCCCGCATAAGCAAAACCATCCGCCAAGCGGGTGGTTTTGCTTATTTCTTAAGGAAACCTTAATCTTCCGCCTGCTTGTTTCTTAATCCCGCTTTTACTACCATAAAGGCAGAAAGAAACGAAAGGATGTGCCTCTATGGAGACCACGCTGCGCACCATCAACGCCGTTATCTCGGCGCTGTTTTTCATCTGCTACACCTACCAGTTCCTCTACATCCCCCTGGTGCTGGCCAAAAAGTCGAAGCCTTTGGCCTCCCCGTCCAAGGCCCACCGCTACGCGGTGCTCATCGCCGCCCGGAACGAGGAGAATGTTATCTCCGGCCTGCTGGACAGTCTGAGGGCGCAGACCTACGATATGTCCCTGGTCACGGTGTTCGTGGCGGCGGACAACTGCACCGACAGCACCGCCGCCATCGCCCGCGCCCACGGCGCGGTGGTATACGAGCGCTTCAACCAACTGAACGTAGGCAAGGGCTACGCCCTGGACTTCCTGCTCCAGCACATCGGCGCGGACTACCCGGCGGGCTTTGACGGCTACTTTGTATTCGATGCCGACAACATCCTCGCCCCGGACTACATAGAGCGGATGAACGAGATGTTCTCCAACGGCCACGAGATCATCACCAGCTACCGCAACAGCAAGAACTTCGGCGGCAACTGGATCAGCGCCGGATACGCTCTGTGGTTTCTGCGGGAGAGCCGCTATCTCAACGGTGCGCGCACCCGCTTGGGCAGCAGCGCCGCAGTAGGCGGAACGGGCTTCCTGTTCTCCCAGCGCATTCTGAACGAGAGCCACGGCTGGCGCTTCTACCTGCTCACCGAGGACATCGAGTTCTCTGTGTACCACATTCTCCGGGGCGAGAAGATTGCCATCTGCGAAAGCGCCGTTCTCTACGACGAGCAGCCCACCGATTTCCGCCAGTCCTGCCGCCAGCGCCTGCGCTGGGCCAAGGGCTACGTGCAGGTGTTCCTGCGCTACGGCGGCCAGCTCCTCCGGGGCGCGGCCCGGGGCAGCTGGAGCTGCTTTGATATGTCCATGTCCATCCTGCCGGCCTTTGTCCTCACGTCCCTGTGCCTGCTGGCCAACATCACGCTGACGGTACTGGGGCTGATGCAGGGCGCAGGCGTGTGGTTCGCCCTCCGCTCCCTGCTGGAGTGTATGGGCAGCATTTTGGCCACGCTGCTGGTGCTGGGCGGCATCACCACCGTCACCGAGTGGCACCGCATCCACGCCACCACCGCGCAGAAGCTGGTCTATACCCTCACCTTCCCCCTGTTCATGCTGACATACCTGCCCATCTCTTTGGCGGCGCTTTTTATGAAGGTGGAGTGGAAGCCTATCCACCACTCTGTCCGCCTGAGCGCCGTCCCCACACCCATGCTGAAAAACTGAGGGCTTGCCCTGTATGAATAAAAGAGGTATGATGTGGTTGAATATATACTCAACCACAGGAGGCCGCCATGTATACCATTCTTGTCGTCGATGACGAAAAAGATATTGTTTCCGCCCTAGAGATCTATCTCAAGGCCGAGGGCTACCGCGTTCTCACCGCCTACAATGGCCGGGAGGCCCTATCCGTGGCTGCCCGGGAGGACGTGCACCTCATCCTCATGGACATCATGATGCCCGTGATGGACGGACTTACCGCCATGGCCCAGCTGCGGCAGACCAGCAACGTCCCCGTCATACTGCTGACGGCCAAGGGGGAGGACACTGACAAGGTGCTGGGCCTGAACGTGGGCGCAGATGACTATATCACCAAGCCATTTAACATTCTGGAAGTCAAAGCACGTATCAAAGCAATCATGCGCCGTACCGAGAAAAAGGGAGCAGAGCAGACAAAGAGCAAAGTGATCCAGGCAGGAGATCTTACGATGGACTGCGAGGCGAGACGCGTCAACATTGCAGGCAGAGAAGTAAACCTGACTGCCAAAGAATTTGATGTGTTGGAGCTTCTGATCTTTCATCCGAACAAGGTGTACAGCAGAGAGAATCTGCTCAACATTGTCTGGGGTTATGAATATCCGGGAGATGTGCGTACCGTAGATGTACATATCCGGAGACTGAGAGAAAAGATTGAGATAAATCCGAGCGACCCGCAGTATGTACACACCAAATGGGGCGTCGGATATTATTTCCAGCATTCATAACTGTCAGGTAAATGTCAGCAAAACTGACCAGAATCGCATGCCAAGTCTCACGTGCATTCGACTTGGAAAGGTACACTGAAGGAAGGGAGCAGGCACAGGGGAGCAAGTGTTCAGAAAAAAGAAAAAAAACGAAAAATTACGAAAGTACATAAACAGTCTTCAGTTTCGTATGTGCCTGATCTTTATCATCGTTGGAATTGTGCCGATCATGTTGATCAAACACGGGATTTTAACGAATTATCAGGATCAGGCGGTGAAACAGCGTATCAGTATTATACAGAGCCAGAGCGATCTGATCACAGCCCAGATTTCCAAGACCGATTACCTGAGCGGTGAGAAGTCCAAGATCACAGATGTGGAGCTGCAGCAGATGGCGAATCTTTACAACGGCAGGATTCTTGTCGTCAATAAAGAGTTTCGCATTATTAAGGATACCGATCAGACAGATGAGGGCAAATATATTGTGGCGGAAGAGGTGATC
>OHBE01002791.1_pt1 | contig 12187 bp, 10 predicted proteins | sample 1577231 | NCBI WGS metagenome assembly OHBE01 (sample SAMEA3541506, study PRJEB24748) | human gut metagenome | biome: human gut; feature: human-associated habitat; material: faeces | place: China | collected 2012
GGGGCGGCCACGTTGCGGGCGCGGGCGATGGCGGCGTTCAGGTCGCCGGCCACCTTGTTCATGCCGGCCACCACGATGACCTGCTTCGGGCCGAAGCACAGCGCCGCCACACGGTTGGCCAAGCCGTCGATATTCACCAGCTGGCCGTCGATGGAGATGGCGTTGCTGCTCATCAAAAACGTGCCGCAGGATAGTGCCTGATGGAGCAGCTCGTCCCGCTCCTCCGGGGTCTTGGCGGTGTCGCGGTCGATGAGGGGCTGGCCGCGCCGGGCCAGCTTCTGCTTGATGCCCAGCTGATCCACGGTCATCACGCCGCCCCAGGACACGGTATGGTCCATGGGGATCAGCTCCAGTACCTTGGCCACGGCCTCCTCCGCCGTGGGACAGTAGTAGCCCTCCATGTTGCGCTTTTCAAGGGCCTGTACCAGCTTCGCGCCGGACTTGTCATACATCACTTTCTTCGGGCCTTCCATTGAGGTCACTCCTTTCCTTCCTGCAGGCGCTGTGCCTGCTCGTTCAGTGTCAGTGCATCAATAAGATCATCCAGATCGCCGTTCATGATGGCGGCGATGTTGAAATTCTTACTGTCCCCGGTGAGCCGGTGGTCGGTGACCCGGTTTTGAGGGAAGTTGTAGGTACGTATCTTGCCGCTGCGGTCGCCTGTGCCCACCTGACTTTTCCGGGTGGCGGCGATGGCGGCGTTCTGCTTCTCCTGCTCCGCCTCGTACAGCTTGGAGCGCAGGATCTTCATGGCGCGGTCCTTGTTCTTATACTGGCTGCGCTCGTCCTGGCACTCCACCACCACGCCGGTGGGCAGATGAGTGATGCGGATGGCGCTCTCTGTCTTGTTCACGTGCTGTCCGCCTGCGCCGGAGGAACGGAACGTGTCGATCTGCAAATCCTTCGGGTCGATGGAGAACTCCACCTCCTCCGCCTCGGGCATAACGGCCACGGTGGCAGCGGAGGTCTGAATGCGGCCGGAGGACTCGGTCTCCGGCACGCGCTGGACGCGGTGCGTCCCGGCCTCGAACTTCAGTCGTGACCACGCCCCCGCGCCCTCGATCTCAGCGCTGACCTCCTTGATGCCGCCCAGCTCTGTCATGTTCTCGTTGACGATGGACAGCGTCCAGCCCCGGCGCTCGGCGTACATGGTATACATCCGCAGCAGGTCGGCGGCGAACAGCGCGCCCTCCTCCCCACCGATGCCGGCCCGGATCTCCAGTATGACATTCTTGTCGTCGTTGGGGTCTTTGGGCAGCAGCAGCCGCTTCAGCTCGTCCTCCAGACGCTCCATGTCCACCCTGGCGGCGGCCAGCTCCTCCTGTGCCAGCTCCCGCAGCTCCGGGTCGGGCAGCATGGCGGCGGCGTCCTCCGCCGTCTGCGATGCCCGGACATAGGCGCGGTAGGCCGACACGATGGGTGTCAGCTCCTTCTGCTCGCGGCTCAGGGTGGTAAGCCTTTCTCTGTCGCCGTACACCGACGGGTCGGAAAGCTGGCGCTCCACCTCGGTGAGACGCGCTTCGATGGCTTTCAGCTTTTCCAGCATGGCGCGTCCCTCACTGCTGTGCCAGCAGGCGGCGGACGTTCTGCACGAAGTCGCCGCGCCAGAACTCATAGCCCTCGCTGCCCGGCCACAGGGACACCGCCGCCACATGGGGCGCGGCGGTGTAGCGATCCATCTGCTCGTAGACCTCCTCGCTGCGCTGGGTGGTGCTGCGGGTGACCACATAGGCCACGTTCTTCATCTCCAGCCCGCGGCGCTTCAACAGCGCCCGCACCGGCGCGGCCATGCGGCCGCCCCACACGGGGCTGCCCACAATGATGAGCTTGTAGCGGTCCAGCGGCCGCTCCGTTTCAAAGGGCTTCAGTGGCCGGGTGGAGGTACGCATGGCATCCATGCCGCAGCGGATATAGCCGCGCCAGCCGCCGCGCTTCTCCTCGTCGCTGATGGCCACGATCTCCGCGCCCAGATCCGCCGCGATGGCCTTGACGGCCCGGCGGGTGTTGCCCGTGCGGGAGTAGTAAATGCATAAAATGTCACTCATATCAATTCTCCTGTTCCTCGGCCTGCAAACTCAGTTCCTCCCAGCGGGTCATCTCCCGCTCCAGCTCCGTCTCCACCGCCTGACGTTGGCGGTACAGCTCATTCAGCCTTTCCGCGTCGCAGGCAGCCTGCTCCATCTCGCCGTCCAGCCGCGTCAGCTCCGCCTCCAGCTTGGAGATGGACGTTTCGCAGATGGTAAGCTGCTTCTTTGCCGCCTGCTGGGCGCGATTGCCACGGCTGCCGGTCTTTTTCGGCGGCGCAGGCACGGCAGCTGCGGCAGATGCGGCGGCGTGCTCCTCCTCTTTTGCCTGACGGTACTGGGTGAAGCCCATGGGATAGTCGCTGACCGTTCCGTTTTCCAGCTCCCACACACGGGTGGCAAAGCGGTTGATGAAGTAGCGGTCGTGGCTGACGAACAGCAGCGTGCCGTCAAAGGCCTCCACCGCCTCCTCCAGCCATTCCCGGGAATCGATGTCCAGATGGTTCGTGGGCTCGTCCAGGATCAGCAGATTGATGCTCTCGTCCATGAGCATACACAGCCGCAGGCGGCTCAGCTCGCCGCCGGACAGCACCGACACCTGCTTGAACACATCCTCGCCGGTGAATTGATAGGCCGCCAGCCGGTTGCGGGCAGACTGGGGCGTAATGTCCAGCTCGTAGAGCATGGTGTCCAGTATGCTGCGCTCCGGGTGGTCGAAGTGGATGACCTGGGGCAGGTAAGCGGTCTTTACAGACGGTCCGAGACGGACGCTGCCGCTGTCGGGCTTCTCTGACCCGGTAAGGATGTTCAGCAGCGTGGTCTTGCCCGTGCCGTTCTCGCCCAGCAGGGCGATGCGTTCGCCGCCCTCGCAGCGGAGGTATACCTCGCTGAACAGGTGCTTCTCGCCGAAGCTCTTGGTCAGGCCCTTGATCTGCAGCACCTCGTCCCCCTTGAACTCCCGGCTCTGGAAGCGAGCCTCCAGCTTGCGGGCCTTGGTGGGCTTTTGGGTGGTACGCATCCGCTCGATGCGCTTTTCCATGGAAAACGCCCGCTTGTGCAGCGCGTCGTTGCCCATAAAGGCCCACAGGTGCATCTGCTCGGCGGCCTTCTCCAGCTGCTGGATCTTGGCCTGCTCCTTCAGGTACTGCTTCATGCGCTCCTGATAACGGCGTTCCTTTTCAATGGCGTAAAAGCTGTAATTGCCGCTGTAAAACTCCGCCTTGCCGTCCTGTATCTCGATGATGCGGGTGACGGTGCGGTCCAAAAAGTAACGGTCGTGGCTGATGGTGACCACCGTGCCGCGAAATTTGCGGAGGTATTCCTCCAGCCACTCTGTGGCCTGCAGATCCAGATGGTTCGTCGGCTCGTCCAGCAACAGGATGTCCGTGTCCTCCAGGATCAGGCGGCCCAAGTTCACCCGTGTCTTTTCGCCGCCGGACAGGCAGTCGAACTCCCGCTGCCGCATATCCTGCGGGATACTGAGGCCGCCCGCCACCTTGTTCACCGCGGTGTCCGTATCCCAGCCGCCCAGCCCCTCGAACCGGGCGTTCAGCTCGCCGTAGCGGCGGAGGGTGGTCTCGTCCGACGCGCCCTGCTCCATGCGGAGGGCCAGCGCGTCCATCTCGTCCTTCATGCGGTACATCCGGGCGAAGGCGGAGCGCAGCACATCCTCCACCGTATAGCCCGCCGGATACACCGGTATTTGGGAGATAAGGCCCACCCGGCGGCCTGCGCCCAGCTGTATCTCGCCCTCGTCCGGTTCTAATTCTCCGGTGAGCATACGGAACAGCGTGGTCTTGCCTGCGCCGTTTTTGCCCAGCAGCCCCACGCGTTCGCCGCTGTCCACCTGAAAGCTCAGGCCGTTCAGTATTTTCTTTTCCAAATCGAAGGACTTTACCAGCCCTGTCACGCGAATATCGACCATTTACAGCTTCTCTAATTCCTTTACGATGCTCTCAAAGTGCATGGCGTGGGACGCTTTCACCATTACAGCGGTATCTCCCACGAAAAGATCGGGCAGCGCGGGCAGCGCGGACGCCGTATCGGGAAACCACAGGGCGGAGGGATCGGTCTCCCGCAGTGCCCGCATCTTCTCCCCCACGGCCACCACCGCGTCCAGCTTCAGCTCACGGGCCAGCGCTCCCACGTCGCGGTGGGCCTGCTCCGTCAGCTCACCCAGCTCGCCCATGTCGCCCACCACAGCCACCTTGCGGCGGTGGCGGCTCTTGGCCAGCATACGCAGCGCCTCGGCCATGGCCTGAGGGTTGGCGTTGTAGCAGTCATCGATGATGAGCCGCTGTCCATCCATGGGGATCAGGTGCATGCGGCTGCCCACCGGTACATAGTCCGCCGCGCCGGCGGTGATCTCCTCCGCCGTCAGGCCCAGGTATTCACCGATGGCGGCGGCCATGGCCAGCGGGTAGATCATGTACGCGCCGGGAGAGGGCGTCTTCAGCCGGTAGGACGCTTTTGCCGTGGTCACGGTGCAGGCCACGCCCTCCAGTCCCTGGTCGTTCACCTCCGTCACCCGCACGTCACAGCCCTCGCCTGTGCCGCAGCGCAGGATGCGCTGTGGCAGCGCGATGGTGTTCAGCAGCGGATCGTCGCCGTTGAGGACGGCGACGCCATCCGGGGCAAGGTTTTCAAATATCTCACACTTGGCCCGCAGGATGCCCTGCCGGGTGTTGCCCAAATTCTCGATGTGGGCGTCGCCTACGTTGGTGATGACGGCGATGTCGGGCCGCACCATCTCACCCAGATACCGTATCTCGCCGAAATGGTTCATGCCCGTCTCGATGACCGCCGCCTGATGCTCCGGGGCAAGCTCCAGCAGCGTCAGGGGCGTGCCGATGTCGTTATTGAAGTTGGCCTGGGTCTTGAGGGTGCAGAAGCGCCGCCCCAGCACACAGGCGATCATCTCCTTGGTGGTGGTCTTTCCCGCAGAGCCGGTGACCTGCACCACCGGCAGGGCAAACCTGCCGCGATACCAAAGGGCCAGCGCCTTCAGCGCCAAACGGGTGTCCGACACCTGAATGTAAAACTTCCCCGGCAGCAGTGCGTCCGGTGTCCGGGCCGTCAGGCAGCCCGCCGCGCCGGATTCCAGCGCCTTGCCGATGTAAGCGTGGCCATCGAACCGCTCCCCTACCAGCGGCACGAACAGTGCGCCCTCCGGAATGCTGCGGCTGTCGGTGGACACCCGGGTGACGGAAACATCGCTGCTTTGCAGCAGCGTGCCGCCCACGGCATCACATATCTCCCGTACCGTGCAGGGTGTCATGCGCGTTCCGCCTTTCTGGCCGCCAGGGACAGCTCCACGATCCTTTCGCACAGGTCAGCGTAGCTCAGGCCCACCTGGGCCGCCTCCTGGGGCACAAGGCTGGTGGGGGTCATGCCCGGCAGGGTGTTGATCTCCAGACACCAGGCCAGACCGTTCTCATCCAGAATGAAGTCCGCCCGGGAATAGACGGACAGCCCCAGCGCCCGGTGCAGCTTCAGGGCAAACTCGCCCACCTGCCTCCACTCGTCATCGGTGATGGGCGCGGGGCACAGCTCCACCGCGCCGTCCTTCTGATACTTGCTGACGTAGTCGAAATACGCGCCCTTGGGGATGATCTCCACGGCGGGCAGATACGTATCACCCAGTACGGCGACCTGGATCTCCCGGCCCTTGATCTTCTTCTCCACCACCACATGGTCGCCGTAGCGCAGCAGACTCCGCAGCGCCTTTTCCAGCTCCTCCCTGGTATCCGGCAGTTCCACGCCGATGGAGCTGCCGCCGTTGACGATCTTCACGGCGCAGGGCACTTCCAGCTCCTCCACCAGGTGGGGGATGTCCGCCTCGGTATAGTGTACATCCCGCCAGGGCGCGGTGCGCACGCCGGCAGTGTCCATGATCTGCTTCGTCACGGCCTTGTCCATGGCCATGCCGCTGCCCAGGTAGCCTGACCCGGTATATGGCACGCCCAGCAGATCCAGCGTGGCCTGGATGCGGCCATCCTCGCCGCAGGCACCGTGGAGTGCCAGGAAAACGATGTCCGCCATGCGGCACACCGTCAGCACGTCCTTGCCCAGCATACTGGGGCTCTGGTCTATACGGCTGCGGCGCACCGCCTCCAGATCCGGCTCTGTACTCTCCACACGGCTGCTGCCGCACAGGCCGTCCGGCGCGTCAAAGATGTCCTCCAGCCGGCCGTGGTACTGCTCCAGGCCCAAAAACATATCCACCAGAATGGCCTGATGTCCCCGCTCCCGCAGCGCCCTGCACACGCCCGTGCCGCTGGTCAGCGCCACCTGGCGCTCCGTGGACAATCCCCCGGCCAATACGACGATCTTCATATTGCGTCCCTCGCTTTCAGGCGTTTTGGGCGGAAACAGCCCTATGCGCCCATGTTTGATGTTTGATAGTTCATTATAGCATAGGCGCGGCGGGAATACAACCAAAAAGCGGCGGCGCTTCCGAGGAAGCGCCGTTTCCCTATCGCAGCCAGTCCGGCTCGGCCCGGCCATGGACGCCGGACACCAGCCCCATCAGGGCGAAGGTCATGACGATGGACGAGCCGCCGTAGCTGATAAACGGCAGCGTCAGGCCGATGACCGGCATGACGAACAAACACATGCCCACGTTGACGATGACCTGAAAGATGATAACGCTGGCCACGCCGATGCACACATAGCCCTCCAGCCGGGTCTTGGCTCGCCGGGCCACATAGACACACCGCACCACGATGGCCGTCAGCAGCGTCAGCGTCAGCACACAGCCCACCATGCCCAGTTCTTCACCGATGACGGAAAAAATAAAGTCCGTGTGCCGGTTGGGCAGACTGGCGGCCAGCTCGCTCTGGCTCTGTACACCGCGTAGATAACCCTGCCCGAATATCTTGCCGCCGCCCAGCGCCAGCAGGCTTCGCGTCTGCTGCCAGCCGGTGTCCAGCGGGTCATAGCTGTGGTCAAACAGGATGATGAACCGCTTTTTCATGTAGGTGTTCATCAGGTTCAGATCCCACATGGCATAGAACAGCAGCGCCGCCGCGCCGCCGCCGATGATGAACCACCACAGCGCCACGCCCGCCACAAAGCACATACACGCGAATATGAACAGGAACACCAGCGCGCTGCCCATGTCGGCGGAGATCTTATAATACGTCAAAAACAGCACGCCGAAATGGAGTGCCAGCATGACCATTGAGCCGACAGACTTCAGGTCACGGTGCTCCTTCAGCCACGCCAGCTGCTTGGCCAGCACGATGATAAACGTAACCTTGACGATTTCCGCTGGCTGCACCTTGACGGGCAGGAACGGGAACTCCAGCCACGCCCTGTTGCCCGTGCCGCCCTCGATGCCCAGCGGGGTGGCCAGCAGCAGGACAAAGCCGAACCCCAGCAGGAATATCCACTTCCAGTATTTCACCAGCTCGTTCAGGTCGATCTGCGACATGAGCAGATACAGCACTACGCCGATGACCAGCGACGCCGCCTGCACCAGCACCAGACGACTGGTGTGCATATAGCGGGTAGCGCTGTAGATCATCAGGATGCCAAACAGCGAGGTGGCGCTGCACAGTGCCAGCAGCACCAGATCCGCCTGGCGGGCCACATCGGAAAACAGATCGCGTATACGGCGCAGCACGGCAGCACCTCCCCTCACAAATATCAACTAAGTTTACCACATTAACTTTTCCGTGTAAACCGCCGTTTCGCTCTTTTCTTTTTTTTGCCTCTGTGCTATAATGAGTCGATTTCAGGTAAAGGGGGTGCTGTCCTGTGGAATATCTGTCCCACAGTCCTGAGGAAACAGAGCGTATCGGCGAGATGCTGGGCAGACAGCTCCACAGCGGTACGGTGCTGGCCCTGCGGGGCGGCCTGGGCATGGGCAAGACCGCCTTTACCCGGGGGTTGGCCCGGGGACTGGGCTGCACAGGCCGTGTTACCAGCCCCACCTTCACCATCGTCAACGAGTACGATGGGACAACGCCCCTGTTCCACTTCGATATGTATCGGCTGGACAGCGAGGACGACCTGTTTGACATCGGCTGGGACGACTATCTGGCCCGGGGCGGCGTGTGCGCTGTGGAGTGGTCGGAGCGCATCGACAGTGCCCTGCCGCCGGACGCCCTCACCGTGTCCATTGCCCGGGGTGAGAACGATAATGACCGCATCATCACCGTGACAGGAGGGCCGGCGCTGTGAAAATACTGGCATTGGAAACTTCCGCCAAAAGCGTCTCCGCTGCCGTAGCGGAGGACGGCGTGATCCTGGCCGCCGCCTATCAGAACAACGGCCTGACTCATAGCCGCACGCTGATGCCGCTGGTGGACAGCATGCTGTGCAATGCGTCGCTGACGCTGGATGACATAGACCTGATCGCCGTGGCCCACGGGCCGGGCAGCTTTACCGGCCTGCGCATCGGCGTGTCCGCGGCCAAGGGATTGGCCTGGGCCAAGGGCCTTCCCTGCTGCGGTGTGTCCACCCTGGAGGCCATGGCCCGGGGCGTATCCGATTTTGACGGGCTGATCGTCTGCGCCATGGACGCGCGGCGGCAGCAGATCTACCACGCCCTGTTCCGCAGTGAGAATGGCCAGCTGACCCGCCTTTGCGATGACTGTGCTATTGGTCTGGAGGAGCTGGTCGATCATCTGCGCAGACTGCCCCAGCCAAAGCTGGTGGTGGGCGACGGTGCACAGCTCTGCTATGACCACCTCACCGCCGCCGGCATATCCTGCCGTCTGGCTTCCCCCGATCACCGCTTTCAGAACGCCGCCGGCGCGGCACTGGCGGCGGCGGATATGGCCCGGACAGGTCATACCTGCACCGCACAGGAGCTGCAGCCCGTCTATCTGCGGCTAAGCCAGGCGGAGAGGGAACGGCTGGCCAAAGGGCTGAGTCTTACGGAATAGTGTACCCTTAGAATTTTATATACACGGAGGAGAACATCATGTTTAGCGAGAAAGTTCATATCATGGATCATCCCCTGGTGGCCCACAAGCTGACCATCATGCGGGACAAGAACACCAGCGTCAAGGATTTCCGTGAGCTGGTATCCGAGATCGGTATGCTCATCACCTACGAGGCCACCCGCGATCTGCCCCTGACCACCAAGCACATCGAGACCCCGATCTGTGGGATGGACGCGCCCACTCTGGCGGGCCGCAAATTCGTGGTCGTCCCCATCCTCCGTGCAGGTCTGGGCCTGGTGGACGGCGTACTGCGGATGGTTCCCTCCGCCCGCGTGGGCCACATCGGTATGTACCGCGACGAGGAGACCCTTGAGCCCCATCCCTACTTCTGCAAAATGCCCAAGGATGTGGCCGAGCGTGACGTGCTGATCGTTGATCCCATGCTGGCCACCGGTGGCAGCGCCGCCGAAGCCATCGGTGAGATGAAGAATCGCGGCTGCAAGCACATCAAGCTGATGGTGCTGGTTGCCGCTCCCGAGGGCATCGAGCACATCCAGAAGCTCTATCCCGATGTGGACATCTATGCTGGTGCGCTGGATGACCACCTGAACGAGCACGGCTACATCGTCCCCGGTCTGGGTGACGCCGGCGACCGTATTTTCGGCACAAAGTAACGCATCCCCTCCGTATCATGGTCAAGCGACCGCGGCGTGCGCCGCGGCCGCTTTTTTACACAGGCTTGTTATCCGGCAGGAACTGCGGTATAATACCATAGAATGAAACCATCGCAGAGAAAGGAACGTCCTATGAAACGACACCCCAAGACACCGCCCACCGGCCAGCAGCTGAAGGCCGTCATCAAGCGCCAGCCCGCCGTGTTCACCGTGTATATGGTGCTGCGGCTCATCGTACTGGCCACGCTGGTATCCTCCATCCTCCGGGGTGAATACGAGAGCGCGTTCATCTGCCTGCTGGTACTGGCGCTGTTCATGCTGCCCTTTTTCATCCAGCAGAACTTCGGCATCGAGCTGCCGTCCACATTAGAGATTATCATCCTGTTGTTCATCTTCGCGGCGGAGATACTGGGTGAGCTGAAATGCTACTTTATCACGTTCTCCCATTGGGACTCCATGCTGCACACCACCACCGGCTTTCTCTGCGCCGCCACCGGCTTCGCCCTCATCGACATTCTAAACCGCAACAGCCGTATCAAGTTCCAGCTGTCGCCCATCTACGTGGCGCTGACGGCGTTCTGCTTCTCCATGACCGTAGGCGTGCTGTGGGAGTTCTTCGAGTTCGGCATGGACCGGCTTTTCCTTATGGATATGCAGAAGGACACCGTGGTGCAGTCCATCACCTCCGTCATGTTAGACCCCACCAACAGCAACGTCCCTGTCACCATCGACGGCATCACCTCTGTCGCCGTCAACGGGCAGGAGCTGGGCTTTGACGGGTATTTGGACATCGGGCTGTACGACACCATGAAGGACCTGTTCGTGAACTTTGTCGGCGCGGTGGTGTTCAGCACCATCGGATACTTCTATATCAAGCGCCGGGGTCAGGGGAAACTGGCCAAAGCCTTTATCCCCACCATCACGGAGAAGGAGGCGGAGACTCCCTCCCTGCCGGAAAATCCGCCGGAGGATTCGTCGGAGAGTGAATAAATCGACAGGAAATGTCCGCCCTTTTGAGGCGGGCATTTCTTATGCGCACCGACCTGTCAATGTAACGCGGTCAGAAACGTGTTAGAAAAACGGACGCTTTCCCCTCGCAGGAAAAAAAGAAAAACCTTGAAACCGCTGTGGTTTCAAGGTTTTCTTTGGTGGAGATAAGCGGGATCGAACCGCTGACCTCTTGAATGCCATTCAAGCGCTCTCCCAGCTGAGCTATACCCCCATATTCCGTTATGTCAGCACCGCCGACTTGCTTAATATAGCAGATGTCGAGGGAAATGTCAACCCCTTATTTTGCATTTTTTGGATTTTGCAGGCAGCTTATCGGAAAAGTCCGAACGGACTTTTCCGACAAGCCGAGAGGAGGCCGGGACACCGGCCTCCTCCTATTTGCAGCATTACACCTTCAGCTTATCCTTTTTAACCTCGTTCAGGCTGGCCACCACCATACCCGTCAGTGCAAACAAAGCGATAACGTTGGGCAGCACGATGAGGTTGTTGAACATATCCGTCACTTCCCACACAAAATCGCTGCCGGACACCGTGCCCAGGAAGATGAACACCAGGGCGATGACGGTGTAGATCGCGCTGCACAGCTTGCTGTTCTTTTTGCCGAACAGGTAGTTGGCGTTGATCTTGCCGAACAGATTCCAGCTGAGGATGGTGGAGAACGCGAAGAACAACAGGCAGATGGCCACGAACTTCGCGCCCAGGCTGGCGCCGAACACAGAGCCGAAGGCGGTCTGGGCCAGGGTGGTCTTACCGATGCCGTCGGGGATAACGCCGGTGGCCAGAGGGCCGTCCTTGGTATACATCGTGCAGATAATGACCAGCGCGTTGAGGGTCAGCACCACGAAGGTGTCGATGAACACACCGATCATGGCCACCACGCCCTGATCGTGGGCGTGAGCCACGTTGGCCTGTGCGTGGGCGTGGGGCGTAGAGCCCATACCGGCCTCATTGGAGAACAGGCCGCGCTTTGCGCCTTGGCTGATGGCGGTCTTGAGTGCGTAGCCGAAGCCGCCGCCGATGATGGCCTGAGGCTGGAATGCATACTTGAAGATCATGCCGAACGTGGCAGGAACGTATTTAATACGGGCGCAGAGGATCACCAGGCCGCCCAGCAGGAAGATACCGGCCATGATGGGGACGAGCTTCTCGGTAACGGCAGCCAGCCGCTGCACGCCGCCCAGGAAGATGATGGCGCAGATGATAACGAGAATGATACCCATGACCCAGGAGGGCACGCCGAAGGCCGTCTCCATGGTCGAGCCGATGGAGTTGGACTGCACCATGCAGCCCATGAAGCCCAGGGCCAGAATGATGGCCACGGCGAAGAAGCCGGCCAGGAACTTGCCGAAGCCGCCCTTGAACGCGGTGGTGATGTAGTACACCGGGCCGCCCTTGATGTTGCCGTCCGGCTCAACGATACGGGTCTTTTGTGCCAGCGTGGCCTCGGCGTAGATGGTGGCCATGCCGAAGAAGGCGATGATCCACATCCAGAAGATCGCGCCGGGGCCGCCGGTGAGGATCGCGCCGGACGCGCCCACGATGTTGCCCGTGCCCACCTGGGCGGCGATGGCCGTGGCCAGTGCCT
>OHBE01002800.1_pt1 | contig 12135 bp, 10 predicted proteins | sample 1577231 | NCBI WGS metagenome assembly OHBE01 (sample SAMEA3541506, study PRJEB24748) | human gut metagenome | biome: human gut; feature: human-associated habitat; material: faeces | place: China | collected 2012
CCGTCTTTCCCCCCAGCATAGCCAATGGTTTCGCAGGGAAACGGGTGGATGCGTAGCGGGCAGGTATTATTCCCAGAAATTTCATATCTGATTGTATTTTAATTCTTCTAATCCTTTCACAACATACTCTCTTTTCAGGTCTTCCGGCTTCAACACCCGGTCATCGAAAGAGAGCAAATCAATATCCAGACTGATTTTTTCTTCCTTCTTATCCTCCGGACGACGCCCGGCGGACTGCTCGATAGCTTTCAGCTCCTTGCGCACTCTTTCCTCCTCCGCTTCCGAGAAGAACATCGCCACCTGATTGGAGAACAATGCCGGACTTCTGAAAAACAAAGGGCGTGTCTCCTGTTCAGACGTAAAGCGGATGGTAGGAAACAAATCCACCAGTCTCCTGCGAGCCAGAAGAAGATTCTCTTTCCGGTTGTAGTTACTTCCGATACAAATGATACATTTATGCACGATGAGAGGTTTAATTAAACAAATCGTCCAGTCCCGTTTCTTCGAAGACTTCTCCGTCCGGTGTTTCCGAACCGGCACAAGGGTCAAAACCTTCGGGCAGTTTAAACGTTTCCGTCTGGCTGTATCCCAAAGTCGGGTCATCGTAGACTTTCTTCATATAAGTTGCCCAGATAGGCAATGCGGCAGCGGCTCCCTGTCCATAAGTCATTGTACCAAAGTGGATGTCACGTTCATCACCTCCTACCCAGCAACCGGACACCAATGATGGAGTAAAGCCCATAAACCAGCTATCCGAGTTATCATTGGTCGTACCTGTTTTACCGCCCATATCGGCCGTAATTCCGTAACGGCGAACACGTCCGCCTGTTCCTTCATTGATAACGGAACGAAGCATTACCAACATCTTGTATGCGCTCGAAACACTGATAACTTCTTCCATCTGCGGTGCAAACGTAGAAAGCACATTGCCGTCACTATCTTCAATGCGGGTGACGAATAACGGAGCTACCCGAATCCCCTTATTGGCAAAAGCTGTATATGCGCTTACCATTTCACCGACAGAAATTTCGCAGGGACCCAAACAAAGTGAAACAACAGGGTCGATCGCCTTGTTTCGTACACCAAAACTATGAATCAGCCTTACAAGGTTATAAGGATTCAGTTTACCCATCAGGTAAGCCGAAATCCAGTTATCCGAATTGGCCAGTCCCCATTTCAGAGTCACCATTTCACCATAACGTTTATTATTGGCGTTTCGGGGAGTCCATGCCTCTCCTGTTTCGGTAATCAGCGTTTGTTCTACATGACGCACCTGATCACAAGGTGAAAATCCGTTCTCCATCGCCAGTGTATACAGATACGGCTTGATAGTAGAACCTACCTGACGGCGTCCCACCATTGCCATGTCATATTGGAAATATGTATAATTCGGTCCTCCAACATACGCCTTCACATATCCGGTCATCGGGTCCATCGACATGAATCCTGTACGCAGGAAGTGTTTGTAATAGCGAATAGAGTCCATCGGAGTCATAATCGTATCCTTCTCACCTGCCCAGGTGAAAACAGACATTTCCTGAGGAGTATCGAATGCTTTGCGAATCTCCTGTTCAGAAGCACCCGCCGACTTCATTACATTATAACGTTCGGTTTGTTTCATGGCTCTGGTCAGCAATTCTTCCACCCGCGCCTGCGGCAATGCCCTTGCATACGGAGCGTTCTTACTTCCTTGTTTTTCTTTAAAGAACAGAGGTTGCAAGAAGTCGCCTAAATGTTCTTTGATAGCATCCTCAGCGTATTGCTGCATATGCGAATTGATGGTGGTATAAATCTTCAGGCCATCCGTATAGATATTATAATTCGATCCGTCTTTCTTTTTATTTTTGGCGCACCAGCCGTACAACGGATTTGTTTCCCATGAAAGTGAATCTTCATAATACTTCTGCATCTGCCAGCCGCGGTACTCGCTCTTAACCGGTTTCTTGGCGGTCATCACACCACGAAGATATTCGCGGAAATAGGTTGCCAGACCTTCTTTGTGGTCTACACGGGTATATGCCAGTTTCAGCGGAAGTGCCTGCAGAGAATCACACTCCGCATCCGAGATGTAGCCGGCTTTTTCCATCTGACGCAGTACGACATTACGACGTCCCAGCGCATTCTCACGGATTTTCGGATTTCTGGATACCGGATTATAACGGGACGGATTCTGACACATTCCCACCAGCATCGCTGCCTGCTCTATTTTCAAATCTTTGGGTTCACAGCCGAAATAAGTAGATGCGGCTGTCTTTATACCTACAGCATTATTCAGGAAGTCGAACTTATTAAGATACATTGTCAGAATCTCTTCTTTCGTATAGTAACGTTCCAGTTTTACGGCAATCACCCATTCGATCGGTTTCTGCAACAGACGCTGCATAGTATTGCTTGCCACCTTTTCCGTAAACAACTGTTTTGCCAGCTGTTGTGAGATCGTACTACCTCCACCCGCACTTTTCTGCAACAATAATCCACGCTTGACGATAGCACGAAAAAGTGCCTTCGCATCAATACCGGAATGTTCGGCAAAGCGAACATCCTCCGTCGCAATCAGCGCATGAATGATATTGGGAGAAAGATCGGCATAGCTGCTGTACACACGATTGTTTTTTTCCATCGAGAATGTACCCAGTACTTTCCCGTCTTCCGAGAAAACCTCGGTAGCAAATTTATAATTGGGGTTTTCCAGTTCTTCCACAGGAGGCATATAGCCAATCCAGCCTTTAGAGATAGACACAAAAACTACTACGATAGCTATTAAAGCAACTGCCAACAATACCCAAAGAACGTTTATTATTTTTCGAATCATGTTTCTTCTAGCTTAAAAAAGATGCTTATAATTAAGCCGCAAAGGTAGATAAAATATAGCATACAGCAAACGAGTTTTTGATTTATTTGATATTTTAAAACCAACCGAAAAACGAATAAAAAGAGAAAAAAAGTTTGTATTTTACATTTTCTTCGTACCTTTACACTCCGGTAAAACAAGTTCTATCCACATAAAAGATAACAAAATGGAAAACAGAAGTTTAGTAACCATTGCCGAACATTCTAAAGAAAAAATCCTCTACATGCTCGAAATGGCGAAGCAGTTTGAAATGAACCCCAACCGCCGGTTATTGCAAGGAAAGGTAGTAGCAACCCTGTTCTTCGAACCTTCTACCCGCACCCGCCTGAGTTTTGAAACAGCCGCCAATCGTCTAGGAGCACGTGTGATCGGATTCTCCGACCCCAAAGCTACCAGCTCGTCAAAGGGGGAAACACTAAAAGACACGATTATGATGGTGAGCAATTATGCAGATATTATCGTCATGCGTCACTATCTGGAAGGAGCTGCCCGCTATGCAAGTGAAGTCGCTCCTGTGCCCATTGTCAATGCCGGAGACGGAGCGAACCAACATCCGTCACAGACAATGCTCGATCTATACTCTATCTACAAAACGCAAGGCACGCTGGAAAACCTGAATATTTTCCTGGTAGGTGACTTGAAATACGGGCGTACCGTGCACTCCCTGTTAATGGCAATGCGGCACTTCAACCCCACTTTCCACTTCATCGCTCCCGATGAACTGAAAATGCCGGAAGAATACAAACTCTATTGTAAAACGCACCAGATAAAATATGTGGAACACACGGATTTCAGCGAAGAAATCATTGCAGATGCAGATATCCTGTATATGACCCGTGTGCAACGTGAACGCTTCACCGACTTAATGGAATATGAACGGGTGAAAAACGTTTATATCCTGCGCAACAAGATGTTGGAAAATACTCGCCCGAACCTGCGCATTCTGCATCCGCTACCCCGTGTCAACGAGATTGCATACGATGTGGACGATAACCCGAAGGCATATTATTTCCAACAGGCACAAAATGGTCTGTATGCCCGTGAAGCCATTCTTTGCGACGTATTAGGTATCACATTAGAGGACGTTAAAAACGATATTTTATTATGAGCGAAAATAAACAAGCATTGCAAGTAGCCGCCCTGAAAAACGGGACAGTGATTGACCATATCCCTTCTGAAAAGCTCTTTACCGTAGTGCAACTGCTCGGCGTGGAGCAAATGACAAGCAATATCACTATCGGTTTCAACCTCGACAGCAAGAAGTTGGGAAAGAAGGGGATTATCAAGATCGCGGACAAGTTTTTCTGCGATGAAGAAATCAACCGTATTTCGGTTGTGGCTCCGAATGTGAAACTGAACATTATCCGCGACTACGAGGTAGTGGAAAAGAAAGAAGTAAGAATGCCGGATGAACTTCGCGGAATCGTGAAATGCGCGAACCCGAAATGTATCACGAACAATGAGCCAATGGCTACGTTATTCCATGTGACGGACAAGGATAATTGCATCGTAAAATGCCATTATTGCGAGAAGGAACAGAAACGTGAGGAAATCACCATTCTTTAATTTTCATTTTTCCAATAAAGAAGTGAAACAGGACTGGAAACCAGGAACGATGATTTATCCGCTGCCGGCTGTGCTGGTCAGTTGCGGAAAAGAAGAAAGTGAATATAATATTATCACTGTAGCATGGACGGGTACGATTTGCACAAACCCGCCCATGTGCTATATATCCGTACGCCCGGAACGACATTCTTATGAGATTATCAAGCGGAATATGGAGTTTGTCATTAATCTGACGACAAAAGACATGGCTTTCGCCACCGACTGGTGCGGAGTTCGTTCAGGACGCGATTATCATAAGTTTGACGAGATGAAGCTAACCCCGGGGCAGTGCACCGTAGTCAGTGCGCCTTTGATTGAGGAATCTCCCCTCTGCATCGAATGCCGCGTAAAAGAGATCGTATCTCTCGGTTCGCATGATATGTTTATAGCAGATGTAGTAAATGTACGTGCCGACGACCGGAATCTGAATCCTGAGACTGGGAAGCTCGAACTGGCGGAAGCTAATCCTCTGGTATATGTTCATGGAGGATACTATGGTCTGGGAGAAAAAATCGGAAAATTCGGTTGGAGTGTTGAAAAGAAAAAATCATAAAGACAAAGGATTGTATAACCATGAATATGCTGCGTAAAATACTATTTTTCGGTTTGATGACGGTAGCCGGTACGGTTTTCGGGCAGAATCGCAATACCGCAGACAAGGTGGACCGTCCCAATACGAAGAAAATAAACTTCGGTGTCAGGGCAGGGTTCAATTCCTCCATGTTTATGGTTTCCGAGTTGAAAATCAAAGATGTGACTATCGACGAGGTGCAGAATAATTATAAAATCGGCTATTTCGGTGCTCTCTTCATGCGTATCAATATGAAGAAACATTATATCCAACCGGAAGTGTCATACAATGTAACCAAATGCGAGATTACATTCGATAAACTCGGCTCTCAACATCCGGCTATCGAGCCGGATTATGCTTCGGTTCAATCTGTATTGCACAGTATTGACTTTCCCGTTCTGTATGGCTATAACGTAGTGAAGAAAGGTCCTTACGGAATGTCTATCTTTGCCGGTCCCAAGCTCCGTTATTTATGGGGAAAGAAGAACGAAATAACTTTCAGCAATTTCGACCAGAAAGGTATCCATGAGAAACTCTATCCGTTTAATATAAGTGCAGTGATTGGCGTGGGAGTCAATATTTCCCGTATTTTCTTTGATTTCCGCTACGAGCAGGGAATTGGAAATATCTCCAAGTCTATTACCTATGACAATATCAACTCGGACGGCAGCACAGGAATCAGCCGGATTATATTCGACCGCCGCGACAGCGCCTTGAGTTTTTCGCTCGGTTTTATCTTCTGACCATTTTCTACCAAATTCCATTTTTGACTAACATTTTTCTTGTACTTCCTTCTTTTTTTATTTATTTTCATTAACTTTGTACGCTTAAAATAAGGTATCTCGAATTAGAAATTTAATCTTATTATAAAAGAATGAAAAGAGACGACTTAATTTTCGACATCATCGAAAAAGAGCACCAACGTCAGCTGAAAGGTATCGAGCTGATTGCATCTGAAAACTTTGTGAGTGACCAGGTAATGCAGGCAATGGGTTCTTGCCTGACTAACAAGTACGCAGAAGGTTATCCGGGCAAACGTTACTACGGAGGTTGTGAAGTAGTTGACCAAAGCGAACAAATCGCTATCGACCGCCTGAAAGAAATCTTCGGAGCCGAATGGGCAAACGTACAGCCGCATTCCGGAGCACAGGCTAACGCAGCCGTTTTTCTGGCTGTCCTGAATCCGGGCGACAAATTCATGGGATTGAATCTTGCACATGGCGGGCACCTTTCTCATGGTTCATTAGTAAATACTTCCGGTATTATCTATACTCCCTGCGAATATAATCTGAATAAGGAAACAGGACGCGTTGACTACGACCAAATGGAAGAAGTCGCTCTACGCGAAAAACCGAAAATGATCATTGGCGGCGGTTCCGCTTACTCTCGTGAATGGGACTACAAGCGTATGCGTGAAATCGCAGACAAAGTAGGTGCTATCCTGATGATCGACATGGCTCACCCTGCCGGTCTGATTGCTGCCGGAGTACTGGAAAACCCGGTTAAATATGCACATATCGTCACTTCTACTACACATAAAACACTTCGCGGGCCTCGTGGTGGTGTCATCATGATGGGCAAAGATTTCCCTAATCCTTGGGGAAAGAAAACTCCGAAGGGTGAAATCAAAATGATGTCTCAACTGCTGGATTCAGCTGTTTTCCCGGGTATCCAAGGCGGACCGCTGGAACACGTGATTGCTGCCAAAGCTGTGGCTTTCGGCGAAATCCTGCAACCTGAATTCAAGGAATATGCAAAACAAGTACAAAAGAATGCTGCCGTACTTGCACAGGCATTGATTGACCGTGGTTTTACGATCGTTTCCGGTGGCACTGACAATCACTCTATGCTGGTTGACTTGCGTAGCAAATACCCTGATTTGACAGGTAAAGTGGCAGAGAAAGCATTGGTTTCTGCTGATATTACCGTTAATAAGAATATGGTTCCGTTCGACAGCCGTTCGGCTTTCCAGACTTCCGGTATTCGTCTGGGGACTCCAGCTATTACAACTCGTGGTGCTAAGGAAGATCTGATGCTTGAAATCGCAGAAATGATTGAGACTGTGTTATCCAACGTAGACAATGAAGAGGTTATCGCACAAGTTCGTGCACGTGTCAATGAGACAATGAAGAAATATCCTCTTTTTGCTTATTAAGAGGCATACTTTATTTTAGGTCTGATATTCGGATTATCGGATACTGTAATTTATCAGGTCTGTTCTTTTCAAAAAGGACAGACCTCTTTTTGTATTTATTAACTTTGCTATCCGAACTATCTGTCAGGATTTTCGTTTTTCTTATTACAAAAAAAAGATATGGAATATCTCTTCAACAAAAACGAATTCAATCGTACGGTACGCCGGAAGAGATATAAAAAGGTGTACCGGACTCTATATACAAGCATCCCCGTCTTTCCCTATTGGTTTATAAGGAAAGACGGGGATTTACTCATTGAAGCAGGGATTCCTGCGGTCCGATTGTTTTTTAGCTCAAACCTTCTATTTCTCCATCCACAATATCAATGTGCAACGCCTGCGGTTCTTTAGGAAGTCCCGGCATGCGGAGAATTTCTCCGGCTATCGCAACAATCATTTCAGCTCCGTTATTAATGACTATATCTTTGATATGGAACTCGAAATTATTCACTGCACCATAAATCTTAGGATCGGCAGAGAAAGAATATTGTGTTTTTGCAATACAAACCGGATAATGGGTAATTCCCATTTTCTCAATCAGTTTGATGCGGTTACGGGCAATGCTGCTGTATGTGATAACGCTTGCTCCATAAATATTGGTAGCTACCTTTTCAATCTTCTGCTGTATGCTGTCTTCTTCTTTATACGTATAACGCAAAGGTTCGGACGGATTATTTTCTATCGTATCGACTACGAGGCGGGCCATATCTACCGCTCCATCACCACCGTCGCTGAACGCATTATTGATGGCGTAACCTACCCCCAACTGTTCGCAGTGCTCGCGCAGCATTTCCATTTCCTCGTCCGTGTCGGTGGCAAACTTATTGAAAGCAACCACTACCGTCTGTCCGAAGGAGCGAAGATTACGAATATGTTTATCCAGATTGCGCAATCCTTCTTTCAGTCCTTCCATGTTCGGTTCCTTGATGCGGTCGAGACTGACACCACCGTGCATCTTCAGTCCTTGCGCCGTAGCGACAATCACAGTCAGTTTGGGCTGGAGTCCGCTTTTGCGGCATTTGATGTTATAGAACTTTTCAGCACCGAGGTCTGCGCCGAATCCGGCTTCCGTGATCACATAGTCACCGAATGACATTGCCAGTTTGGTGGCAAGAATAGAGTTACAGCCATGAGCGATATTGGCAAACGGTCCGCCGTGTACGAAAGCGGCGGTACCTTCGGTCGTCTGCACCAGATTCGGATGGATGGCGTCTTTCAGCAATACCGTGATAGCTCCCGCCACTCCGAGATCTTTCACCGTAAAAGGCTGGTCATCATATGTAAAACCAAGCAGAATATTTTCAATGCGGCGGCGCAAGTCTTCCACATCTTTGGAAAGGCAGAGAATGGCCATAATTTCCGAAGCCGGAGTAATATCGAAGCCTGACTCCTGCGTGATGCCGTTCGACTTGGGTCCGAGTCCGACTACGATGCTGCGCAACGAACGGTCGTTCACGTCGAGCACCCGACGCCAGAGAATTTCTTTCAATCCGAAACCTTTCGCCTGATTCTGATAAAGATAATTATCAAGCAAAGCGGAAATCATGTTATGCGCAGAAGTGATAGCATGAAAGTCTCCGGTGAAATGAAGATTAATCTTTTCCATGGGGAGCACTTGGGCATATCCTCCTCCGGCCGCACCGCCTTTCATACCGAAACAGGGTCCGAGAGAGGGTTCACGTAAAGCAACGATAGCTTTCTTTCCAATTTTATTGAGTCCCAAAGCGAGACCGATAGATACAGTGGTTTTGCCGATACCCGCTTTTGTTGCTGTAATGGCAGTTACCAGGATGAGGTTACTTTTCTTCACCTTCTCCTCATCAATCAGTTGTTCGGGAATCTTTGCGATGTAGCGACCATAATTTTCTACTTCTTCACGAGGGATTCCGATACTTTCGGCAACTTGCTTTATCTTCTTCAATTCAATGCTGCGAGCAATTTCTATGTCTGATTTCATACAGGATATGATTAGTTTTATTTTGAAAGTGCAAAAGTAACAAATCTACGTGAAGCAACAAACTCTTTGCGTACAATAACTGTTGTTATTGGCATAACCTAAAACAACAACTTAATTATGGAATGGATTATCAATCAACTAAGGGTACACCCTGAACTTGCTATCTTCCTCACACTTTTCGCGGGATTCTGGCTGGGAAGACTGAAAATAGGGAAATTCTCTTTAGGTACAGTGACCAGCGTCCTTCTGGTAGGAGTATTGGTAGGACAATTGAACATTACAGTAGACGGTCCGTTAAAGGCCGTATTTTTTCTACTCTTTTTGTTTGCCGTTGGCTACAAGGTAGGTCCGCAATTCTTTCGCGGACTGAAAAAAGACGGACTGCCACAGGTGGGGTTCGCCGTATTGATGTGTATCGTCAGTCTGGTAGCACCATGGATACTTGCCAAGATTATGGGATATCATATCGGAGAGGCTGTCGGATTGCTGGCAGGCTCACAAACGATATCTGCCGTTATCGGCGTGGCAAGCGATACGATCAACCAGTTGGGCATCAGCGAAGCACAGAAGGCAACATATATTAATGCTATTCCTGTGTCTTATGCCGTCACTTATATTTTCGGTACAGCTGGTTCTGCCTGGATTCTGGCTTCTCTCGGTCCGAAGCTTCTCGGCGGATTGGATAAAGTAAAAGCTGATTGTAAAGAACTGGAATCTAAAATGGGGACTTCAGAAATGGATGAACCCGGATTCTCCCCTGCCCTTCGTCCGGTAGTGTTCCGTGCGTATAAGATCACAAATAAATGGTTTGGCAAAGGAAAAAAGGTGAGTGAACTGGAAAAGTATCTATCCGAACAGGAGAAGCTGTTATTTGTAGAACGAGTCCGGCAACGGGGAGTTGTAAAAGAGGTCAAACCGGATATGCTTCTTCAGCCGGAGGATGAAATCGTACTAAGCGGACGACGCGAATTTGTGATTGGCGAAGAAGACTGGATCGGCCCGGAAGTGATCGATGCGCAACTACTGGACTTTCCGGCGGAAACTCTGCCGGTTATGGTGACACACCGGACTTTCGCCGGTGAAAAGGTATCGACAATCCGGGCACAGAAATTTATGCACGGGGTTAGTATCCGTAGTATCAAACGTGCGGGTATCAATGTCCCGGTACTTGCCCGGACAGTGGTGGACGCCGGTGATATTCTGGAACTTACCGGAATGAAACATGAGGTGGAAACTGCCGCTAAACAAATGGGATATGTTGATCGGCCGACGAATCAGACAGATATGATTTTTGTCGGACTCGGTATTCTGGTCGGTGGCCTTGTCGGTGCGTTGACTATGCATCTGGGAGGTGTCCCTATCAGTCTTTCCACCAGTGGAGGTGCATTGATTGCAGGACTGATATTCGGTTGGCTGCGCAGTAAACATCCTACTTTCGGAGGTATTCCCGAACCTTCACTCTGGGTATTGAATAATGTGGGATTGAACATGTTTATTGCAGTAGTCGGCATTGCCGCAGGTCCCAGTTTTGTAGCCGGATTTAAGGAGGTCGGTTTCAGCTTGTTCATTATCGGGGCATTGGCTACGGCCATTCCTCTTCTCAGCGGGTTACTAATGGGCAAATATCTGTTCAAATTCCACCCTGCACTGACATTAGGATGTACGGCGGGAGCACGTACTACCACTGCTGCATTGGGAGCTGTTCAGGATGCGGTGGAGAGTGAGACCCCGGCTTTAGGATATACCGTAACGTATGCTGTCGGCAACACACTGCTGATTATCTGGGGAGTATTTATCGTATTGCTGATGTAAACGTGAAACCAATACTTTTGACAACTTATTTACTATTCTAACTAATATAGATTTCATTATGGAAAAAAAAGACAATAGCCCGGCTATTACCAAAAGTTATGCCAGGAAAATGGAAACGATCAGTCCGTTCGAACTGAAAAACAAGCTTATTGACATGGCGGATGAGAGTGTCAAGAAGATAGCACATACCATGCTGAATGCAGGACGGGGTAATCCGAACTGGATTGCTACCGAACCACGTGAAGCTTTTTTCCTGTTGGGACAATTCGGACTTTGTGAATGTCGCCGGGCGTTTTCACTGGAAGAAGGAATCGCCGGTATCCCTCAAAAGGCAGGGATCGCTGCCCGTTTTGAGGCGTTCCTGAAAGATAATGAGAAGGCTCCCGGTGCCAATCTGCTGAAAGAGGGTTACAACTATATGCTAATGGAGCATGCTGCCGACCCGGACACACTGGTACATGAATGGGCGGAATCCGTCATCGGTGACCAGTATCCTGTGCCCGACCGTATTCTGTATTTTACGGAACAGATCGTACAGGATTATCTGGCACAGGAGATGTGTGACCGACGTCCGCCGAAAGGGACATTCGACTTGTTCGCCACCGAAGGAGGCACAGCCGCCATGTGTTATCTGTTCGATTCGCTGGAAGAGAATTTCCTGTTGAACCAGGGAGATTCTATTGCACTGATGATTCCGGTTTTCACTCCTTATATAGAGATCCCGCAGCTACGACGTTATCAATTTGACGTGACTGAAATATCCGCTGATCAGATGACAGCCGACGGATTACATACATGGCAATATAAGGATGAAGAGATTGACAAACTGAAAAATCCGCAGATTAAAGCGCTCTTCATTACGAATCCGAGCAATCCGCCCAGTTATGCGCTTAGCCCGGAGACTGCCGCACGGATTGTCAATATCGTAAAAAATGATAATCCGAACCTGATGATTATCACGGACGATGTGTATGGAACATTTATACCTCATTTCCGGTCATTAATGGCGGAATTGCCTCACAATACTCTTTGCGTTTATTCTTTCTCCAAATATTTCGGTGCAACAGGCTGGAGAAATGCCGTAATCGCGCTACACGAAGACAACATCTACGACAAAATGATTGCCCGCCTGTCGGAGGAGCAAA